>Ga0126371_10003754_pt1 | contig 13335 bp, 7 predicted proteins | sample PanSoiMetaPlot_4_FD_110145 | JGI IMG/M metagenome (GOLD analysis project Ga0126371, IMG submission 110145) | Tropical forest soil microbial communities from Panama - MetaG Plot_4 | ecosystem: Environmental > Terrestrial > Soil > Tropical forest > Bulk soil | place: Panama | collected 2016-02-17
AGGATCGCTGACCGGGGTTGACCAAAGGTGAGCGGCGCTTATCGGTTGACAAGAAGCACCGCAAAGCCGTCGTAGCCCTTGCCGCCGACCGTTTGTAGCGCTGTTGCGGAAACGCGTTTTTCTTTCGAGGCCAACTCGGCAAAGCGTCGCACGCCGTCAATATCCGGGTCGTTGCTGTTTTCCTCAATCACCCGGCCGTCGCGTACCACATTGTCTGCAATGATCAGTGTTCCGGGTCGCGCCAGCCTTAGCGACCATTCGAAATATTCCGGCATGTTCGATTTGTCGGCATCAATGAAGATCAGGTCAAACGGGCCGCGGCCCTGCGCGGCGATTTGCGGAAGCGTGTCCAGGGCTTTTCCGAGGCGGAGTTCCACTTTTCCTTCTACGCCTGCGCGCGCGAAATTCTTTTGCGCGACTTCCGCGTGCTTTGCTTGTGCTTCGAGTGTGATCACTCTGCCGTTTTCCGGCAGCGCTCGCGCCATCCAAATCGTACTGTAGCCGCCAAGCGTCCCGATCTCCAAAATGTTGCGCGCCAGAATCATCCGCGCCAGCAAATGCAGAAGTTTGCCTTGCACCGCGGACACTTGAATTGCCGGCAACCCCGCGGAGGCCGAAAAAGCGATGGTTTGTTGGAGTGCGGCGTCCTCCGGGACCAGCAGGCCGCTGAAATAATTGTCCACGGATGTCCAAAGTTCTTGGGTCATATTTCCCTCGAGACCTGGTGTTGTCTCTTGTTAGAAGCGCCAGCCGTAGCCGACGTTAAATTGCATGGTATGCCTCAATTTCCCACCTCCAGCAGGCTCGAGCGTTTCACCGAGGCTGATGTCGCGCGTGCCGAAATAAATGTGCGTGTCGCCAGCCTCAAAGCGGATGGTCCCATGTTCGTTCGGATAGAACTCTACGATGCCGCCGAGATCAAGCACGAAGTTCGTGGAGCGGTCGTAACTGAGCGCGCCGGAGGCGGAAATCCCGCTGAGTGCCTGGGAATAACTGTGAAACCCGGGTCGAACTTTGCCGAAGAAGCCAAAATGATTGCGGCGGATGCCGCCCTTCACGCCAAACAGACCTTGCAGAATTGTTCCGCCGTCGTGAGGGCCTGACGATTCTGTGCTCCTCGGAAAATAAAGCAGGTCGCTGTCGAAATAGAAGACTCGGTAGAAGCGATAGGAAGCGTAGCCGCCGAAGCCCGGTTCGGTCCGCACGCCGTCGGAGGGGCCTTCGCGTGCAATCAGCATCGTGGAGAACAGTGGACCAAACTCCCAGTTGCCTGGGACTTTGCGCTCCTCTTCGTTTTCAATCAATATGCCGGGCCGGTAGGCGACTCCGAAACTCAGTCGGGTGGTGTCGTCGATTTTCCCGGTTGCCACAGCAGTTTCCCCGCCGGAAACGAAGACCGTCGAGTTCGGCACGCGGTAAGGATTACCTTCGATGTCGGCGCGCAGAACCCAGCGCGGCGATGGGTAATATTCAAGACCACCGCCGATATTCAGAGTGAAATGCGTTTCCGGTCGCGTGCTACTCGAGTTCGAGTTCGGTGGAAAGTAAAGCACGTCGGTAAAGTGAAACAATCCGGGACGCACCAAGCCGAACACCGCGAGCCTTCGCGTCTGTATCACCTTCGCACGGATTCCGAAGACCGCCTGGATCGTTTGCCCGCCCTGGATGCCCAGCAGGGGAACCAGCTGCTGGGGAAAGAAATCGATCTGTGATTCAAACGCCAGGCGCCGATTCAGATTCCAGTCAAAGCGGCCGCCAAAACCCGAATAGTTCGTGGCTCCCAGATCGCTGTTGGTTAACCGGATCAGGGAATACTGCGCCCCGAACTCGAACCGCGTGTAGGCGTCCTGTGCGAGCGAAGGCCAGGCCGCCAGCAAGACGAGCAGACCGACAAACGATAGATAGCCAGCGAGCGACCGAATCTTCATAGCGAGGTTGTTTGGACCGCTTATCCCATTGCGGCTTTCAAGGATACCGGGGATTCGAACGGCGTCGAACGCTACGGTTGGATGCGGGCATTATGCGGAAGGGTGAGCCGCGCGGTACTGATCATAAGCGGCAAGGTAGCGGTCTAGGTCGTTCCGCAGCAGGTAGTACGGCGTCGACAGTCGGACCTTGTGCGGCGCGGCTCCGCGGATGCGGATCTTCTTGTCCCTCCACATCCAGTACTCCATGTCGGGCATTTTCTGCGGTGCAACGGTTACCGTAGCGATAGCGCAGCGCAACGCGGGGTCCGGCGAGGTCCAGGAAACGGCTCCACGTTTCAGCATTTCCCCCAGGAGGTAATCCGCCATCTGGCGGTGGCGCTTTTCGATGCGGTCCATGCCGATTTGACTGGCGAGTTCTATCGAAGCGCGCAATCCGCAGAGGACCGGCACGTTCGAGCTGCCAATCCGCTGGAAACGCTCGGCGCGCAGTTTGCGATCGTCCCAGCCTTCGGTAGCGATGGTGTTCCACAGCCGGTCGATCACCTCGTCGCGGACATAGAGGAAGCCGCAGCCTTTCGGTGCTTGCAGCCATTTGTGGGGGCTCGAGGTGTACATGTCGCAGCCGATGTCGGAAATGTTCAGCTTCATCATTCCCGGGACGTGCGCGCCGTCGACGGCCGACAATAGGCCCTTGGAGCGCGCCAGGGTACAAAGATCTTTCGCCGGCAAGACAGTTCCAGTGACGGTCGGGATATGACTGAAGAAAATCACGCGCGTGCGCGGCGTGATGGCGTCGTTAAACAAATTCAGAACGGCCGCCGCATTCGGAACCGGCTTGGGCAATGCCACTTTCTTCACCACGACGCCATACCGTTTCGCTTTCAGATTCCAGGGATGCTCGCCTCCGGGGTGCTCCTGGTCGGTCATGAGCACCTCGTCCCCGGGTTTCAGATCGAGGCCGTTGGCAATGTAACTGTTCGCCTCGGTTGCGTTGCGCACCAGCGCCACTTCCTCGCGCTTGCAACCGACAAACGCGGCCAGTGGATCGCGAAACTCGTTCCACGCTGCGTAGCCCCAGATGGGGTAATCCTCCGGGTCCGATTGCGCTAGGCGCTCGGCGTCGCCGTAACCTTCCATCACTGCCCGCAACACCGGGGCGGGCGAAGAGCCCACCGTGCCGTTGTTTAGGTAAACCTCGTCGGGCGAAATCAGAAACTGCTTGCGAAGCTCGGCCCAGTAGGCTTCCTCATTCGTCTGGTAAAGCGATGGATCGGGCAGTTTCGACGGAATCCCCGCCAGCAAATCATCGCTGAGGTTACTCCAGGAAAGTCCGAGTGGGCCCCCCGCCACGACCATCAGGGACGAAACAAACTCGCGCCGGCCAAACATGGCACCTCCGCTGAACACCCGGCGATTCTATCCCGAGTTGCCGGTTGGTGTTAGATTTTCCTGGGTCAGGTTGCGGTCCGCGGGGAAAACGAATAACGTACAAAACCTCCGCGCTGTTCTGGAGAATCCCGATGCATTGGAATCGAAAGCGAGTCGCGACGGTTGCTCTCCTGGGCAGTCTCGGTTGCTCGGCGCACGCCGCGCAGCTGGAAAAGCCCGTCACCCGACCTCGGGCACAACCATCCGCGAGGCAAAATCCGTTCGCGGCGCAGCATTTCGAACAGGCCGCGATTTCTCCCGACGGAAGGCGGGTGGCTTGGGTGGAAGTTCGCACGGACGCGGGGGGCAGCCCGACCGGCAAAGAGGACATTTTTGTTGCCGACGCTTCCGGAAGCAGCAAGCCAGCGCGGCTTACGGCGGGCGTTCCCTCGAGCCACTACGACGAAGGTGGCGTGGCGTGGTCGCCGGACAGCAAGCGAATCGCATTTTTCTCCGACGCCGCAAAACAAGGGCAGCTGCAACTCTATGTTTCATCGCTCGGCGGAGGTCCGGCGCAGAAATTGACCGACGTGAAAGGATTTCTCGCCGGTGCGAAATGGTCCCCGGATGGAAAATCCGTCGCTGTGCTGTTCACGGAAAACGCCACGCGGGAAGCCGGGCCGCTGGTGGCGGAAACCCCGGAAACCGGCGTGATCAAGGACTCGTTTTTCGAACAGCGTCTTGCCCTCGTGGATCCCGCTACAAAAACGCTGCGCCAGGTGACGCCTGTTGACACCTATATCTACGACTATGACTGGGCGCCGGACAGCAAAACGATCCTGCTAACGGCTGCTAAGGGCAACGGCGACAACAACTGGTGGGTCGCGGAACTGTTCTCCCTGGATTTAAGCGCCGAGCAGATGAAGCCCATCTACAAACCGAAACTGCAGATTGCGCGCCCGGCCGTGTCACAGGACGGAAAACTGGTCGCCTTTATTGAGGGAATCATGAGCGACGAAGATTCTGTCGGCGGCGACGTATTTTTGTTGCCGCTTGCGGGCGGATCGCCACGCAACGTCACTCCCGATCGCAGGGCGTCGGCTTCGTCGCTAAACTGGACCGAGGATGGAAAACTGGTTGTCAGCGAAAATGCCCAAGGGGAGTCCAGCGTCGCGCGGATCGATCCAGCGAGCGGCGAGATTTCGGTGCTCTACCGCGCTCCTGAATTGCTGACGTTGGGTTACTGGGCCACGAGTGTTTCTCTCAGTTCGGATGGCTCGGCCGCGGCATTCATCCGCAGTTCGTTCAGCGCTCCTCCCGAAATTTGGGCCGGACCGATCGGGCAATGGAAGCAAATCACCCAGAAAAACGCCGGCGTGAAGGCGCTTTGGGGCGAAGCGAAAAGTCTTTCCTGGAAAAGTGACGGCGTCGACGTGCAGGGCTGGCTGATTTACCCTGCAGAGTATGACGCTTCGAAGCGATATCCCATGGTTGTCAGCGTTCACGGCGGACCGAGCAGCGGAGTGCAGCCCAATTGGCCGAACGCAGTCGAGTACCAAATGGCGTTGCCATCGCAGGGCTACTTTGTGTTGTTTCCGAATCCGCGGGGAAGCTTCGGCCAGGGGGAGGCGTTCACGCGTGCCAATGTGAGGGATTTTGGTTACGGAGATTGGCGGGACATCCTAGCGGGCGTGGACGAAGCGATTCGCGTCGCGCCAATCGATCCGCAGCGTCTCGGCCTCACCGGCTGGAGCTATGGCGGCTATATGACCATGTGGGGTGTTACCCAGACCGACAGGTTTCGCGCGGCCGTCGCCGGAGCCGGCATCGCCAATTGGTCCAGCTACTATGGCGAAAACAAAATTGACCAGTGGATGATTCCCTTTTTCGGCAAATCCGTCTACGAAGACCCGGCCGCGTATGCGCGCAGCGCGCCGCTGACGTTTATCACCAAAGTAAAGACACCGACGCTGATCCTGGTGGGCGATAGCGACGGCGAATGCCCGACGCCGCAATCCTACGAGTACTGGCATGCACTCAAAACGCTCGGCGTAAGGACCGAACTTGTGGTGTATGAGCATGAGGGTCATATGTTTGTGAAGCCCGAGCACCTGCGTGATGTCATGGACCGCACCGTCCAATGGTTCGATGAATACCTCAAATAGGCCGAGATCGACTGGCTCGCGAAAGTCTTAGCGCTGCCGACCGGCTCAAGCTGAGTTATACTCCGGCTACTGCGATCGGCCTTGGCACGGCACAAATTGCCATATGCACCCAGCCCCCCAAATTCGCATGCTGCCCCTGCTGATTGCGGCCTGCCTTTCCCTGGCCGCCAGTGCTCACGGGCAAAACGCAATGGGCGTGCTGAGCGGCGTCGTTGAGGACGCCAGCGGCGCCCGGATCGTTGCTGCGGAAATCTCCGTCAAGAACGCGACGAAGTCGTTTTCGCGGGTGGCACAGTCGGATGCCCGGGGAGAGTTCCGGGTTCCGGATTTGCCTCCGGATACCTATCAGTTGAGCATTACAGCGAACGGATTCTTGGAAGCGCGGGCCGATGTTGCGGTTGCCGTTAGCTCCACGCGCGAAATCACCGTTTCCCTTCGTCCCAAGGCAGCGAGCGAGAAAGTGGTAGTGCGGGGCGCGGCTTCGATCACCTCCGCCGAACTGGATACCGTGAGCGCCGTGCATCAAGCGGTGATTTACCATCAAGATCTCGAAACGATTCCGCTCGCGGCGCGGAGCTTTGCCAACATTGCTTATCTGGCACCGGGAACAGAACCCGTCGAGCCCTCCGATCCCACCAAGGCCCGCATCACCGCTGTTTCGACCGGCGGCAGTTCCGGTCTGAATAATCAACTCTCGGTAGATGGCGGTGACAATTCCGACGACTACATCGGCGGGTTCTTGCAGAATTTTTCGCCGGACGCTTTGCAGGAGTTTGCATTTCGCACCGCGCAACTCGACGCCGATACCGGCGGCACCACGGCCGGTTCTGTCGTTATCACCACGCGAAGTGGCAGCAACCTGTGGCACGGCGACCTGGCTTTTTACCAACGGGCGTCGGGTTTGAACGCGCGCTTCCCGATCGATAATCCCGCTCCGGACCCGAAACAACCCTTCTCCCGGCAAAACTACGTAGGCACGTTGGGCGGGCCGATCGTGAAGAATCGTTTGTGGTTCTTTACCGCGCTTGAATATGTACACGAAGACGCGAGCATCGCCTACAGCCCAGCGAGTCGCGATCAATTCAATGCGCTCGCGCAGTTGGCGGCTGACGGCCTGATTCCCGGTGTTCCGACTATTTCCGTGCCGGACAGCGTAGCGGTCCCGTTCCGCGATTACCTGGTGACCACACGGCTGGACTGGGCGCAATCGGAGCGTTCGCGCTGGTTCCTGCGCGGCTCGATTGACACCTACACGCAGCACAATGCACTGGTACAGCAGGGCGCGCTGCCGTCTACAGGGGTCAGCACGCACAACAATTACTTGAGCCTGGTGCTGGGACAGCAGTACAACTTCTCGCCGACCTGGTTTGGTTCGCTCGTCCTGAACGCGAGCGGCCTCGCCCTGACGCAGACGCGCAACCAGACGCAAGGCTTTGCCCTGGTCTTTCCTTTCACAACCACTTCGAGCACCATCACGGGCTTTGAAACTTTCGGGGACAACCAGTTCGTTACCGGAATCGCTGCGTTCCCGGTTGTCCGCAGTCAGGAGAAATATCAATTTCGCTACGACGTTACTCACACGATGGGCGCCCACGCGCTGCGGTTTGGTGCGAACGTTATCCACGAACCGGTTCTCGGCGGCGCACTGACCGGCAACGCGGAAACGGTGCTGACCTACGAGCAAAATCCGGATTTCTACGCTGCGAATCCGTCTGCGTTTTACGCCGATAAAACCTGCCAGTTGCCGGTTCCCGACGGTGTCGGCTGTCTTGCGAATCCCGCCGTCGATGGTGGTTTCTCACAGAATGTGCAGCGGCTGGGTGTTTACGCCGAAGATTCCTGGCGCGCGACGCCGCGGCTCAGTGTGAACTACGGGTTGCGTTACGACACGACACTCGGATTATTCATCGCCTCGGGACGGGATCAGAGTTTCAATCCGGCCTTGGCCACCGGGCTAGTGAACGGCATTCCACACGATTATCGCAAGGCCTTTGCGCCAAGACTCGGCATTGCACGGACCTTGGGCGACTCGCAAAAGACCGTGGTTCGCGCCGGCGTGGGACTTTACTTCAACGACCTTGCGCAAAACGGCTGGGTTGCGGCGTTCCAAGCCGTGAACCGAGGCACGCTCAGCGGCGAGTATCCGCCTCCGGCGCCGGCTTTGATCGATCCCCATTACCATACACCCTACGCGCTCCACGCCACGGCGGGTATTCAGCACGCGCTTAGCCCGAACTGGCTGGTCGCCGCCGATTACACGCATGAGACCGGCATGCATGCCTACCGCAACTATGGATTTACCGACGCGAACCTCTTCCGTACGGACAACCGATCCGTTTATGACGGTCTATCCTTCCGCTTGCAGGGAAATGTTTCGCGGCGCGTGTATTTCACCGCGCATTATACGCTGTCAAAGGCACAGACCTGGGGCTGCACGGTCGGAGAACTATTCGACTATGTGAACGGCGTGTGCGATCCGAACAACGCGTTTGCCGCCGGCGACTACGGCCCGTCGGGAGAAGACGTGCGCCACCGGTTTGTGCTGGTCGGGACATTCCAGTTGCCCGGTGGCTTTCAGTTGGCCACTTTGACCCAGGCAGAGAGCGCACGACCCTACACCATGACTACGCCGGTGGGGGACCGGGCGGTGGTGAACGGGGTCAAGACCACGCTGGACGAATTCCGCGGAACACCGTTCGTCCAGGCGGACCTTCGCGTCAGCCGTCCGTTCGGTTTTCATGATCGCTGGTCGGTGACACCCTTTGTTGAGTTTTTCAATCTCTTCAATCGCAACAATCCCGGCAACAACTTTATTCCCGATATTTCTGCCCTGCCGCTGCCTGTAGACAATCTCGCCAACGCAGCGGCCTTTTGCCTGAACCTCGAGTGCACACAAACGCGGCCCATTACCAGCCTCAGCCAATTGCGTGCTCCTGCCGGCGCACTAGGCGATTTCTTTGGGCCCGGCACCACGGTCGGCATACCCTTTGCCGCGCAACTCGGCATCAAATTGACGTTCTAGCCCGACTCTGGGATTTACCGCGACCCCATGCTGACAAAGCCGCACTGCTTACGGCATCTGGCCGGAGCAGCTCTGCCGCTAACCTCGTGCACACAACGAAAGGTTCCCGCCTGCTGGCGCTGATCAGCCGTGTCGCTTGGATGCCGCAGTTTTTTGCATACGCTTTGATCTGGGCAGCGCAGCGGCTTTGACCGCATGCTCGGCTAGCGACGGAAATACCCGACCGAGCACCTGTGACGCGCCGGGCTGTTACAATAGAAGTGAGATTCTAGAGTCGAGCTACATCCATGTTTGAGAACCTTACAGACCGGCTGCAACGAACCTTCAAGAACCTGCGGGGGCAGGGCAAGCTTTCCGAAGAGCACCTGGATATGGCCCTGGCGGAGATTCGCGAGGCGCTGCTTGATGGCGACGTGGCCGTCGGCGTGGCCGACCAGTTGCTGGCCAACATCCGCAACAAAGCCCTGGGCACCGAAGTGATGCTGCAGCTTTCGCCGGACCAGCAGGTCGTGAAAATTGTCCGCGACGAGCTGCTGAACCTGCTGGGCAAGCATGCCAAGCCGCTGTTTGCCTCGCGCCCGCCGTCGGTGTGGATGATTGTCGGGCTGCAAGGCTCGGGTAAAACAACCACCACCGGAAAGCTCGCGAAATGGCTTTCCCAACATGGCCACCGGCCGATCGTGGTCTCCACCGACGTCTACCGTCCGGCGGCGCGCGAACAGCTTTCGCAAGTGGCAAAGTCCATCGGCATCTCCGTCTGGGCGGCCACCGGCACGGACAAGCCGCTTGAAATCGTGCGCGGCGCAATCAAGGAAGCCAAGCTTTCCGCCAGCGACGTGATCATCGTGGACACCGCCGGTCGTCTGCATATTGACGACGAGCTCATGAACGAACTCTCGATGCTCAAAAAGGAGCTGCAACCCACCGAGATCCTGTTCATTGCCGATGCCATGATCGGTCAGGATGCGGTTCGTTCTGCCGGCGAATTTCACAAACGCTTGGGCCTTACCGGCGTGATCCTGACCAAGCTCGATGGCGATGCCCGGGGCGGCGCGGCGCTTTCGATCAGCAAGGTCTCGGGAGCTCCGGTAAAGTTTGTGGGCTTGGGCGAGAAATACGATGCGCTGGAGGGCTTTTATCCCGAACGCATCGTGTCGCGGGTGTTGGGCATGGGCGACATCCTCTCGCTCATCGAACGCGCCGAATCGGCCTTCGACAAGAAGACCGCGTTGGAACTCGAACGCAAGCTGCGCAAAGAAGAATTCACGCTCGAGGATTTCCGCGACCAGCTGAAGCAGATCCGCAAGATGGGTCCGCTCGAACAATTGGTGGACATGTTGCCAAAAGTCGGGCCGCTCCAGAACTTGCCGAAAGACGCTTCGGTGGACGAAAAGAAACTGAAGCAGGTCGAGGCCATCATCAACTCCATGACCAACCAGGAGCGCCGAGACCACAATGTGATTGACGGCAAGAGGCGCAAGCGCATCGCCAAGGGCAGCGGAACCACGGTGCAGGAAGTGAACCAGGTGATCAAACAGTATCTGCAGATGCGCACGATGATGAAGCAGTACGGCGCCATTGCCGCGCGCTCCAAGATGAAAGGCTTGGGCAAGCTCGCTGGCCTAGGCTAGAAGAGGGTTTTTCACTCGGCTCGACCTGTTTCGCCTTTTCAAGACAAATCGCCGCAACTTCAAGTGCGAGTTTCGCCGGATCAAGGTCTGCGCGGTTGCAAAGGATCACAACCGTCAGACGGTGCGAGCTAAAACGCTCGATGACGGTGCGAAAACCCATGGTGCTGCCACTGTGCCACATGCGGGAGCGCCCTTGGTAAGGATCAAGAAACCAACCGAAGCCATAGGAGACCGGTTTTCCGGGATCGAGATTGTCGCCGTCGGGCTCGCTCGGCCAGTGGGTTTGGCTGCCGTCAGCGAGTTTTACTGGGATCAGTGCAGGCCGCATCTCTTGCTCGGAAAGGAGCTTATGGTTTGCCAGCGCGTCATCCCACTTGGACAGATCTTCGAGATTTGAGTAAATACCGCCGTCGCCCAGGGTTGCCGAGGTCGAACTTTGATCGGTCTGGATAAATTTTCCGTCGTTCAGGCTATGGCCGAGGGCGCGTTGCGGAACTTCGTTCATTCCCTTCTGGTAGACCACCGTGCTATGCATGCCGAGCGGTACAAAAATACGCTGCTGCAGGAATGCGCTATAGGAACTTCCGGAAACTCTCGCTACGATGATCCCTAAAACGACATAGGCGGAATTGCTATAAGCCCAACTCGTCCCGGGCGCGAACTCTGCCTTTGTTTCCCTCTCAAGGAGAGCAAGCACTTCGTCATCTTGAATTTGGTGTTCCGGAGTCCAGCGCTGCCCCTGCGCTTTTTCTTCGCGGTCCATCAAATTCTCGTAATCGGGCAAGCCGGAAGTGTGGGTTAACAGGTTTCGAATGGTGATGGGTTTCCCGTAAGCCGGGAATTCTGGAACAATCTCCTGGAGCGATTCGTCGTACCGCAGCCTTCGATCGTGGACCAGCAGCATAATGGCCATGGCGGTGAATTGCTTGGTAAAGGATGCCAGCCGGAAGTTTGTTTGGGGCGTGATAGCCGCTTGTGACTTTAGGTCCCGAACCCCGTAGCCCTTTCTGAAATCCGCGCGGCCATCCTCGCGGACCAGCACCGCAAGGCCGGGCTCGCCTGGGCGGACGATTTTCGTGAAGAATTGCTCTAGCAGGCCTGCCTCTAGGTCGCGCTGTTGCGCTCTGGCTGGCGGGGCGGCCGCGAGGGCCAGCAAGCACACCAGAATTGGTAAGCCTTTGCTTCTAAGGCGCATAGACGTCTCCCCGGTAAAGCACGAGCATACCACCGGGAAGGTCATTTATCTGCGAGTAACACGCGTGAGATACTTTTACCCGCCATCTTGGTAGGCCCATGAAACGTGCTTCGCTCGACGATCCTAGCCTTTATCTGAATCGCCACCTGCAGTGGATGGCCTTCAACCACCGGGTGTTGCAGGAAGCCCAGGATCGCAGCAATCCTCTTCTTGAACGTGTAAAATTCCTGGCCATCACCGCCAACAACCTCGACGAATTTGTCGAAATCCGCGTGTCCAGCTTTCTGCAAAAGATTGAGCACGGCTCACGCGACGTCAGTCCGGATGGGCGCACTCCCGCCGAAGAACTAGAACTGCTGACTTCCTCCATGCAAACCTTGGTGCGCAACCAGTACAAATGCTGGAATGACGAACTGCTGCCCGGACTCGCGAAGCACCAGATCCGGGTGCTGCCGGTAGACCGCCTGAGCGGCAAAGCGGTCGAAGTGGCCAAGGCGTTTTACGACCGGCGGGTCTACCCGATGCTCACCCCGGTGACGGTCGATCCGACTCACCCATTCCCGCATGTCTTGAATAAGGCGCTGTGCATTGCCTTCCTGCTGCGTCGGCGCCGGAACTCGCCGGAAAAGCCGGTGTTCGGGGTGGTTACCGTGCCGCGGGCTCTGCCGCGTCTGCTGCGCGTGCCGACCAGAAATGGCGGCATGCATTTCGTTTTTCTGCAGGACATCATTTCGAATTTCGCGCAAAAACTCTATCGCGGGTACGAAATTCTGGCCTCCGCGCCGTTCCGCATCACGCGCAACAGCAACCTGTATTTGGAAGAGGAAGAGGCGCGCACACTGATGGACGCGGTCGACTCGCAGGTGGCGCAGCGGCGCAAGGGAAATGCAGTGCGCTTAGAAATAGAGTCGGGTGCGCACCCGGAGATTGTGGATCACCTGGTTTCGACCTTCGAACTCGACCAGTCGCTGGTGTTTCGTGTTGCCGGCCCGGTCAATTTGCAGCGGTTGTTTCACCTCTATGAGGAAACCCCGCGCCCCGATCTCAAATACGACAAATTTGTGCCGCGCCACCTGCAAATTGGCCACGACGCGGATTCGTTTTTCGAGACTCTGCGCCGGCAAGATGTCATGTTGCACCACCCTTATGATTGCTACGACCCGGTGGTGCACTTCCTCGAGACCGCGGCTCACGATCCGCGTGTGCTCTCGATCAAGCAGACGCTTTATCGCACAAATTCGGACTCACCGATTGCGCGGGCGTTGCTGGAGGCGGCCGGCAAGAAGGAAGTCACGGTGGTTGTCGAATTGAAGGCCAGCTTTGATGAGGCCAGCAACATTCGTTGGGCGCGGAGTTTCGAAGACGCCGGGGTGCAAGTGTTCCACGGACTTGTTGGACTGAAAACGCATGCAAAATTGGCGCTCATCGTGCGGCAGGACCCCGATGGAAGGATTCGCCGGTATGCGCATCTGGGCACGGGAAACTATAATCCTTCGACGGCGAAGTTTTACAGCGATCTGAGCCTGTTCACCAGCGACGAAGCGATCACCTCCGCCGTTCACGACGTTTTCAACTTTCTGACCGCCTACGCTGAAAAAGCGCACTACAAACCGCTGCTGGTGGCGCCGAAGGACATGGCCAAAACGTGTATCGCTCTAATCGAGCGCGAGGCCCGGCACGCGCGCCGCGGGCGGCCTGCGCGGATCGTCGCGAAGTGCAACGCGGTGGTGGACCCTCCGGTGATTCGAGCACTCTATCGCGCATCGCAAGCGGGTGTGGAAATTGACCTGATCGTCCGCGGCCAGTGCGCGCTGGTTCCCGGTTTACGGGGCATCAGCAACCGCATTCGTGTGCGCAGCATCGTCGGGCGCTTCCTGGAGCACAGCCGGATTTTCTACTTTGAAAATGGCGGAAAACCGGAAATCTATCTGGGGAGCGCCGATTGGATGCCGCGAAACCTCTATGAACGCGTAGAAGTGCTGTTTCCGCTGAGGGACGAGCTACTGCGGCAGCGCATCGTCAATGA
>Ga0126371_10003756_pt1 | contig 13333 bp, 8 predicted proteins | sample PanSoiMetaPlot_4_FD_110145 | JGI IMG/M metagenome (GOLD analysis project Ga0126371, IMG submission 110145) | Tropical forest soil microbial communities from Panama - MetaG Plot_4 | ecosystem: Environmental > Terrestrial > Soil > Tropical forest > Bulk soil | place: Panama | collected 2016-02-17
ATCCGCGCCAGCGTCTCTTTCCATGCGGCCCACTCGGCATTGGAGATGGCGCCGCCCGGCCGAGCGGCGCGCAGCGAACCATCGGGCACATACTTCCGGAATTTTGCGTCCACCGCGGGCGCGTCTCCGGACAGGGGAATCCGCGATCCCATGAAGACGGTTAGCGTCGGATCCACTCGCACGCCGGAAGCGGCCAACAGTTTTCGCATGTCGTCGTTGGATGGGCCGTTGTGCTCGAGTGTGCTGAAACCGAGAATGACGCTGCGTGTAATCTCCTCGCCGGAGAGGCCATGGCCCACTACGGGCAAGCCCTGGCGGCGTGCTTCGTCGGCGATTTCGCTCTTGACGAACCACGGGAGCGAATCGTACGCCTTGATGAAGTCGGCCCCAAGCGCCTTCCATTCCCGCACGTACTCGCGCGCTTCCTCCTTCGTGGTGATTTCCAGGAACGCGTCACCCCAGAGCGGCATGAAGCCCTCAAAGATGTCTCCGGACGCGAAGTAGCGCGGCACCGGCAGATTGGTGGATTCCGCCTGGTCCTTCAGAGCGTTGATCAAATCCAGACGGCTCCCGGTGTCGCGGACCGTGGTGATGCCATATGCCAGAATCGAGTCATCACTGGTCTGCTGGTTGGCCCACGCGGTATGCATGTGCGAATCAGTCAAACCGGGGATGGCGTACCGGCCGCCGCCATCGAGGCGGACCACGTTGCGGGGCAACGCGCGGCCGGCTTGCTCACCGATCCAGGCGATGCGGCCCTGCTCCAAGAGGAGCGATGTATTCTCGCTGAACTTGCCGGCATTCACGTCGAGGACCTTGACGTTACTCAGGAGCAGCGGGGGAGCCACCGAGCGGCGCAGCGTCACATGAACCGGAATCTCCGCGGCGCGGCCCCCTTCCAGCGGCTGACGCCAGACGCGCGGCCCTTCGGAGTAGACGATCGCCGACGAATCGGCAGTGAATGCGAAGGAACGCCCACCTTGCGCGCTGAACCGGTGAAAATCCGAGTCGGCCAAAACACGCGGCTGCATGCGCGCCAGCCAGATCTCGGTGTTGCGCCGGAAGGCCAGCCAACTCCCATCCGGGGAAACCAGCCCGTCATGCACGTGGCGAGTGAGATTCGTAACGGCTTCGGGCTTCGCACCATCCCGCAGAGCCAGGCGGTAGAAGTTGGCGATCGCTCCCGTGCGGGCCGTGTAATATAAGGAGGCGCCGTCAGCCGAGAGATGCGGCCGCGCTGTCCAGGAGTTCCCGGTCGCGACGAGCTGCACCGGTTCGCTGCCGTTCAGACTTACACGCAGGAGACGATAGGGATCGGCAATCCCGTCTGTCCGCTGCACAATGATGCTCTTCTGATCGCTGCTCCACGTGGGAAACAGCAGCCACGAAGATCCCGGCACGGAGGTGAGACTCCGAGTCTGGCGTGTCAGGAGATCGAGCACGCGCAATTCCCGGGTGCCTTTCTTATCGGAGACAAACGCGATTTGCTTTCCGTCCGGAGAAAATGCCGGCTCTAATTGGAATGCTGCTTCGTCGAGGAGTTTGCGGGCAGCGCCTCCAGCGACGGGCTGCTGCCAGAGCGCGCCGGCAGCCATAAACAGCAGAGTTTTGCCATCGGGCGACAGCCCCGGAGTCAGGACCGCGCGCGGCTGGAAGATGGAACCCGCGGGCTGCGGCCACTTCGGCGGCGCCGGCTCGGCCACGTCCATGGTGACATGAGCCTGCCACGTGATCTCTTGGGCGGTGCCGGCGGGCAGGGCCAGGCGCCAGAGTTTCGCATCCGAAGCCACGTAGACGGCCATTCCATCCCGCGCGACATCCAGAGCTACTTGGACTCCGCGAAAAGGGCCGGCGGTTTGCGGTTCCTGATTTCCAAATACAAAATGGCGCAGGCTGCCCCCAGCCACGTAGTAAAATCCCTTTGCGCCGGACTCCAGCGCCACGCGGCCGGTGCCGCCGCGGATTGATGCAATGCGCGACACGGCGCCCTGGCTATCACGCGCCTCGATGAACGTCGTATTCACCGGTGGAAGCCCGGTGCCAGGCCGCCCGGCTCCCGGCGGCCGATCCGCCAGAAGCCAACCGAGACGGCCATCCGAAAAATAAAAGACCGACACGAACGGCCGGGGATCGGTCAGACGCTGGGCCGCGCCTCCCTGGGCGGAGATCGTCTTCAGCCATCCCAGATCACCGGCGCCAAAGCCGGGGATCCGGTCGGCCGGATATTCTTCCCGGCGCAATGTGGAAACGAAGGCGACGGTCTTGCCGTCTGGACTCCACGCGGGCAGGCCCGCTTGGAACTCGTGTGTCAGTTGCGTGATTTTGCCGGTGGAACGCTCGAAGAGGTACAGGTTGCCATCATCGCCGCCATCGCGGTTGGAAACGAAAGCAATGCGCGTGCCGTCCGGCGATACGGCCGGATCGCTGTCGTAAAACGGCCCGAACGTCAACTGACGCGCCGCGCCGCCGGAGACCGGAATCTCGAACAGGTGCCCCAGGAGGTTGAAGATCACAGCGCGGCCATCCGCAGTTACGGCAATGCCGGACTGAGTCACCTCGTTGGTATCGAACTCGAGCGTGCGCGCGCCGAGAGTCACGCATGACGACGCCGCCAAAACGAGGCAGGACAGGATTCGTTCCATTGAATTCCTCAAGGATTTTGAATTAGAACACAAGACATTCGAGCGGTGCAAAACCCGCTAGTCCGATTCGGACCACTCCGCTACAAATTCCCGTTCGCGTGCACCTCGCGGTGCAGCACGTACGAGGTTTCGGTCGGAACGCCGGCTTTGTACTTAACCTTTAAGAGCACCTGAAAATAGCGGGGAATCAGCCCAGCGGGCGTGCGCAGCTTGTCAACCAGAATGCGGGCGTGCGCCGGATCGGTGAACCACTGCACCGCCGTCAGGCGGCCGGGGGTGCGATTGCTGGTGAACGCTTCGATCTCGCTGGTGCCGGCCGGTCCCGGCACGTGCGTGACCAGCACGAACGCTTCGCCGTCTTCGGACGAGCCGGTTGGCAACTGGTCGCTCAACACCGCAGGCTCGCCCGAACGCGGATGCAGGATGTGGATTCCCGGCCGTGCGTTCACCAACTCCAGCCTGACAGGCAAGCCTTGCAGCTGGTTCTCGAAAAACACGGGCGCCCCGATGAACAGCACATTATTATTCGCCAATTGCTGGAACGACAACTCGCTCGTCCGCAGCAGCGAGAGCGCCTGCACGCGAGGCCCCAGCAGCTTGCCAATCAGGAACGACGCGTTCACCTCGCCCATGGGCGCATAGTAGAGGTTCGGCTGCACGTCGACGTTGCCAAGCGCCTTGCGCATCGAGGCCACCGCGGGCGACTTCATGATGTCTTCCCAGCGGTTCAGCGTCAGGTCGCGGTAGGCGCCGAAGCCCTTAAATTGCACGAACGGCGGATCGGCAATCGAAATCAGCAGAGGCTTCTCGGAATTCAGAAACGGCTTCCACAATTGCTCGAGCTCAGGCGTCCACATGGTGGTGAACAGCGACGCGCGTTCGCGCTCACGCGCGAACTGTACGGTCGCCACGATCGCCCAGATCAAGGCGAGCGCCAAACCGGCGCTCAACAGCAGGGACGCGCGGCTCCGGGCCGGCTCCACGACGGTAGCGGCTGTATTTCCATTGTCGGCGAGCCCTGGGACGCGCGCGGCCGCCGGCGGATTCTCTTCACAGGTCAGCTTGAAGCGGCCCTTCGGCAGGTCGATAATCAGCGTGTCCTGCTTGCCCTCGGTGCGGTAGTATTCGGCCAGCTTCTGGCGCAGACGGCTGACCTGAATGCGTACGGTCGAATCGTGCCGGGGGTCGTAGGTAGCAGGCTTGCCGAGAGCGTCGATCCCGACGGAGTATTCTTTCAGCTGATCGGCCTCGCCGGCGAGCCGCTTATCGGCGAGGAACCGGAGCAGGCGCCGCAGCGCCTCGGAGTTGCGGAAAGTATCGCTTTCGAGAATCCGTTCGACTTCCGCTGCCAGCGCGTCGTCCCGGACCTCCATCCCCGCGTCTCCTCCCCGCACCGATTATACACTTCGGAAGCCGGACACTCCTCCGGCGTGGGCTACTTCGGTTTGGCTGGGCACGGGTATCCCGCGGCAACCGCCTGCCATTTCCCGTCTGGCCCGGCCCGGAACATCTTCGGCATCGAAATGCCGTCGGGCCGCAGATCAAACTCATACCGATAACGCGTGTCGGGGATCGGAAAGGCATCTTCGGTGGGAAGAAAAGGAACCCCTTCGGCAGTGACCGCTAAATTGGACGGCTCGACAACGCGCCGGCGTGTATATTTCTTGGCTGTCTCTGCCGGCACGCGCACATAGATGGAACTGGAAAACTCGATGTACCCGACCGCACGGGCGTCGACCTGGGCAGATCTCCAGACCACGTTTTTGGGATGACCCAGATATACGCGTTCGACTTCCAGACGCCCCTTGCCCCACGGTCTCTCGACGGCAAAGGCGTCCGGGCATTTCTCCAGGTCGGCAGCGAAGTTTCGCAATGCAGTGATAGCTGTATCGGCGGCCGTCACGGGAGTTTGCGGGTATCCGGAAGGAACAAGGCAAAGGGCCAGCAACGATGCGAGCGCAAGAAACCTCTGAGGCACTGCGCTCAGGCTACCACTTTCGCCGGGTTCGCGGGAAGAGAGAGTCTGTCAAGGTCGCAGCTATTTGCAATCGGATGCGGCGCCCTCAAGAGTTAGAACATTGATGCGGTCTTTGCCGGGCCTGCGGAGCAGGACGCCTTTCGTTTCCACCTTGTGGCCGTTCAGCGCTTCCGGCTTGAAAGAAGGCAACTCGTCCAGATTGCTCAATTGAAACTCCTGGCTGCCGAGCGGCAGCGTGGCCGCGCGCGTGCGCTCTTCGGCGGAGATCTCGTCTGCGTTCCGCGTGCGAACCGGCTCGGTCGCGCGCGAGACCTCCCATTCGTCATTGGCACGGGCGAAGCAGCCGATGACCGCCACCAGCGTGTTGCTCGGCAACGGCTTCGGCCCATCTTTACCTACCAACTTGAAATGGGCCACTGACTCGGGCGTCAGTTCCTGTTTACCCGCCGGATACTGGTTCACCTGCAGGATGTAGGCGAGGATATCGAGGTACGTGGCGGTGCTCAGGCTGCCGGCTGCACTGGCGGGCATGCGGGTACGGACGTGATCGAACAGCGGGGCCAGACTCTCTTCGCGCCAGCGGTCCAGAAACTTATCGCCGCGCAGCGGGCCCATGGCGCGGCCATCGAGCGTCTCGCCATGACAGCCGCCACAGTTCATCTGGTAGGCGGATTCGCCGCGCGTGGCTTGCGCGGCGGTGTACGCGCCATCGAGCACCGTCTGCGAAAACGCGGCCGCAACCAGGAGCACCAGGATTCCGATTCTCATGGGCAGCCCGCCGCGAGGGACTCCACCGAAGTCACGTTGATGCGGTCGTTGTTCGCCTGCCGGGCCAAGACACCTTTCACCTGAACTTTGTGGCCTTTCATCGTCTCCGGCTTGAAGTCTGCCAGATTCTGCAGGCGGAATTGCTGGCTGCCGAGCGGCACGGCCGCGGAGCGCTTCACTTCGTCGGGAGTCGTGGCGTCGGCGGTGCGCGTGCGCGCCAGCGCGGGAACACGGCTCAGCGTCCCGGCGTCTGGGCTGGTAGGCTCGAAACAGCCGACCGCCACCACTAGGGCGTTCGTCGGCAGCGGCTTCGGCCCGTCCTTGCCGACCAACTGCACTGTATCGGGCGCGGTCAACTCCGCGCCGCCGGTAGGATAGCCGTTCGCCTGCAAGAGGAACCCCAGGATGTCGCGGTAGTCTGACTCCGGAAGCTTGCCGGGCGTATCGCGTGGCATGTTGGTGCGAATGAACGCGAACAGCGTCGACAGCCGGTCTTCGCGCCAGCGATCGATGAAAGGGTCGCCGCTGAGCGGCGGCCCATCCACGTCGGCGCCTTCATGGCACTTGGCGCAGTTCATTCCGTAGGCGGCTTCGCCGCGCTTGGCCTGCGCTTCGGTATACACGCCGTCGAGGACGCTGCGGCCGGCCTGAGAAAATGCGGGCAGCGCCGCCAACAGCAGAGGAGTCCAAAATTTCGTCATGGCTCGCAATTCTCGCCGACACTTTGCAGGGACATCACGTTGATACGCTCGTTCTGGGGCTGCCGCACGAGGATGCCTTTGGCTTCCGCCTTGGCGCCGTTCATTTTATCGCGGTCGAAGCCGGGCGCCTCGGTAATGTTTTGCAGGCGGAACAGTTGATCGCCGAGCGGCTGGGATTTGGCGGCCTGCAGTTCCTGCGCGGTGATTTCCCAAGGAGTGACGGTGCGCGCCGGTTCTCTGGCATGCGTCAGGAACCAACCGTTGCCGGTATCGAGCGTCACGCAGCCGACCACGGCCACCTGGGCACTGGTTGGCAGCGCCTGCGGACCATTCTTGCCCACCAGCAGCGTGCTTGCAAGCACGTCCGCGGTGAGCGGCTTCTTGCCCGCTGGAATCTCATTCGCCTGGAGCAAGTACGCCAGGACGTCGAGATAGTCCGCCTTGGGGAGCGTGCCGGGATTATCCGCCGGCATGGTGTTCTGAACCAGGTCGGCGAGGACGCTGAGGTTGAACTCCCGCCAGCGGTCCATGAAGAGATCGCCCTTGAGCGGTGGCCCGTTGAAGCCGCTCAGATCGGCGCGATGGCAACTGGCGCAAATGCGCTCGTAGACGGTTTGGCCGTGTCTGGCTTGCGCGGCGGTGTAGACACCGTCGAGGACAGTTCTTGCGCGCGGTTGCGCGCAGACGCAGCCCGTCAGCAGAACGACGAGCCAGCGCCGGCTACTTCTTGGCGACGGCGTTGCCACCGATGGTGCGCGTCCTGGTCGGTATCGGGATGCCCTTCTCATTCATGAGCTTTGTGATGAGAGCGACGGCGTCGGCGTGATAGATGGCCGACTGCACGCCGATGGTCACGCCCTGCGCCCAATCCAGCGCCAGCAGGCCTTCCTTGTTCTGTCCGAAGCGCTGACTGCTTTCCGAACCGCCTTTATCCTTCGCAGCAAGGTCGGCGCCATGATCCACCAGAAACTGAATCTCGGCCAGCGACGCTTTGTGCGCGGCGCCGTGCAGCGCGGTGAGGCCGGCATCGTTCGCGTCATTCACTTTCGCGCCGAGATCGACGATCATTTTCATCGCCTCGATGGTCTCTTCTTCGGAACGGTCGTGAATAAACCCATCGGTGTAGCCGACGCCCGCGGCCGCCATCAGCGGCGTCGTGTGATCGTTGGTAGGAATGCTGGGATCGGCGCCGTGAGCGAGCAAAAGCTTCATCACTTCGACGTCCCCGCACAGCGCCGCGCGCAGGAACGGCGTCGCGCCCGGCTCGTTGAGCCAAGTGGCACGCTGGCCATTGCGGATTTCCGTGTTGGCCTTCAGGCGCAAATTCGGGTTGGCGCCTTTGTCGAGCAGTGCCTTGACGAAGTCGAGAGCCTGATTGGCATTCGGCACCGGAATCGTTCCGGTCTCGATGTTGCGATGCTTCACGGCAAGATAAAGCGGGTTCCAGCCTTTCTCATTCGACAGGTCAGGATCGGCGCCGTGGTCCAGAAGGAACTGGGCCACATCGTAATGGCCATTCTGGATAGCGACCAGCATGCCGGTGCTGCCATCGCCGGACGGCTGGTTCACGTCGGCCTTCAGGGCGACCAAGGCTTCGACCGAAGCGAGCGCGCCTTCGCGCGAAGCCAGGATCAACGCCGTCATACCGCCAGACTTGAACTCGGTGCCCTTATAATTCACGCCGTAACGTTTCTTGGGCTCGTTGACGATCGAATGGGCGCCGAGATCGGCGCCGTGGTCCGACAGCAGGCGGATGACGTCGGCGTGATCCTGCTCGGCCGCCCACATCACCGCGGTGGTTTCGCGCAGCGTCTCTTTCGCGTTCACCTGCGCGCCGTGGGCCAGCAGGGCCTTCACGGAATCGATGCTGCCGGTTCGCGATGCTTCCATCAAGGCCGTTTCGCCGTGCATGAGGAACGGGGCGTTGGCGTCGACGCCCGCCTTTAATAACCTCTCTACCATCGCCGCACTGCCGTTGACGCAAGCGAGGTACATGGCGGTAGCACCATCGCGGTTGGCGGCACTGACGTTGGCGCCAGCGCGGATCAGCGCGTCCACGGTGTCCAGGTCGTCCTGGCGCACGGCCCATTGCAGTGCCGTGGTTCCGTCGGCCTGCGCCGCGTTGACGTCGGCCTTCTTTTCCAGCAACGCGCGCACGGCCGCTTTGTCTTTGTTCATGACGGCGTCGGCGACGTCACTGCCGGCCGCAAAGGCCGCACACGCCAATAGGAGTGCTGCACAACATCCGGTGATTGCTCGTTTCATGCGCGGTCTCCTCGCTAGCTGTAGATGTTGCCTGTGCTGTCGCCGATGCTGTCGCGCTCGATGCCCATGGTCTGCAGCGCGGTGAGTAGCATGTTCGACGTCGGCCCCTTGGTCTTCACGTTAAGCTGAGCCTTGTGCCGCCCGGACGCGCCGCCGGCCATCAGGTAGCCGACGTTGACGTGGCTGTGCTGGTTGGCGTTGCCCATGTTGCTGCCCCACAGGATCAGCGAATGGTCGAACAGGTTGCCGTCGCCATCGGGCGTATCTTGCAGCTTCTTCAGAAAACGCGCGAAGCACTTCACGTGGTACTGGTTGATCTTGGCCCAGTCTTCGCGGCGTTTCGGGTCTTCGCCATGGTGCGAGGACGGGTGATTGGCGGTGGTGACCGTCGATTCCGGATAGCTGCGCAGGCTGACGTCGCGCGCATACATGAGCGACGCCACGCGGGTGATGTCACCCTGGAAAGCCAGCGCGGTGAGATCAAAATGCAGCTTGATGTGGTCGTCGAAGGATTCGGGCACGCCGAAGGGTACGTCGAGCGAGGGCGCTTCGGCCGAGCGCTGCGCGGCGATCTGCAGGCGGCGCTCCATCTCGCGGATCGCTTCGAGATAATCGTTCAGCCGGTTGCGGTCGGCCGCAGGCAACGTCTTCTGGAAGCGGGTCAGCTTCGCGGTGACGGCATCGAGAATGCTGCCGGTGGACTGGCGGCGGGCGACGCGCTCTTCCTGAGTGCTGCCGTCGCCATAGAGGTGCTCGAAGACCACCATCGGGTTAATCTCGTGCGGCAGCGGCTTGGTGGGCGAGGCCCACGATACGGAATTCGAATAGGCGCAGCTATAGCCCCAGCCGCAGATGCCGGTGTTGGCGCCGGGATCTTCGATCGCCAGCTGAATCGACGGAAGCAGCGTATCCTGACCGAACTTCTGCGCGATGATCTGATCGACGCTGGTGCCGCAGTAGATGTCGGCGCCGGCGGTCTTTTTGGGCGCGGCGCCCGTGAAGGTGGCGGAGGCGCGGGAATGGTCGCCGCCGCTCGATCCGGGAGGCGGCATCGAAGAGGTCGCGTCCAGGCCGCTCACGATGGTCACCTTGTCCTGCCAGGGCGCAAGCGGCTTGTGAATGAAGCCGAGACCGACGTTGCGCCCTTCGGTGGGCGCGATGTCGGGACGGCCGTCGGCCCAATAGGTGGGAGACCAGCCGTGCGGCGAGAAAATGGTCAGAAGGCGCGTCTTCGGATTCGCAGCCGCGTGGGCCGCCGGCGTCAACGCCGGAATCATCGAATCGAGTAACGGCAGCGATAAGGTAACGCCAACCCCGCGGAGAAATGCGCGGCGATCCAGGTGCTTCTTGGTGACGAACACTGCTATGCCTCCTTAGCCTACTTTCCTTCAGTACGAATCACGCTCGCGGTCTGGCGCGGTGTTTGGGCCTCTTCCACTTTGAGATTCATCTGGAAGGGCGCGCTCTTCACGATCCCTACGATCAACGAAGTCAGCCTGTAATTGTTCGGCGCAGCTTCGCGGACCACCGACCGAACCATCGGCATATCATAATACTCCGCTCCGCGGCCGAGAGCATAGGTAAGCAGCTTCTCGGTCACGACGCGAACGAACTGCGGCGAGTAGCGGATCAACCCGTCCCGCAGGCCGGCGGGACCATCCACTTTGCTGCCGTCGCTCAGCTGGCCGGCGACATCGAGCTTCTTGCCGAACTCGTTGACGCGCCACTTACCGACGGCGTCGAAGTTCTCCATCGTGAAGCCGATCGGATCCATCATTTTGTGGCAGCTGGCGCAAACGGCATTGGCCCGGTGTTCCTCCATCCGCTCCCGCATCGAGATCTCGAGCGGCACGGGCTGGCCGTTGGCCATCTTGTCGCTCTGGCGGAGCGGCGGCACGTTGGGCGGCGGATCCGGCGGAATGATTCCCAGCAGATTCATGAGCACCCACTTGCCGCGCTGGACGGGGGAGGTGCGGTCGGGCTCGGAAGTGACCAGCTCGATGGCGCCCTTGCCGAGGAGGCCGCGGCGCACGTCCAGGTCGCCGCTCAGCTTCACGCGGCGGAACTGGCTGCCGTAGACATTCGGAATGCCGTAGTGGCGCGCCAAGCGCTCGTTGACAAAGGTGTAATCGGCATTCAGCAGATCAGCCACGCTGCGATCCTCGCGCAGGACGCTCTCGAAGAACATCTCGGTCTCGGTGCGGAACCCTTGGCGGAGGTTGTCGTCGAAATCCGGGAAGAGCTGCGTGATGGGCGCCGTGCTCGGCAGGTTGCGGAGCTGCAGCCATTGGCCGGCGAAGTTCTTCACCAGCTCGTGCGAGCGCGCATCGGTGAGCATGCGACGCGTCTGCTGCTCGAGGACCTTGGGATCGTGCAGCTTGTTCTGACCGGCCACCGTGAGCAATTCCGCGTCGGGCGGGCTGCTCCACAGGAAGAACGCGAGGCGCGAGGCGAGCTCGAGATCGCTGATCCGGTAGGGCTGACCGGGTTTGACATTTTGCGGATCGGCCTCGCCGCGGAAGATGAATTCGGGATCGGCCAGGATGTACTGCAGAGCCATCTCTATGCCGTCTTCGAAACCGCCCTTGTTGCGGCCTTTCTGATAAAGGTTTAAGAGGCTTTCGACATCGGCGTCGTTCACCGGGCGGCGATAGGCGCGCGTGGCCAGACTGGCGATGATCTTCTTGGCGCAGCCAACCTCTTCGCTCTCGCCGGCGGGCTGGCAGACGAAGACTCTCCGGCGGCTCGGCGTGTCGGTCGGGCGCGCTCCGTTGTACGGCCCCATGATGATCACCTGGCTGACCTGCGGCGAGAAGATGTAGCCGGGAATCGGGTTGGTGTCGAGTACGCTACGGAGGTAGTGCTGGTTCAGGTCGTCCATCGGTACGTCAGTGGCGTTCAGAAACGCCAGACCAACCTTGTGCATGCCGGCTTTCACCGTGAGGCGCGTGTCGTTCTTATCGTTGTCGGTGCCGTTGGGAATCTTCGCGATATCGAACATCTTGACGCGCTGGCCATCGACCACGACTTCCAGGTGCTCGTCCTTGCGCTCGGAACCGTACAGTTCGCCGGTGTTGCCGCGGACCGGGAACCAGGAGATGACATACTCGCCGTCGGCCGGGAAGTAATGATTGATCAGCATGCCGCCGCGCGTGCCGAAAGGCAGACCTTCGATGTGGCCTTCCTGCGAGTAATCCTGCGGCGCGATGTATTTCTTCTGGCTGGGAGCGGTCTCGTGGCCGAGCGCCAGCCGGCTGACCTTCGCCGCGGCCGACATGTAGCCTTCGACCAACGCGGGCGACACCCCTAAGCTGCTGGCGACGTTGTCGAAGCCGTAGCTGGAGTCGTCGACCGGGAGGAATTCGGCAGAGTCAATGTCCAGACTCAGGACGTCTTTAACAGCGTTGGCGTATTCGGTCCGGTTGACGCGGTGGAGACCGGGTGGCTCATACCTTGGTTTGGCGGCGGCCGCCCGATCGAGTTCAGTTTCCAGCCAAGAGGTGAGCGCCTCGTAGGCGGCCGGGTCGGGTCGGCGCATTCCCAGCGGCGGCATCATCCCGGCGCGGAGCTTGCGGACAATTTTTTCGCCAAGCTCGGGATTCTCGCCGATCTTGGACAGATCCACCTGGTCCAGCGCCAAGCCGGCGGTTTTGAGTTTCGCGTTGTGGCAGGAAACACAGAATTTGTCGAGCACCGCCCTCTCGGTGGTGGCTGTCGCCTGGGCTTGCAGGAATGGAACAGACAGCAGCGCTAGAAAGCCGGAACACACCAATCTCGTGATCAATTTGTCAGCCCCTCAGATCGCAACAGCATCGGCCGTGTCCTTGAATTATGGGTCCGGGCGAGGCGATTGTCACGGGAAAACCGGTGAGTCACCGGTGTGATCGCGTGGGCGGCACCCTCGCGGAGTGCCCTCTGTGGATTGGTTTTGAGAGCCGAATTTCGGTGAGTCACCGGTTACATACTGGCGATTTTATTCAGGAGATTGGAGATCGGTGAAATGTACCGCATCGTCCGGCCCAGGGCGCGGGCGGTGAGTCACCGGTTTAGGGTTTACTGTAACAAATTGATAATGGAGAGCTTAGGGTCAGAATACTTTCACCCGCCCTAGCTTGACCCCATCCGGTAATTGCAGTAGCATTTTCGCCTACGGGGTCGTTTCGGGAGGGTCGACTTATGGGTGCTTCGAAGGCTTTGGTGCTTTGGATCGTAGCGGTTGGGGTGGTGTGGGCGCAGTCGACTGCGCAAATCAATGGGACGGTGCGGGACGCTAGCGGCTTGGCGGTTGCCGACGCCACGGTAAAGGTGACCCAGACGGCGACGGGGGCCGTGCGAACGGCGACAAGCGGGACCGACGGCGCCTATGTGCTGGCAAATCTGCCGATCGGGCCGTATCTGCTGGAGGTCACCAAAGAGGGGTTTACCAAGTACGCCCAGTCGGGGATCGTGCTGCAGGTAGACAGCAACCCGACCATTGACGTGGCGATGAAGGTGGGTTCGGTCACCGAACAGGTGACAGTGCAGGCCGACGCCAACATGGTGGAAACACACACCACCAGCGTCGGCACGGTCGTCGACAACCAGCGCGTGGTCGAGATGCCGCTCAACGGGCGGAACGCGACGCAACTCGTGTTTCTGGCCGGCATGGCCACCATCGGCGGGGCCAACGGCGGGTTTCTGAACTCGGTTCGAAATTATCCGACGGTCATGATCTCGGTGGCGGGCGGGGTGGCCAACCAGCAGACCTATGCGCTGGACGGGGCGAATCACAACGATGCGTACAACGGGCTCAACCTGCCACTTCCCTTTCCCGACGCGCTGCAGGAGTTCAAGGTGGAGACCAGCGCGCTGCCGGCGCAGTACGGTCTGCATTCGACGGCGGCGGTGAACGCGGTGACGAAATCGGGCACCAACGAGATCCACGGCAACCTGTTCGAGTTCTTCCGCAACGGCGACCTGAACGCACGCGACTTCTTCGC
>Ga0126371_10003759_pt1 | contig 13327 bp, 10 predicted proteins | sample PanSoiMetaPlot_4_FD_110145 | JGI IMG/M metagenome (GOLD analysis project Ga0126371, IMG submission 110145) | Tropical forest soil microbial communities from Panama - MetaG Plot_4 | ecosystem: Environmental > Terrestrial > Soil > Tropical forest > Bulk soil | place: Panama | collected 2016-02-17
CCGAATTCCGAATTCTTGGCCGGCTTCCACAATGGCGTTGCGGACTTCCTCGCCGTGTTCCCAAGGACCGAACAGTTCCCATCCGGGTTGGCCGACCATGCCGTGACGCAACGCGCGAACCTCCCGACCCGCGACATGAAATCGACCGATATGAAAGAAACGGATATCGGGGGCTGGCTTCCCGGTGACCTTCTCCATGGTGCGGACGGCATGGGGGCCCTGAATCTGGTATCGGAAGCTCTTGCGCTGACCTTTATTTAGAGCCGACCTCTCATCTCGCTCAGCTGATGCGTTATAGCCACCTTGTTCCAGGTTGAATTGCACCCAATCGATAGCAGGGGGACGCCCGACGAGAGTGAACCTATTTTCATCGAGGTAAAAAAGAATTACATCGCCGATGACATAACCTTCATGATTACAGGCCACGAATTGCTTGGCTTGGTTGGCTCGGAAATTCTTGAAGCTGTTCACGGCTAAATCGGAGAGCAACAAAAGAGCGTCCGGACCTTCCAGATACAGATCGGTCATATGATGGGACTGATCGAATAGGGCGCAGGTTTCCTTCCAGGCTCGCTGCTCGTCTCGCCAGTTGGAAAACTCTGACCGCACCACGGGAAAAGCATACGGCCCGATTTGCGAATTCCGTAATAGTTTGACGGGACTTCCGGCAGCGCTTATCAGATCCTCCAAGCTTGGCTGCTTCATGGCGCGACGTGCTCCTTTGGCCCCAGGGGACGGAAGGGCTCCTTTCTCTCTCACCAGATCGTCACAACCCTCGGGAGTGTTCCAGAGCGAGGAGTGCCTGCCGCTCGCTTCCGTTCGGGTCATCGACGACTCTCGAGTCCCGATCAAGAATCATCGTTCGGCGTTGCCTGCTATCAAAGGCGGGCCATTTCGGTAGGCCCTCGTGGCTTGGGTTTCCTGTGCGGGCAAAAGCCACCCAAGCGCCGCTGATATTGTCCTCGAGTGCGTAACGGTCTTGATGAGAACCGGTCATCGCGGTGGCCAGATCGACGTTATCGAATACAAAAGGAATTTCGAGGGTGTGGAATGTCCTCAGGGCGCCGTCTCGCACCGGTGATTTCCAGGTGAAATAGTACAGGTAGGCAGGAGCGGCCCGCTGGTCCGCCTTGCGCTCCGCCTGGGTTAGAACCCCTGCCCGGAATGTCGCGTCGGATGCCAGAATCAAATACAGATCCGTATTGCTGATGCCCGGGCGGCCTTTTCGGTAGACCTCGATCAATCGATCGACAGCCGCGTCATCGGCGTCGCGAAGCGTTTGTTTGACATGTGCGCGTAAGGCATCGTCATTCATCGGATCGAGCGGAGTTCCACGCATGAAGGTGACCTCAGTTTCAACCGAACCGATCAGTAGCGGGACGCTCGCCGAAATCTCAGGTGCGCCGGGATCGAATGGATTTCTCGGCAGGGTGAAATCATCGACCACCGGCGCCAGACGCAGACCAGCCCCGCCGGGAGCCCCTCCGCCGCCCATGGCCGCTACCAGCTTCTCCGCCGGAAGCTGCTGGAGTTCATCCACCTGACTGGACTTGAGTCCAAGAAGCGAGAGATATTTTTCAGCCGAGCTGGTTGCTTCCTCCTTGGATAAACCTCTGATAGCGGAGGCACTCTCGACGATGGCGCGATGGAACAGGCCTTTGGCAGACGGCATGGCCATTAGGGTACTGACTTTCCCGCCGCCGCCCGATTGGCCAAAGATGGTCACGTTGTTAGGGTCACCCCCGAACTCGCTGATGTTCTCTCTCACCCACTCAAGCGCTCGAACGATGTCCAGCATTCCGATATTGCTTGACTGCTTGTATTTCTCCCCGCCCAGTTCGGCGAGATACAGGTAGCCGAACACGTTTAATCGATGGTTGATGGTGACAACTACCACATCGTGACGACAGGCTAGATTTGAGCCGTCATAAATAATGAAGGAACCAGACCCTTGGGAGTACCCGCCGCCGTGCAGCCATACCATCACCGGCCTGCGTCCTGGGCCCAGTCCGCTAGTCCACACGTTCAAACACAAGCAGTCTTCGTCCGCCGGCTCTCGCCGATCGACAGCAGCCACCTCCGGAATCAATGTAGAAGGACCTTGAGGCGAGCGAGGACCGAACTTCTCCGCGTCTCGGATCCCTGTCCAGGAATCCGCTTTAGAGGGCGGCATAAACCGCCTCTCGCCTGCTGTTGACGCGCCATAAGGAATGCCAAAAAATGCGCTGACGCTACCTCGCCTGATGCCTCTGATTCGTCCTGCGCTGGTGTGGACGACCCCGCTGGGCGACGAGCATCCAAGGTCCTGCGCCCACGTTTTTTTTGATGCTGCACCTGCCAGAAGCCCCGCTGTCCCCATGGTCGTGTAGCTGAGAAAGGATCTTCGATTCATGATGGCCACCCCTCAACGTCCGTTTGCGAACTCTTGAACTGGTCGCGTTGTCAGTCAGTAAAGCAACATCCTGTCTTACCCCCTTTTCCTCTGAATTGGCGTCAGTTCGGAAGCGGGCGATATGGAAATGGCGCCGCGCGGCCACCCGCCGCGCCAGGCTAGGACGCTCGCGATCATACCACTCGGTGAAACGGTCCGCGCGGCGAAGACGGCGCAAGCCAGAACGACCGAAGATAAATTTTTGTTAACTTGACATTGTTATGCCGGGGCAGTAAATGTCCGGCAAGCGCCCGTACGACTGTACGTCGTCTTCAGCGCGACGTTGAGCCGACCGAGCGTGGGGTCGCACGAGCGGTTGGCGGGTCGGAGAGAACGCGGGCGTTCTTGGTGGGGTGGGATTCTGAAGACAAACGAGAAAAGACTGCCGCACATGGCTTTTAAGGTCGCCGTCTCGAATTAGCGTTCTCACCCCGCCTATAGAGTGTGTAAAGCGGTCCCTGGGGGGGGAACCATGACTACTCTTTGGGGTTGGCGGCGTTTGAGTACCACGAAAGTACTGGGCCTGGCGTTGGGAGTGTTGCTTGTTGGTTTTCCTACCTTCGCGCAGTTAAATCTAGGAAGCATTTCGGGAACGGTCACAGACTCGAGCGGCGCGGTAATTGCCGGCGCGACGGTGACCGTCACTGATGTGGAGCGCGGCGTCTCTCGCACGTTGACGACCGACACAGCGGGTCAATATTCGGCTCCCAGTCTCACTCCGGGGAGCTACTCGGTGCGTGTCGAGTTCAGAGGCTTTCAGACGCTAAACCGCACGGGCCTCGACGTGGGTGTCGGTCAAGTGGTGCGCGTCGACGTAGCCCTGCGACCAGGCAGTGAAACTCAAACGGTGACCGTGACGGAAGCGGTGCCGCTTGTGGACACGACGAACGAGGTGCTTTCTAGCACGGTCGAAGATAAGCAGCTCAGCGAATTGCCAATTAACGGGCGCCTGTACACAAAAGTGCTGGAGTTCCAGCCCGGCATTCACGGCAACCCGGGGGGAAACTCCCCGAACTACCAAACCAACGGAGCGGGCGGGCAGGGCAACTACTTCTTGCTCGACGGAGTGGAAAACAGCAACATCTTCGTCAACTCGGGACCTCTGATCGGTGCTGCCACCAGCACCGACGAATTGACCATTCTGCCCCAGGATGCGGTTCAAGAAGTCAACGTCATGACCAATCCGCCGGCGGAATACGGTTGGTTTCAGGGCTCCGTCGTTAATGTTGGTTTGAAGTCAGGAACCAACGACGTACATGGGAGTGGTTATATCTTTGCGCGCAACAATAACTTCGATGCCAGGGATCCATACCTTTCCCCCGGGGTGCCGAAGCAGCCGGATGATTTCAAACAATTCGGTGGGTCGGTCGGCGGACCCATCAAGAAAGACAAATTGTTCTTCTTCGCAGCGTACGACGGGATGCGCTACAACGTGGGAATTGGGACCACTGCAACCTTGCCGACCGTCAACGGCGGGGCGGTAGATAATCCCTTCAACAGCGTGCCGCTTTCGATCGATGACATGATCAACAATCACGGCGTAACGCCGAGTCAGTTAAGCCTTAACCTTTCCGATTGCACCGTGGCCGGCTTAGCGCCGAACGCCGTTGCGACGTGCGGGACGAAGGGCGTGTTCAGGTATAACGGACTCATCACCACGGGCGTTGGCGTGCCGGGGAATAGTAACGGCCATTCCGATAACGGGATCGGACGAATCGATTATCACCTGAACAACGCGAACACAATCAACGGCGAATACTTCTTTGGGCAGGCCATTACAAGCACTCCCAATGCCGGCGCACCCCCTTTCTGGAATAACCTGAACACCAGCCGCACGCAGATGATGCGTGGGGTGTGGATTGCTACGCCGAGTCCCAATTGGGTGAACGATTTGCGCTTTGGCTACAACCGTTACAACCTGGCGGATGGCAACGCAGAATGCGTGGCGGGGAATTATTCGACAGGGAACGTGGGCCAGCCGAATTATGCGGCGCTAGGTTTTGTTTCGGGAGCAAATCCTCCGTCTCCCTTCTGCGGATTCCCGGTTATGAATTTTTTGCAATCGAGCTATCCCAGCTTCGGCGCAGGTTTCTTTATCAATAACCAGGGAGTGTTTCAGTACACCTATACTGTGTACGACAACGTTTCCTATACGCATGGCACTCACAATTTCAAGTTCGGCTTTGAGTACCACCACAGCAGGTTCCGCGGAATCGGAGCCCCGGGCTTTCTCGATGGCGTCGTGAATTTCACTGGCGGCGTTGCATTTTCCGATCCCGCCAATCCGTCATGCGTTCCGCCCGGCGACCCCCTTTGCTCCACCGATCTGCAGGACTTCCTTGCTGGAGCACCTGGCGGCGGCAACCAACTCCTGGTGAACCCGCAGCAAGAAGCGAGCTCGGTTGGCTTCAACCGCGAAGCTGTCTATTTCGAAGACAATTTCCGAGTGAGCTCGAGGGTGACCATGGACCTGGGCTTGCGCTACGAAATTGAACCGGCGATCTTGGTGGACAATAACAGCGCCGGCAACTTCGCTCCGTTCTCGCCCACAGGCATGGTGCAGCAAAACGGCATTCCCCTTTACAAGTCCGATCACACGGCTTTTGCTCCCCGCGCGGGGGTTGCCTGGGATATCACCGGTAAAGGAACCACGGTGCTTCGCGCAGGCATGGGGGTTAGTTACGATACGCCGCAAGTGGACGACTTGGTCGCCCAGAGTTTCGGTGCAGGCCTCAACACCATTCCGACTGGGTTTGCGCTTTTTAATGACAACGGGCTTGTATTTCCTCAATCCACCAACCCACAGGCCGTCAAGACGGGCGTGATTACGGTTCCCGGCTCCCCCCCTGGATTGAACTGGGCGCTAAACACGCCGGTTTTCCCCGCGGGGCTGAGCACCGACCTGGCTTGCGGCACTGGCAATCCTGCCATCCTGCTGCCGGATGGCACCAGCCCCGGGCCATGCACATTGAAGGCTAGGGGCACGGTCGTCGGGCTGCCCAACGGCCAGCTCAGTATGAACACGAATAACCAGCGGTCCCCGATGTACACCTGGACGCTCGGAATCCAACACGCTTTCGGCGCCAGCACTTCGCTGACCGTGAACTACGTAGGCACCCACACCTATGATCTGGCCAGCGAAATCAACGTCAACCAGGCACCGCCAGGAGCCTCGGGCCCCGGTCTGGGCGGCGCTCCAGGGACTGTAACCGGTCCGCAGCAGCAGCGCCTGCCGTATTTCAAACAGTTTCCGTGGTTCGACGGCATCTTTGTATATGGACCTGCTGGCTTTTCAAACTACCACGCACTGCAAGTGACCCTCGTTCAGCGGAATTTCCATGGGCTGACCTTTAATGCGGCCTATACCTACTCGAGGGACCTGGCTACTCCAAAGGGCGGCAATGACCCGTACATAACCAACAGCAACTGCGTATCCTGCGAGTATGGGCTTCAGACGCCCACACAAGATTTGGGCGTCACGCTGGTCTACTCCATTCCGACCTTCAAAGCACCAGCGCAGTTGCTAGAGGGATGGCAGATCTCGAGCGTGCTCGATGTGCAAAGCGCCGCGCCATTTAGGGGTGTTGACAGCAGTGATGACTTCGCCGGAGTCAACGACAATCGCGGGCTTCTGGGCGGTACCCCCGAACAATGGTCGCTTTTCGGAAAAGCAAGCGATTTCAACTTGGGAGGACTCAATCCCCTGCAGTGCTTCGGGTTTGGTTTCTTTAGTGTCATCGGCGTATGCAACCCCAATCCTCCCGCGGCTTGCGTCAATGCAGCAAACGCCGAGCCGGTGAATGCGGCAATGAACGCGCAGATTCCCGGATCCTCGAGCGGACTAGGTTCCCTCAACGCGGCAGGATGCTATGTGTCACCCAACGGGAAGTCGGTAATCATTCCGCCGGCCCAGGGAACCTTCGGAAACATGAAGCCGGGCCAGCTCGGCGGGCCAAGTTTCCAGGAGTGGGATCTATCGCTGCGCAAGACGTTCAAGGTGCACGAGAGGCTTGGCCTAGAGTTCAGTCTATCGGCATTCAACGTGCTGAACGCTCACGCCCGCTCTCTCGGATTCACCGGGGGCATCGTGAACGTTCCGGTTCTGTTCGGCGTATCGAGCGGACAGCCGAATGATGGCAACCCAGTCAACGGAACCGGCGGGGCCCGGCAGCTGCTGCTCGGATTGAAAGCGACGTTCTGAGCGGTTCATAAAAGCGCAATCCGCAAATTGGACCGACCGATCGGACGCGGCTAGGCCAAGGGTCAAAACTGGTTTAGGTGTTTTTCCGTGTTAGCCGATGGTCGGGTGGTTTATTTCTTACCCGGCGCCGCTGGTGGCGCGGGGGATGTTGCGCCAGGATTGCCGCCACTAGAGGGCGACTGGAGGAAGTCGTCGTAATTTACGCCCGGCGTGGGAGGCGCGAGCTTGCCTGGATGGGTTGTAAAGCCAATGATGCGGCCCATGAAAATAATAGCGATCCACAGAGCGAGCGACAGAACGGCGACGGCCTTGCCAGCAGGTGGGGCGGATCGACGGTTGCCCCAGCTTTGAACCGTCCGGCCTGCCGTCACCTCAAAGGCGCCCATGTTGATGCCCGCGAGCAGGAGCAGCACCATCTTGGTCCTGAAAAATGGATTGTGATAGTAGATTTGAGCGTTGGTCGTGAACATGATGAGTCCTGTTAGGACGGTCACAGCAAAGGCGGCCCATGTCCACTTCAAAATGTCCGACCACATCCGCTCGAACGACCGCGCTACCGAAGCCAGTCCCAACAGCCTCAGATCGATGATGGCAATCGTGCCTACAACGAGAGTGAAACCGATGACGTGAACTGATTCGATTATGGGAAACATCCAGATCGAATCGCGGATCGCAGTGGCGAACCTAGTGGCCTCGATTGATTTCAAAATGGCGTCAATGGGCATGTGCTGTGGGCCTCAGGAAACCTAGTAACCCTCGGTTGCCGGCGACCAGGATCCCCAGATGTGGTCATAAGCGATCAGCCGTCCGAGCACAATAATCGACAGAAAAACGACGAATGCTATGACCGCTAAGGATCGAACGGATCTCTGGTGAGCTAGACTTTCCCCCTGTTGTTCGTCGTCGGGTACCCTGGCCAGGAAAACCCCGCTAAGCGCAGCACCAATGGCTACGCAGATCATCTTGGTCCAAAACGAAAAATTCACCAGTTCGCGCACAGGTTCGGTGATGATCAGAACAAGCCCGGTCACAAGCTGCAGACACAACCCGCCCACCAGCCAAGGACCAAATCGATCGGAGGTCTCGCGCAGGGTTTGATCTCCCCCGGCCCATCCCAAAATCCTGAGGACAATCATCAACAGTGACCCCATTACGATGGCGATGCCAACGATATGGATCGACTGAATGCCCGGGACGAGCCAACTCTCCTGGACTCGAAATGCATGGCTAGGAGGTGTTCTGGTCAGCCAGTGAGCGAATTGATTCACTCGATCCTTTCTGTCTTGGGCAGGCCCTTCGAAATTCGATCGACCTTCCAGCCGCTTGCGCGCGGCCGTCCTTGGTCGCCGCCAGCGATTAGTAGTTTCCGCCTATCGTCTCCATGTCCTTGACTGTGTCGCAGGTCTTACCGGGTTCCGGGGGTGTTTTCCAAGGGCACTTGTATATGGGGCCTACGCGAGACCCAAAATTACCGCCGGTTCGGAGAGGATTCATATGCACGGTGAATATGGTGCCTGGTTTGAACGAATCGCCGGTAATGCCTTCACGGGCGACGGCTGCCGCGCCGGCCATTTCGACGCCCCAGTCAACCAGCTGCCCATCCTTGTCCCTCTCCAATTTTCCGTCTGGCCCGATCACGTAAAAATGCAGCTCCGCGTGGTTCGCCTGAGCGACGAATTGGTGGGCTACGCCGGTTAGCACCACAACTTTGGTTTGATCGTACATGGCGAAGGAGTGGTGAGCGAATGCCTGTTGAGCGTAGACACCCAGGAGAATGAATAGAATCGCGAGTGCGAACTTCGAGCCTTTAGGGAAGGAATTTTTCATCTTAGCTGCCTCTATATCATGGCCTTACTGATCGAAAAAACCACGTCAGCGAACCGCTCGAGCCATGATTATTTGTTCGGATTCTTGGTCGTGTCACCATTAAACAGATCGAGTACGTTTTGAGGCACAGCATTGTCGCTGGGCGTATCCTTCCATCCCTTCTCAAAGTACTTTTCCCAATCCTGCGCCCACGGGCGGCCGTAGTAGTTTACGAAATCCGGGTCTGCAGCCGTAAGCTGAGTCGCTCTGCCGTTCACATCCTTGATGTTGCTAAGGCACTCAATGTAGGTGTATCGCATCGTCGGCGAATCGAGTTGCGCGACCCGACGGTAACTGTAGGTTGCGCGCAGCGGCTGAACGAAAGCTTCCGGGTCATAGAACACCGCGTCCTGATCGAGTCCCACCAACTTGCCGTTCCCGTCATAAACGGGCTTCCAAACTTCCACCGTCTCCAGCTTTCCGCTATTTTCAAACATGCAGTGCGACAGATTCCAGGCCTGAATATTCGATGTCCAGGTCACTAGGGTGGTTCCGTCCCAAAACCCAACGGTCTCGCCATACCATTGCGGTACTTTTTGCACCGGTTCCCTTCCCAGCCAAACTTGCCGGACAAAATTATCCGCGATCCCGGACAGAAACTGGACACTCCAGGCAGTCATGGTGAGTTGAAAATCTCCGGCCTGCGAAGCCTGAGCCCACCAGCGCATGAACCCTTCCGGCCAACAGAAGGCTGCTTCCCATTGCGGCGCGTTATCGACAGCCTCATGGTAGATGCCTTGTACCATGCGCTTTTGATACTCCGGAGTCAGCAACGACAGAATGGTCGGAACTTGGGTAACCGTCCCCCAAGTCCACTCGGCTTGCGTGTCTTTCTGCATGTCCCGGGTATACCATCCGTCCCAGTCCGGAGTGGTGGCCTTGGTATAAGCTGTGGGGCCACCCTTCGCCTTGGCCGCCGCCAGCAAGGCTTGGTAATGCTCCCTTGCGGTCTTGTAGGGCAGGTGGCTCACCAGTTCATCTCGTTTGATGTCCCACTTGCAGTCGCCCCAAGCAGCCGATTCCGGGGGCTTTCCGGATTCAGAAAAGAACCGGCGCGCAGTCCAGATATCGGTCAACTGGCGGGGAGTGTTGCAGCGGTAATAGCGCGCGTCCATCCAGTATTTCTTGTCGAGATAGAAGTTTTTCGACTTGAACAGGTCGATCGGAAGCGGCTCCATCCCTGCCGGAGGGTCTTTGTGTGTCGGTGTACAAATGCTCATGGGGCCGATGACGTTGGTATAGGTGCCGTGGGGACCGGCGAAGGCATTGCGGGGCATGCGAAAGGGCCCCCGCCCCTGCGCAAGCGCGGCGCACTGCTGCTCAGCGGTGCCCGCTCCGGGCTCCACGCCCTGCGCCGCGGAGCTGGGACACATCGAAGCAAACCCCATCATCGCCGAGACGGTGAATAGAAGTGCAAACGCTCTGGTACTCATTTCGATTTGCCACCCCCCTCACAAAGACCGACGTCAAGCTGGTTCAGATGGTTTCATGTGCACGTTGTGGATAGCGAGCGAGCACCTGGGCCTATGCCGAACCCCACGCGGATGCCGGAAAGCACAACGAGTATTGACATTCCCCGAAACCGCTCTACTCTCCTGAAAAAAGCGTGTCAACAGCAATCTGGTGGCAACGAAATTGGCGCGGCAGCAAAGAAGGAAAACCTATGAAGATACTTTATTGGGTTTTTATCCTAATCTTGGCGTGGGGGGAAACGGGCTGCCGGAGAGCACCTAGCCTTTCAAGACCCGCCACCATCAAGGACATCATGGATTCGATGGTCGATCCCAGCGGAGAGTTCGTTTTTCAATCTGTCGAGATCATTTCCGACGAGCAGGGCGTGCGCGAAATAGCGCCCCACAGCGATGCGGACTGGGACGCGGTCCGGCTCCGCCTGGTTGTGCTGTCTGAGGCACCCAACCTTCTGGCCATGCCGGGGCGCAGGGTCGCACCGCCCGACGTGAAATCGCAAAATCCGCAGATCGAACTTCAGCCAGCCCAAATTCAACAGCTGATAGATGGTGACCGCGCCTCTTTTATCCGTCGCGCGCGCGGCCTTCAGGATGCCGTGGCCATTGCCATGAAAGCGGTGGACGGAAAAAATAAGGACGCCTTGTTTCAAGCCGAGGAGGGAATCGATAAGGCCTGCGAAAACTGCCACCTGCACTATTGGTATCCCAATGACAAAAGGGCTCAGGAACTCTTTAAGTAGTGGGATAGTAGGCTACGGAGCTCCGGGTCAAAACCAAAGGCGGACATTTCACTTGCTAACTCGACCGAACAGCAGGTGCGAACGACACTGCCGCCAGCCTTGACCGCGTTCACGTGGCGGGCCTAGAATTCCGCCGGGGGCAGGACTCGACGAATTCCTGGACCCCAACACTGGCTGAAGCAACTGTCTATGACTCCTACCGAGGCCTGACCACCGATCCCAATGACCAAGCAAACGAGCGGTGCCAAGATTCCCCTCATCGATAGCGAAACCCAAGAGCTTGTTGAAATGTACCGTCAGATGTTGGCCATCCGGTTTTTTGAGGAGCAGGTCAACGAGCTTTATACGCGCGCCTTAATGCCCGGACTCGCTCACCTTTACATTGGAGAGGAAGCGGTTGCGGTCGGCGTCTGTTCAGCCCTAAGGCTTGAAGACTACATTACCAGCACGCATCGCGGCCACGGTCACTGTCTAGCCAAGGGCGCTTCGCCCGACCGAATGTTTGCAGAGCTTTTGGGAAAGGCAGCAGGCTATTGCCGGGGAAAAGGAGGGTCCATGCACATTGCAGATCCCGATACCGGCAATCTCGGGGCCAATGCAATTGTCGGAGGAAGCACAGCGATCGCCACGGGAGCCGCGTTTTCTGCGAAGCGATTAGGCAACAAGCGGGTAGCGGTTTGTTTTTTTGGAGAAGGCGCACTCGGCCAGGGCGTACTCTACGAATCCATGAATCTCGCCGGACTCTGGAAGTTACCCGTGATTTACGTGTGCGAGAACAACGGCTACAACGAGTACACGCACTACTCGGAAACCACCGCCGGCGACGTTTTGGCTCGCCCCCAGGCCTTTGGCATCCACGCTGAAAGCGTCGATGGACAAGATGTGCGCGATGTTTATCGGGCGGCCAAGGCCGCTATAGGGCGGGCCCGAGCGGAAAGTCTCCCCTCTTTCCTGCTGTGTAACACATATCGCTATCGCGGCCATCATGTTGGCGATGTAAGTCGCGAGTACTACAGAAGTAAGCAGGAAGAGCAAAAGTGGATGTCCGAACGTGACCCTATCAAGTTGCTGGGCGAATGGTTGATCGAAGCCAATCACGTGACGGCTGCTCAGTTGGAAGACTTCAGCCGAGAGGCTCAATCAAAAATCAATGCGGCTGTACAATTCGCTTTGGCAGCACCGTTTCCCGACCCGAGCGAGGTGGAAGAAGATGTCTACGCCTAAGGCCCGAAGTGTTGCTGCCGCCTCCCTCACCGAGCGCGAGATGACGCTCGGCGAAGCGATCAAGGAAGCCCTGGCCGAGGAGATGCGGCGCGACCCGCATGTCCTCCTGCTGGGCGAGGATGTTGCGGAGGCGGGGACCGTTTTCAAAGTGCTTTCTGGTCTCTCGGAGGAGTTCGGTAGGGAGCGAGTGATCGATACGCCCATTTCAGAGGCTGGCTTTACAGGTGTCGCCATCGGTGCTGCCATGACCGGGCTCCGGCCCGTCGTGGACATCATGTTCGGCGATTTCATTGCGCTGGTCATGGATCAGATGGCCAACCAGGCGGCCAAAATCCATTACATGTCGGGAGGTAAGTGGAAGGTTCCGATGGTGATGCGGACAACCCTGGGGGCAAGCAGGCGTTCCGCCGCTCAACATTCGCAGTCGCTTCATGCATGGTTCAGCCATGTTCCCGGGCTGAAGGTGGTCTTGCCGGCGACGCCCTACGACGCGAAAGGTCTTTTGAAATCTGCGATCCGCGATGATAACCCGGTGATCTTTTTCGAAGACAAGATGATGTACAAGTTGAAGGGTGTCGTGCCGGCCAGCGACTACACAATTCCTCTCGGTGTGGCAGATATCAAGAGATCTGGGGATGATGTGACCTTGGTGGCAACCAGCAGCATGGTACAAGTTGCGCTGGCTGCGGCCCAGATGCTCGAGGAAATCGGCCTCAGTGCCGAGGTGATCGATCCACGTACGATATGGCCGCTCGATGAAGAGACACTCATCGAGTCCGTAAAGAAGACCTCCCGCGCCATCGTCGTCGATGAGGGATACGCACGCTATGGCGTGACTGCGGAGATTGCCTCGGTCATTGCCGAAGGCGCATTTCACTATTTGGACCAGCCGGTCAAACGCATCGGAGCGATGCACGTACCCATTCCGTTTTCTCCGCCCCTAGAAGACGTGACCGTACCGACCGAGCAGATAGTATTTGAGACGGCCCGCACTCTGTGCGGACGTTCCTAAACCCTTCGGGTGTTTTAAGAAGGAGGATTGAGATGGCGCTACCGACTCACGGGACAATGGGCGTTGATTGGGAGAGCCGAGTTGACTTCGATCGTTTGCGCCGCGAGCGGCTTTCGCGCATTAAGGACCTACTCGAAAAATCTGAAATGGGGGCCTTGCTGTGTTTTGACATGAACAATGTGCGCTACATCACTTCAACACACATCGGCACCTGGGCCCAGGACAAGAACAGCCGGTTTACCCTCCTGGCGCGGAACGCGGAGCCCATCCTGTGGGATTTTGGCTCCGCCGCCAAGCATCACCAACTACATTGCCCCTGGCTTGGCGAACGCTCTCGCGCCGGCATCGCCCTGCTGCGCGGGGCCATGTCCCCGGAAATGGGGC
>Ga0126371_10003760_pt1 | contig 13326 bp, 13 predicted proteins | sample PanSoiMetaPlot_4_FD_110145 | JGI IMG/M metagenome (GOLD analysis project Ga0126371, IMG submission 110145) | Tropical forest soil microbial communities from Panama - MetaG Plot_4 | ecosystem: Environmental > Terrestrial > Soil > Tropical forest > Bulk soil | place: Panama | collected 2016-02-17
CAGTACCGCGATCAGCTGATGCCGCTGGTGCAGATGGAGGGCGTCAGCATCCAGACCTCCGGCAGCCAGCCGATCCTGGTGTTCGCCGACGAGCGGCGCGCGATGGGGCTCGTGGTCGACGAGATCATCGACATCGTCGAGGAGCGGCTCAACATCGAGGTCGCCGGCCAGCACGAGGGCATCCTCGGCTCGGCCGTGATCAAGGGCCAGGCCACCGAGGTGATCGATGTCGGCCATTTCCTGCCGATGGCGTTCGCCGACTGGTTCACCCGCAAGGAGATGACGCCGTCGCAGACCTCGCAGTCGGTGCTTTTGGTCGACGACAGCGCGTTCTTCCGCAACATGCTGGCGCCGGTGCTCAAGGCCGCCGGCTACAAGGTCCGCGTCGCCACCAACGCGCAGGAGGGGCTCTCGGCGCTGCGCTCCGGGCAGGCCTTCAACGTGGTGGTGACCGACATCGAGATGCCGGAGATGAACGGCTTCGAGTTCGCCGAAGTGATCCGCGCCGATCAGAATCTGAACCAGATGCCGATCATCGCGGTGTCCTCGGTGATCTCGCCGGCGGCGGTGGAGCGCGGGCGGCAGGCCGGCTTCCACGACTATGTCGCCAAGTTCGACCGTCCGGGCCTGATCGCGGCGCTGAAGGAACAGACCGAAGAACGTGCGAGAGCGGCGTGAGGAGAAACGCGAGATGAGCAGCAAGACCCAATCAAGCGAAGGCATGGTCGCCGAATACGTCACCGCCGTGATCGGCGGGCAGCTGTTCGGCCTGCCGATCTCGCGGGTGCAGGACGTGTTCATGCCGGAGCGGCTGACGCGGGTGCCGTTGTCCTCCAGCGAGATCGCGGGCGTGTTGAACCTGCGCGGCCGCATCGTCACCGTGGTCGACATGCGCGCGCGGCTTGGGCTACCCAAGGCCGAGGACGGCAAGCCGCCGATGGCGGTCGGCGTCGACCTGCGCGGGGAATCCTACGGCCTTCAGATCGATACGATCGGCGAGGTGCTGCGGCTGCCCGACGAGGGCCGCGAGGAAAATCCCGTCAATCTCGACCCGCGCATGGCCAAGTTCGCCGGCGGCGTCCACCGTCTCGACGGCCAGCTCATGGTCGTCCTCGACGTCGATCGCGTCCTCGAACTGCCGTCCGACGCGAAGGCAGCCTAGAGCGCGATGGGATTGGATTGAGTGGAGTTGGAGGCTGAAATGAGAACATGTCTGGTGGTCGATGACTCAAGTGTCATCCGCAAGGTCGCACGACGCATTCTGGAAGGCCTGGATTTCCAGATCATCGAGGCTGAAGACGGCGAAAAGGCGCTGGAGGTCTGCAAGCGGCAATTGCCCGAGGCGATCCTGCTCGACTGGAACATGCCCGTGATGGACGGCTACGAATTCCTCGGCAATCTGCGCCGCATGCCGGGCGGCGACGCGCCGAAGGTGGTGTTCTGCACCACCGAGAACGATGTCGCCCACATCGCGCGCGCGCTTCATGCCGGTGCCAACGAGTACATCATGAAGCCGTTCGACAAGGATATCGTCACGGCCAAGTTCCAGGAAGTTGGCCTTATCTGATCCGCCCGTTGCGTTCCGGCGGCTCGACGGCCCTCGGCGTTTCGGTCTCTGCTGTGCCGCTCGAGCCCCTGTTGGTGAACAATGACTGTCGCGTTGGCTAGTAGCTCTACCTTGAGTTCGACACGGCAGGAGCCGTTGCGGGTGATGGTGGTCGATGATTCCGTTGTCATCAGGGGGCTGATATCGCGCTGGGTCGCATCCGAGCCCGACATGGTGGTGGCGGCGTCGCTGCGCACCGGATTGGAGGCGGTCAACCAGCTCGATCGCATCAAGCCGGATGTCGCCGTACTCGACATCGAAATGCCGGAGCTCGACGGCATCTCGGCGCTGCCGAAGCTGCTCGCCAAGAAGCGTGATCTCATCATCATCATGGCGTCGACCCTGACGCGCCGCAATGCGGAGATCAGCTTCAAGGCACTGTCGCTCGGGGCGGCCGACTACATTCCGAAGCCCGAAACCACCCGCGAGCCCGCCGCTGCCGACATCTTTCACCACGATCTGATCCAGAAGATCCGCTCGCTCGGCGCCAAGCTTCGCCGTCACTCCGCTCCGGCTCATGCGCCGGCGCCGGCGCCGGCATTGGACAGGTCGCGCGATCCCGCGCTGCGGCAGCAACCGGCGCCGGCCGCGCATCCGCCGCTGGTGCGCCGCGCCTTCGGCACCCAGACGCCGCGCGTCCTCCTGATCGGCTCATCGACCGGCGGTCCGCAGGCGCTGATGTCGCTGGTCACCGAGATCGGTCCGGTCATCGACCGCTTCCCCGTGCTGATCACCCAGCACATGCCGCCGACATTCACGACCATCCTGGCCGAACATCTGGCGCGATCGAGCCGGCGGCAGGCGCAGGAGGCCATCGACGGCGAGGTCGTCAAGGCCGGGCGGATCTATCTGGCGCCCGGCGGGCGTCATATGCGCGTCGCCCGTCACGGCGCGGACGTGTCGATCGTGCTCGACAATGGTCCGCCGGTAAATTTCTGCAAGCCTGCGGTCGATCCGCTGTTCAGTTCGGCCATCGAAGTCTGGCAGGGCGCCACGCTCGCCGTGCTTCTGACCGGCATGGGTTCGGACGGAACGCGCGGCGGAAAGGAGATCGTCGCGGCCGGCGGCAGCGTGATTGCGCAGGATGAAGCGAGCAGCGTGGTCTGGGGCATGCCGGGCTCCGCTGCTCACGCCGGGATCTGCGCCGCCATACTGCCACTCAATCAGATCGCGCCGAAGCTGATCCGGCTGTTCGCGGGAGATCGTTCGTGACGCTACTGGACTATGAGTATCTGCGTAAGCTCCTGAAAGAGCGTTCCGGTCTCGACCTCTCCGCCGACAAGCAATATCTGGTTGAAAGCCGGCTCATTCCGCTTGCCCGCAGGGCCGGGCTCAGCGGAATTGCCGAGCTGGTCCAGAAAATGAAGAACGGCGCCGACGCCCTGATCACGGACGTGGTCGAAGCGATGACCACGAACGAGACGTTCTTCTTCCGCGACAAGATTCCGTTCGATCATTTGCGCGACACGATCCTGCCGCAGCTCGTTCCCGCACGCACCAACCGCCGCGCGTTGCGCATCTGGTCGGCCGCGTCCTCCACCGGGCAGGAGCCGTACTCGATCGCGATGTGCCTGAGGGAGTTCGGACCCGCGCTGTCGGGCTGGCGGATCGAGATCGTCGCAACCGACCTGTCGCAGGAAGTGCTGGAGAAATCCAAGGCCGGCATCTACAGCCAGTTCGAGGTGCAGCGCGGGCTGCCGATCCAGATGCTGGTGAAATATTTCAAGCAGACCGGCGAGCTCTGGCAGCTCAATGCCGACATCCGCGGCATGGTGCAGCACAGGCAGCTCAACCTGCTGCATGACTTCTCCGGCCTCGGCAAGTTCGACATCATCTTCTGCCGCAACGTTCTGATCTATTTCGACCAGGATACCAAGATCCGGATTTTCGAGCGGCTGTCGAAAATGTTCGAAGCCGATGGCACGCTGATGCTCGGCGCGGCGGAGACGGTGGTCGGGATATCCGACGCTTTTCGGCCCTCACCCGACAAGCGCGGGCTCTACCAGCTCAATCCGGCCCGCGCCGTGCGCTCCAACGCCGCCGGCGCATCGCCGCAGCCGCTACGCGTGGTGGCGGCACGCTAGAGCATGATGTGATTAGGTGGAACCACCATCATGCTCTAGCTCTTTGTTTGAGCATGATCTTTTCGAAAAACCGGTTTCCACTTTTCCGGATCATGCTCTAAGACGTTCGGCCGTGCGTCAAAGGATGGCGTGAGGCAGAAAACGCGACGTGTTGCCGGTGATCGGGTTTTCGTCCTCGCGGACCGAGAGGCCGCAAGGCGTGTGGTCGACCAGCCAGCTTCCGAGCACCGGATATTGCCGCGAGAAAGGCCGCAGCGTCGCAAAGGCTTGGCGGACGAAGCCCTCCGCCCCATACGGGCCTTCCTGGGAGGCGAAGGCCATGCCCTCGCTGATCAGCGCGACATTTGCTCCCTCGCGTGAATAAAGCGGCTTGCGCACGAAGGATGCGCCGAGTTCGGCCGCTCTCGGATCGTCTTCGAAATAGGCCGGCAGCAGATTCGGGTGGCCCGGAAACATCTCCCACAACAGCGGCAGGATACCCTTGTTGGAAAGCACGGCCTTCCATGGCGGCTCGATCCAACGCGTCGGCGCTTCCGCAAGTTTTGCGCCGAACGCATCGCGGAACATCCACTCCCACGGATAAAGCTTGAACACGAGTTCGATCTTGCGATCGTCGAGATCAACGAAATTGCCGTCGTCGCGCCAGCCGATGTCCTCGATATCGATCAACGTCGTTGCAAGGCCGGCCTGCGCGGCGGTGTCTTCCAGATAGGCGAGCGTGCCGGCATCTTCCGCATTTTCCAACGTTCCCGTCAGATGTAGATGGCGGCCCTGGCCGAGCTTCGACCAGCGTTCGATCAATCGTTCATGGATCGAGTTGAACTGATCGGCCTGTCTCGGAATGATCTGCCGGTCGATCGCCTGTTCGAGCCAGGTCCACTGAAACACCGCCGCCTCGAAGATCGAGGTCGGTGTGTCGGCATTGTATTCCAGGAGTTTCGCCGGCCCGTGTCCGTCGAAATTCAGGTCGAGCCGGCCGTAGAGACTGCCTTCATCGCGATGCCAGCTTTCCGAGATCAGCGGCCAGTAGGCCGGCGGTATCTTCAGGCGCTCAAGATATTCCTCATCATCGATGGCGCGGCCGACGAGTTCCAGGCACATGGCCTCGATTTCGCCGGTCGGCCGTTCGACCTGGTTCTCGATCTCCTCCAGCGTGAACGCGTAATAACCGCGTTCGTCCCAATAGCGCTCACCGTCGATGGTGTGGAAATCGAAGCCGCAGGCATCCGCCGTGCTCTGCCAGTCGTCGCGCTCGGGGCAGGCGATGCGTTGCATGGAAATCTATTCGTGCATCATCTTCGCGCAAACGCGTCCCGCGTTTGTCGCGAGCGAAAATCGCAGCTTTTTCGCCGCCTGCCAACGCAAGCGGGAGCGGTTTCGGATCGCCGGTCAGCTGCCGGCATGCGCGTAGCCGCCGTGGCCGGGACCAACACCATGTGCAACACCGTGCCCGTGCATGTGGTGCAGCGTGCCCCCGAAGCCGCCATGGATCGCGCGGCAGAAGGGTATGCCATCGGCTCCCGGCACGGCGGTCAACCCTGGACCGCAATCCCGCTGCCCGACAAAACCCAACGAGACCGCTCCAACGGCGGCACTTCCCATTGTGGTCAGCACGACGCGGCGTGAACGTTTCATGGTACGGCCTTCCGGATCAAACAAATCTAACGTGAAGCATCCTCGCCGGTCTCTGCGTGATCAGGCAAGCCAAAGGCGGTGATTTCACGGCATCATCCCAATTGAAATGGAGAAGGTTTAGCCGTGGCCTGAAAAGCCGAATGCGTGCGCAAGGGCGCCGAAGCCGCCGCGCGTCACGCCGCCCGAACCTGCATCGGACGATGCGGCGGACGACGAATGGTTCGAGGAGGAATCACCGCCGAAGAAGCTGACCCGCGATGATCGTCGTGACCCGCCGGACGAACCATGGGACGACGACGAACAGGGGACGTTCGCGGTCTGTGGCAAGGCTGTCGCCGCCATTGCCGGCGCGCTTGCGTCGGGCGATGTGGGTCCGCAGGTCTGGCGTGGCATCAGCGCATAGGCGCTGCCGCCGACCGCCAGCGTCCCCATCAAAAGCAGCGCCACGTGGCCGGTGCGTTTCGCGGCAGGCTGAGCCGGAGCCGGCACGACCGGCCTGCGCTTGCCGAATTCGACGGGGCGTCGGTCCTCCAAGTGATCCGCCATGTGATCCGCCATGCGATCCGCCATCTCAGTAGATCATCGAGTCAGTAGATCATCGAGGCGGCATTGAGGGCACCGGCAGCCAGCGACGACAGTCCAAGCCAGATCGCAGGCGCGAGTTCGCCGGCTGCGATTCGTTTCGACAGGTTCGGTACCGGGATCTTTACGAGATAATACACGACGATCTGGACGGCGAGCGCGATCGCGCTCCAGATCAGGCAGTCCACGACATTGGCGGCGTGCGCGATCGCGCTGACCACCGGCAGCGTGAAGCCGAGCAGGCTCAAGCCCAGCGCGATTGCGGCTGCCGGATCGTTCTCGCGGATCAGCTGGAACTCATTGTGCGGGGTCACGCGGGTGTAAACGAAGAGGTAGGTTACCACCGCGATGATGGCGGTGCAGAAATAGACCAGGAAGGCCGGCAAGCCGGCCAGAGATTGAAGAATCATCTGATGAGCGCCCCCAAATCATCTCCCAGAATGACAAGCCGTCTCCCAGAATGACATGTGCGTTGTGTCGGCGCACGCCGGATACCGGTTCTATCCCAAACAAAAACCCCGCCATTCGCGGCGGGGTCCACTCAAACGCGGCGAGCACTTCGGCTCGCGACGGAACCACGGAATCAGGCAGGAATACGCTCATCCAGATCGTGTGGCTCGCGCAGCACATAGCCACGGCCCCAGACGGTCTCGATGAAGTTGCGGCCTTCGGAAGCGTTGGCGAGCTTCTTGCGCAGCTTGCAGATGAAGACGTCGATGATCTTCAGTTCCGGTTCGTCCATGCCGCCATAGAGATGGTTGAGGAACATCTCCTTGGTCAGCGTGGTGCCCTTGCGCAGGCTGAGCAGTTCCAGCATCTGGTACTCTTTTCCGGTCAGATGCACACGCTGACCGCCGACTTCGACCGTCTTTGTGTCGAGATTGACCACGAGGTCGCCGGTCTGGATCACCGACTGGGCATGGCCCTTCGAACGGCGCACGATCGCATGGATACGGGCCACCAGCTCGTCCTTGTGGAACGGCTTGGTCATATAGTCGTCGGCGCCAACGCCGAGACCTTTGACCTTGTCCTCGATGCCGGCGAGGCCGGACAAGATCAGTATCGGGGTCTTGATCTTGGACACCCGAAGCTGCTTGAGCACGTCGTAACCAGACATGTCAGGCAGGTTCAGATCTAGCAGGATAATGTCGTAATCATACAGTTTGCCGAGATCGACGCCTTCTTCCCCAAGGTCGGTTGTATAGACGTTGAAGCTCTCGGATTTGAGCATCAATTCAATTGACTGCGCGACGGCGCTGTCATCTTCAATCAGCAAAACGCGCATGCCAGTTCCCCATAGTCCGCCGCTCCGGGCGTCAGGTCGGGCCGCCTCTGCGGCACTTAACTTAAAACGCCTTTGAACAACTGATTCGGATCCTGACGATACATGGTTAACAAAATCTGATTTATGTCCGCAAGCTCTTCAAGTGCAATTTTTATCGAATCGCCCTAAGATATTGCGTCAACCCAGTTTTTTGTACCCGTTCGCGTTCAAGTTCCACGCTAAGAGCCGGACTTAACCGACTTTCGCGGCTCAGTTGTCGTGTTGGCGACCAGCCGAGCGTCCTCAGTCATCAAAGACAGTGACGCAATGATTAACGACCCGGGTAAACACGAAGTTAAGCAACGGACAGAAACTCTTCAAAACTTAAGGTTTTCGCAATGAAGGCCCTCGCCGAACAGATCAGCGATATCGATGGCGTCAACATATATGGCCGCGTCGTCGGCGTCCGCGGCCTGATGGTCGAGATCGCCGGTCCGATTCACGCCATGTCGGTCGGCGCCCGCATTATAGTCGAAACTGGAGGCGCGCGCTTCATTCCTTGCGAGGTGATCGGCTTCTCCGGCAGCAATGCCGTGGTGATGCCGTTTGCCGGTCTCGAAGGCGTGCGCCGTGGTTGCCGCGCCGTGATCGCCAACGCCGCAAGCCAGGTGCGGCCGTCTGCGGCCTGGCTCGGCCGCGTCCTCAACGCGATGGGAGAACCGATCGACGGAAAGGGGCCGCTGGAACAAGGCGCCTCGCCAATGCCGTTCCGAAATACGCCGCCGCCGGCGCATTCGCGCAAGCGGGTGGGCGAGCCGCTCGATCTCGGGGTCCGCGCACTCAATACCTTCCTGACCTGCTGCCGCGGCCAGCGCATGGGCATCTTTGCCGGTTCCGGCGTCGGTAAGTCGGTACTGCTGTCGATGCTGGCGCGCAATGTCGATGCGGACATCTCGGTGATCGGCCTTGTCGGCGAACGCGGCCGCGAGGTGCAGGAGTTCCTGCAGGACGATCTGGGGGACGCAGGCCTGGCGCGGTCGGTGGTGGTGGTGGCGACTTCGGACGAGCCCGCCCTGATGCGGCGCCAGGCGGCCTACCTGACGCTTGCGATCTCGGAATATTTCCGAGACGAGGGCAAGGACGTGCTGTGCCTGATGGATTCGGTCACACGTTTTGCGATGGCCCAGCGCGAGATCGGCCTGTCGGCCGGGGAGCCGCCAACTGCCAAGGGCTATACGCCGACCGTGTTCAACGAACTGCCGAAGCTGTTGGAACGCGCCGGTCCAGGCGTCGGTGAAGGAACCATTACCGGCATCTTCACCGTCCTGGTCGACGGCGACGACCATAACGAGCCGATCGCGGATGCGGTTCGCGGCATCCTGGACGGCCATATCGTGATGGAACGCGCGATCGCCGAGCGCGGGCGTTACCCGGCCATCAACATTCTCAAGTCGGTCTCCCGCACCATGCCGAAATCGGCCGATCCAGTCTTTTTGCCGACCATCCAGAGGGGGCGTCGCGTGATGGCGACCTATGCCGACATGGAGGAACTGATCCGGCTTGGGGCCTACCGGGCGGGGTCGAGCGCGGAGGTCGACGAGGCGATCCGGCTGCACGAGCCGTTGGAGGCCTTCCTGCGCCAGGCCAAGGACGACGTGGCTGGCCTCGGCGAGGGGTATCGGCAACTGGAGCAAATCCTCGGACACCTGGAAACGGAAAGCTAACTTTGTCGGCCCATGATCCCCCGTCAGGCACTTGCAAACGCCGGCAATGCCCCGAGAGGCAGTCGGCCCGTCCCGCGTGCAAATCGGGACTTCTGGGGAGTATGAGTCGATGAAGTCACGTGAAACGCTGATCCGCCTGAAGAAATTTCAGGTCGACGAGAAGCGGCGAAGAGTTAACCAAATCGAAGGCATGATTGCCGACTTCCAGCGCATGTCGGCCGATCTCGAGCGCGAGATCCAGAGCGAGCAGGATCGTGCCGGGATCAATGATCCCACGCATTTCGCCTATCCGACCTATGCCAAGGCCGCGATCCAGCGCCGGGAAAATCTGACGCGCTCCGCCGACGAATTGCGCGTTCAGCTCGAAGATGCGAAGGGTCTGCTGGCCGAGGCTTTCGAGGAGCTCAAGAAAGTCGAGCTCCTGGACGAGCGCGACCAGGCGCGCGAGCGCGCCGAAGAGAACGCGCGTGAACAGGCAGACCTCGACAGCATCGGCCTGATGCGCGCGCGCCTCGGCGTGATTGCCTGACGGCGCCTTGGCGCGATTGCCTGACGACACCACGTCATAACCCCAATCAGAGTGAGCTTAAGCCCGGACCGCAAGGTTCGGGCTTTCTCGTGATGGATATGCACAGGCCCGCCGCGCCAGGGGCTCTTGGTGGACTGGTTTGGCGCAGGCTATGCTACGAAAGGACGGCGCCCGTTGTGAATAAGCAATCAGGCGTCGCGATTGTGGGGAACGCTGAATGCTGACGCCAGCTGAGCTGGTCTGGCTGATGGCCGCTGTTGCGAAGGGGGACGAGGCGGCTTTCGAGCGTCTCTACGCCGCGACGCGCGCGAAACTCTACGGTGTCGTGCTGCGTATCTTGCGCAGACAGGATCTCGCGGAGGAGGTCATTCAGGATACATACATCAAGATTTGGAATAGCGCCGGACAATTCAACCCCGCCCTGTCGTCGCCGATCACCTGGATGGCGTCGATCGCCCGCAATCGGGCCATCGATCTCGTGCGCAAGCGGAGTGAACTCTCGATCGAGGAAGAGCCCGCGGCCATGGAAGTGGCGGCCGACAGTCCCGATCCGCTCGCGCGCCGGGAAATGACGGAAGAGCTGAAGCGTCTGTTGGAGTGCATCGGCCGTTTGGAGCCCGATCGCCAGAAGCTCGTGCTGCTGGCCTACTACAATGGCTGGAGCAGGGAGCAACTGGCGGCGAAGTTCGGGGCGCCGTTGAACACGGTGAAGACTTGGCTGCGCCGCAGTCTGATGGATATCCGGGAATGCCTCGGGCTTTAGGATAATGGACGACAACGAAGACCATATGGTGCTCGCGGCCGAATATGCGCTCGGCACGCTGGATGCCGACGAGCGTGCCCAGGTCGAGGCCAGGATGGCCGCCGACGAGGATTTCAGGGCCATGGTGCGTGCCTGGGAGTACAGGCTCGGCGTCCTCAATCAGATGGTCGGTTCGGTCGAGCCGCGCGCGGAGGTCTGGGACCGCATTCGAGAAGCGGTCGTCGGGCTGTCCGAGCCGCGGACGCCCACCGTTCTTCCGGAGCCGGCACTGCTGCCGGCGCCGACCCAACCGGATGAGGCTGCGCCTCCCTCCGTCAACAATGCGAACGTCGTCCGGCTGGCGGACCGGGCTAGGCGCTGGCGCGGCGTTGCATCGGCGATGACGGCCCTCGCAGCGGCATTGGTCGCGCTGCTCGGAATCCAGATCGTTCAACCTGACTGGCTGCCAGAAGGTTTGCGACCCAAGCCTCGCACGCAGATCGTCGAGGTCAGGACGCCTGCGCCCGCGCCAACGCCCTCGGCACAATATGTCGCCTTACTGCAGGGGCAGAACGGCGGACCGGCCTTCATCCTGACTGTTGACGGCGCCACCAGGAATTTCACGGTGCGCAAGGTCGGCGCCACGGCGCCCGAACCCGGCAAGAGCTTCGAGCTGTGGCTGATTTCGGACAAGCTCCCGAGGGCGCGTTCGCTCGGCGTCATCGGCGGTGACGAGTTTACAGCGCGTTCGGTCTTGTCGGGCTATGACGCCGACATCGTCAACAACGCGACCTTCGCGGTGACGGTCGAGCAGGCCGGCGGTTCACGGGATGGCAACCCGCATTCGGCGCCGGTGTTTTCCGGCAAGCTGATCGAGACGGTGCCGGCGGCGCGTTGATCCCGCGCGATTTTCGCGCTCCCCAAAACAACGAAAACGCCCGTGGGGAGCGGGCGTTTTCTTTTGTAGTCGACTTGGGGGTTGGGTCTTCTACATATCCACGCAGCGACTTTGGGGGGCTGGTAAAGGGCCACGTGAATTCACAAAACTCTGTTTTTATCTCCCTAGCGCACCATCGAGGCGCCTGAACTTGTTACAGTCACTGGCTTGTCGGCCTTGAGGACCTTCGCGGTCTGCATATAGCCGTCCGAACTCACGCGAGCCGAAATTCCAAGCCCTGCCACCGCGATGCCAGCGACAAGCGCGACGACCACAATCTTCAGATGGGTCGCGCGATCCGCGCTGTAGATCGAGTGGTTCATGGAAGCCTCCTCAAGCCTTCCCGCTCGCTTCCGACTTCCCTTGAGGATTGGTCGGCCTCCTGAGCCCACGGTTCAACGTGCCCGCGTTTGGAAACGTAAGGATTCGTTATTTCGTTCCCAATATGTGTTCACAAGTTAGTGAACATACGTGAAAATGTGCGATCGATGGAACCTTATGAGACTCAAAAAATAAGGTAATCCAGTATCTTACAAAAATAGACCCTGAGAGGGCGCAAATTGGCCGCAATCCGTTAAAATCAAAGAAATAAGTTGCCTGTGATGAAAAAGCACAGGCAGAGCAAGCGCTTCGCGCTACACGCTTCCCACCGTTTTGAGCCGGGCTCGCGGGTGAATTTCCGCCTGCGACAGCACGGTGGTCTGTGACCTGAAGCGCTCGACCAGCGAGCGCACGAAGGGACGAATTGCCGCAGATGTCACCAATACCGGCGCCTCGCCTTCGCGCGCGGCGCGCTCGAAACTGTCGCGCACCGCCGTCATGAACTCGGACAGTCTCGACGGCTGCATCGCGAGACTCTTTTCCTCGCCCTGGCCAACCAGCGACTCGGCGAATGCTTGCTCCCATTTCGCCGACAGCGCGATCAGCGGCAGGTAACCATTGCCGGAAGTGTTTTGCGCGCAGATCTGCCGCGCCAGGCGCGCACGTACATGCTCGACGACGGTCGCCGGATTGCGCGAGAAGGCGAGCGCGTCGGCGATGCCTTCGAGAATGGTGGAGAGATCGCGGATCGAAATGCGCTCGGCCAGCAGCAATTGCAGCACGCGCTGAATGCCGGAAATCGTGATCTGGCTCGGCACGATATCCTTGACGAGCTCGCTCTGCTCCTTCGGCAGCTCCTTCAAGAGCTTCTGCACCTCGCCGTAGGACAGAAGGTCCGACATGTTGCTCTTCAGCAGTTCGGTCAGGTGCGTCGACAGCACGGTTGCGGCGTCGACGACGGTATATCCCTTCAGCGACGCTTCCTCCTTCAGGCTGGCGTCGACCCAGGTGGCGGGCAGGCCGAAGGTCGGCTCGGTGGTATGAATGCCGGGCACCGAGACCTGGTTGCCGCCGGGGTCCATGACCATGAACTGGTTCGGCCAGATCTTGCCGGTGCCGGCGTCGACTTCCTTGATCTTGATGACATAGGTGTTGGCTTCGAGCTGGACATTGTCGAGGATGCGCACCGAGGGCATCACAAAACCCATCTCGATCGCGAGCGAACGGCGCAGCGCCTTGATCTGCTCGGTCAGCCGGTCGGTGCCGTCGGGACCGTTCACGAGCGGCAGCAGCGCATAGCCGAGCTCGATCTTGAGATCGTCGATCTTGAGCGCGGCGGAGATCGGCTCTTCGGCCGCACCCGCTGCGGCGGCAGCGGGAGCGGCGGCCGCCTTCGCATCCGCCGCGGCCTTGGCGTGCTTGTGCTTGCGGGCGGACCAGGCCAGCGCCGCCGCGCCGCCGCTCAGCGCAAGGAAGGGGATGGTCGGAATGCCGGGCAGCATGGCCAGCACGAACATGACGGCGGATGCCATGCCAAGCGCCTGCGGATAGCCGGAGAACTGCCTGATCAGCGCCTTGTCGGCGGCGCCGGAGACGCCTGCCTTGGAGACCAGGAGGCCCGCGGCGGTCGAGACGACGAGTGCGGGAATTTGCGTGACCAGGCCGTCGCCGACCGTCAGCAGGGTGTAGGTGCGCGCCGCTTCGCTGAAGCTCAGGCCTTGCTGGGCAACGCCGATGACGATGCCGCCGATGATGTTGATGAAGACGACGAGCAGACCCGCCACCGCGTCGCCGCGCACGAATTTCGAGGCACCGTCCATCGCGCCGAAGAAGCCGCTCTCGTCCTCCAGCGCCTTGCGGCGTTCTTTGGCGACCTTTTCATCGATCAGGCCCGCGGACAGG
>Ga0126371_10003761_pt1 | contig 13326 bp, 14 predicted proteins | sample PanSoiMetaPlot_4_FD_110145 | JGI IMG/M metagenome (GOLD analysis project Ga0126371, IMG submission 110145) | Tropical forest soil microbial communities from Panama - MetaG Plot_4 | ecosystem: Environmental > Terrestrial > Soil > Tropical forest > Bulk soil | place: Panama | collected 2016-02-17
AGATCTCACGCTCTTGAGCGCCCTGAAAAGGTGAGTCTTGACTGTTCCTTCCTTCATTCCCGTGACCGCGGATATTTCCAGAACCTCCATGTCTTCCACGAACCGCAGCAAAAACACCGTTCTCTGCCGCTCCGGCAGATGCGCCGCAACGCGCCAGATGGCCTCGATTTGCTCTTTTGCCAGCGCTATCTCTTCGGGCGAAGCTTCGCGCCCGGGAACCCAATCGGCCGCCGGGCCGCGCTCTTCCCCTGCGCCCGCAACCGGCCGCAGAGCGCGTCTCCAGAATTTCAATCGGCTGCGAGACTCGTGGCTCCGCACGACGTTGGCCGCGATGCTCATCAGCCAGGTTGCAAAAGCCGCCTCTCCACGAAACCGGCCGCGCGCCTTGTAAGCCCTCAGCAAGCAATCCTGGGTCAGATTTTCCGCGGTTTCGCGACTCCGCACGGAAGCGAGAATGAAGCGAAGTACGCAGGGCCGGTGCAGCTCCAGCAGCGCCTCAAAATTAGCGTCCGCCGTCCTTCCGGCATCTTCTAGCGCGAGTGAAGTTTCCATCGACATCCGCCGCATTAGACCCATCACGGACGCGGTGGGTTTACAAAAAGATGCGGCGCGGCAAATACGAGTGGTTGCTAGCGCAGGCGCTCTTGCCTGCCGTCTCGACACTCGTGTCGAGACCTGCGGAATCAACCACGTATGCGTAGCGCGCAAAAACATGAAGGCCGAAGTGATAGAATTCTGCCCGGAGGTTTACCGATGACTCCGATTCATCCGAACCGCCGCGAGTTTCTTCGCCAAAGTTCCTTGGCTGCGTTGTCTCTAAGCGTGCTGCGCGCTCAGGAAACGAAGTTCGTCGTCGCCGAAACCAGTTTCGGGAAAGTCCGAGGAGTCGACAACGCCGGGATCAAGACTTTCAAAGGGATTCCCTACGGGGCGAACACGGCAGGCGTCAACCGCTTCATGCCGCCCGTCGATCCGCCAAAATGGGCCGGCGTGCGGGATGCGCTCGAGTATGGGCACAGCGCTCCTCAGCGCGATCCGGCGGCTCAGCCGGCCGGCGGCGGCCTTGGCGTCGCGGCTCAGGGCCTGCCCGCCGAGGGCGAGGATTGTCTGGTACTAAACGTCTGGACGCCCGCGGTTAATGACGGCCGCAAACGGCCGGTGATGTTTTGGTGCCATGGCGGCGGGTTTGCCACGGGATCGGGATCGTCGCCGGACACCGACGGAACGAACCTGGCGCGTCGTGGCGACGTGGTGGTGGTGACCGTCAATCATCGCCTGAATGTGTTGGGCTTCGCGAACCTCAGCGAGTTCAGCCGGGACTTTGCGGCATCCGGCGACAACGGCATGCTCGACATCGTGCACGCGCTCAAATGGGTGCGCGCGAACATCGGGCATTTTGGCGGCGATCCGAACACGGTCATGATTTTCGGCCAATCGGGCGGCGGCCGGAAGGTGGAAACACTGCTGGCTATGCCCTCGGCCAAAGGGCTGTTCCATCGCGCCACCATCGAGAGCGGAGCGGCGTTGCAGGTAGCCGGGCGCGACGTCGCCATGCGAAACGCGGAGCAGTTGCTGGCAAAACTCGGCATCTCCAAGTCCGACGTCCGCGAACTGCAGAAGCTTCCGGTGGAAAAGATTATGGCGGCTTATTTCGCCGTGGTTCGTGATCAAGCGGGAGTCGATCAAACGGTGTCGGGATTTGTGCCGTCGGTAGATTTGAAGATCCTTCCGCAACAACCTTTTCACCCGGCTGCCTCGCCGGTATCGGCCGACGTGCCGGTGATGATCGGCAATACGCGTACCGAGATGACCTTGTTTTCGGCCAATGACGCCGAGGCGTTCCGCTTGAATGAAGACGGACTGCGAATGCGGATTCGCGAGATGCTGGGCGGCGATTCCGAAGAAATGATTGCTCTATACCGCAAGCTCAATCCGGCTGCCACTCCGTCCGACGTCTATTTCTTGATCGCCAGCGACTATCGTTACGGAGCGCCGACCATGAAAATCGCCGAACGGCGCGCCGCTCTGGGCAAGGGAGCCGTCTATTTGTACTACTTCAAGTGGGAAACGCCCGTGCAAGGCGGAAGGCTGAAATCCCCGCACACCATGGAGATTCCGTTCGCGTTCGACAACGTAAGGATCTCGGCTCGGCTGACAGGCGGCGGACCGGAAGCGATGGCGCTCGCGGATAAGCTGAGCGATACATGGATTGCGTTCGCTCGCACTGGAAATCCAAATACGCCCAAGTTGCCGCATTGGCCTGCATTTACTTCGACGGATCGGGCCACGATGGTGATCGACAACAAGAGCGAGGTGGTGAACGATCCTCTAAAGGAACAGCGGATCGCAATGTTCCGAGCGATGAACTTGACGTAGGCGAATCGATGCGAGTCATTCGAGCAAGCATCCCCGCATGCCTGGCGGCTATAAGTTTCGCTCAACAGAATCAACTGCCATCGCTGCGCATCGCGGGCAACATGACCACGATCGAGCTGGCGCCCGTTTTGGTCGCGGCGAACGGCGTTTATCGCGGAACGGTGACCGTGATCAACGGCGGCATTCCCAACCTCACGAGAGGCGAGGTAGACGCGGCGACAAATGCCGAAACGCAGTTGCTGCGACAGTCGATAGACGATCCCACTTTACGGATCATCTTTACTGAGGCCGAGAGTTTCTACCGCATCGTGGCGCGCCGCTCGGCGGGAATAAAGTCCGTGAAGGATTTGCGCGGCAAAAAGATCGGCGTCTCGCCTAACACATCCGCTCACTACTACCTGGTGAAATCCCTCGCGGAGGCGGGAGTGACAGAGAACGCAGTCACCGCGACGCCTATTAATCCGATTACGCGAATGTCTGCCGCCCTGGTCAATCGCGAAGTCGACGCCGTCGCGATTTGGGAGCCGGAATCGGAAAACTCCGCCGCCGCGCTAGGGGCGGACGCCATCGTTTTTCAGAATCGCGACGTGTATCGCGAACTCTTCAACCTGCAGACATCGACAAAGCTGCTTGCCGACCCATCCAAGCGCCGGGCGCTGGTGGAATTCCTCAGAGCCCTGATCACCGCGTCCGCCCGTCTTCGGGACCATCCTCGAGACCTTTGGCCGCTGCTTTCGTCCAAGCTGAACTACACGGAAGCTGTCATCGCAAAAAGCTGGCCCCAGCTTCGCTACGGCGGATCAATGGTCGACGATCTCCTCGATGTGATGGTGGAAGAAGAGCGTTGGGTCGCAAAGGAACGGAATCGCTCGCCTCGTAGCCGGGAGCAATTGGCGGTTTTCATCGATCGCAGCCTGCTCGAAGAAGTGACGCCCGGCGCCGTCAGATAATGGGGTCAGCATGTGCCGCAACATCCGACCGCTATTCAACTTTGATCCGCCCGTTACGGAGGATGAGATCCGCGCGGCCTCGCTCCAGTTCGTTCGGAAGATCAGCGGATTTCACAAGCCGTCGAAGGCCAACGAAGCTTCCTTCCATGCCGCCATCGATGAAATCGCCCATGCCTCTGCGCGCCTTTTAGGCGCCCTTGAAACAGTGGGACCGGCGAAGAACCGCGAACAGGAAGCCGCCAAAGCAAAAGCCCGCGCCGCCGAAAGATACCGGGATTGATGGCCCTTGACCCTGGACTTTGCGAAACCTGCCTGCACATGCGCTTGATACGATCCGATCGAGGCTCGGTGTTCCGGCAATGCCAATTGAGCTTCGCGGACACGAGGTTCCCGAAATATCCTCGCTTGCCTGTGCTGGAGTGTTCCGGGTGGATGCCAAACCCGCGCGGTGAAGAGCCGCCTAAGACCAAGGAAAGGGACATTTTGTAAAGCGGCCACCCGCCTGTACACAGCCGTGCTCAACGGCTACCCTACAGGCATGCGCTCCTGCGTGACTCTGCTTCTGTTCTCCTGGGTCGCCGCCGCCCAAATGTCGCCCGCAGGCAAGTGGCTCTCAAACCTAAAATTCTTCGACGAGCCAAACTACAGCCATTTGCAACTTGAACTGAACGGATCGAAGCTCACCGGCAAGCTCGGTAACGACGCCTTTGATGGGACGTTCCAGAATGGCCGCATTGACGGCATAGTGAAGCCGAACCCCAGAACCACCATCGAACTGCATGGCACGCTGATGGGGGATCGCATCACCGGCTCCGGAATGGTGGTCGAGCAGAAGAGAGAACTCAAGTGGGAAGCAAGCCGCGAGCCAGCCCGGAGCGCCGCGCCGCAGACCCATAACTTCGAGCCGACGCAATTCCATCATTTCTTCTCCGACGCGATTGAGCCCGCGTTGCATATCAATCCCGGCGACACCGTGAAGACCTGGTCCGTGGATGCCGGAGGCACGGATCCGAAAGGAGTCCGCCGGACCTCTGGCGGGAATCCCCTCACCGGTCCGTTTTACGTCGAAGGAGCGATCCCCGGCGATACCCTGGTTGTCCACTTCAATCGCATTCGCTTGAATCGGGACTCCGCAGGCAGCGGCCCGCTGATCGTCAACAGCGCGCTGAATCCCGGCTATGTCGCTCAGCGAAAGCCAGTCGAAGGTTACAACTCGGAGTGGAAACTGGACCTTCAGGCGGGTTTCGCGTCGCTGGCCAAGCCCACGGACTCGATGCGCGACTACAAAGTGCCGCTTGCCCCCATGCTTGGCTGCGTCGGAGTTGCGCCTCAGGGAGGCATGCGCTATCGCTCGGGATTTCTCGGCTCCTTCGGCGGCAACATGGACTACAACCAACTGCGCGAAGGCATCACGGTCTATCTTCCTGTTTACGCGCCGGGCGCGTTGCTGTTTGTCGGAGACGGGCACGCCGCTCAGGGCGCAGGGGAACTCACCGGCGATGCGCTCGAAACCTCGATGGATATCGAGTTCACCGTGGATGTCCGGACTGGAGGCGCTCCGCCGAATCCGAGAATGGAGACCACCGACTACTTGATGGCCAGCGGAATTGCCGGGAGCATTGACGAGGCGTTCCGCGGCGCCACCACCAACTTGGTTCGATGGCTGGAAACGGACTATGGCCTGAACGCGGCGGAGGTCTCCTCGGTGTTGGGGACCTCGATGGTCTACGACGTCGCCGAGGTGGTCGATCCGCAGCCCCACGTGGTGGCGAAGGTTCCGAAGTCGGTGCTGACAGCCCTGAAGAAGGCCCAAGCCGGGAAATAAGCCCGGATGCGCCCCTCGGCGAGCTGCGCGGCAGGTCCTGAGCGGCTACCCACATCGTGCCGCTCGCGTTTGCCCATCGCCATCGGGCGACAGCGTAGTACGCGCGAATCGATCGTGTCGATCGCTACTTGATATGAGCCCTATGCCAGACTGGACTCGCGAGTACTTTGAGCGCGGCTATGCGCAACGTTGGGGGTTACCAGCCCCTTCAGATCATGTGCGGCTGCAGGCCGGCGGCCTGTGGAACTTGCTGCAGCTTTCACCGACATCTCGCGTCATTGACATCGGTTGTGGTCACGGGCGGCATGCGCTCGCGCTTGCGGAGCGTGGAACTGAGATCATTGGCCTCGATTTCGCGGTCGCCCTATTGAAACGAGCGCGCCATCTCGCGACCGAGCTTCGCACTGAGGTCCGTTGGATCCGTGGAGACATGCGCCGGTTGCCGTTTCGATCTGAGTGCGCCAACGCTGTCATCATGATGGATGCGTTCGGCTTCTTTGACGCAGAGGAAGAGCACGAAGCGGTCCTGCGTGAGGCCGGCCGGGTTTTGACGACCGGTGGACGACTCGTGTTGAAGGTCGTGAATGGCGGTCCCATACTCGACGCCTTCCGTGACACGGACCGAGCGGAACAGGACGGAGTCGTGATCTCCGTTTCCAGCACTCTAACAATCGACCCGCCTCGAATGACCCAGAGAATCAGCGTCAGCGGACCTCGTGGCCAGGGAGAGTACGAGCGGCGTCAGCGCCTGTACCGAGTCGAGGAGTTGTGTGCCGCGCTCGAACACGTCGGGTTCGCCATCGTCGGCGTCTTTGCAAGTCCGGACGGCGCCACATTCGAACCGACGGCGTCACCAGCGATGTGGATCGTGGGGCAGCGAAGCGGCGCCGTGTGACCTCGGCTTGCCTTCGCGGCGCAATCCTGACTTCGCTCGGCTCAGACGCAGCGGCTCAGGCCAGCCGGCGCACAACCCGGAACGGCAACATCACAAGAGCCCAGAGCAGGGCTAACGCTCTCCCGACGGCGATGCCCAGGAGACTTCCTGTTTACGCGCCGGGCGCGTTGCCGTTTGTCGGAGACGGGCACGCTGCTCAGGGTGCAGGGAAACTTACTGGCGATGCGCTCGAGATCTCGATGGACATCGAGTTCACTGTGAATGTCCGGACCGGAGGCGCTCCGCCGAATCCGAGAGTGGAGAACACCGAGTACTTGATGGCCAGCGGAATCGCCGGGAGCATTGACGAGGCGTTCCGCGGCGCCACCACCAACTTGGTTCGATGGCTGGAAACGGACTACGGCCTCAACGCGGCGGAAGTCTCCTCGGTGTTATGGACCTCGATGATCTACGACGTCGCCGAAGTGGTCGATCCGCAGCCCCACGTGGTGGCGAAGGTTCCGAAGTCGGTGCTCGCAGCGCTCAGGAAGGCGGAAAGCCACTCTTAGGGCTGGCGACTTTGACCCCGTTGAGTTCCGCCGGAACCTCCGGCCGACGTTAAGTTCGCCGTGCGCATGTCCGAAGTGCATCACGAACTTCTTCTGGCGAGCCTGCTCCGTATTTCTATTGCCTCGCCCTTCCGATTGTTTTTGCTGCCAGGAGGTCTAGCCCGCCCCTTGAGCGGCTTCTCTTTGAGCGCCGCCATCCAAGCCGGAGGTCGCCCCCGGCGCTTGCCGCGGCTGACGTTTAGCCGTTCAAGCGCCACGATAACTTCCTCGATCCTTGTTTGTTCCTCCTGCAACTCAGCGAGTATCTTCCAGAGGTCCATCTCAGCAAAATAAGGCATTCACCTCGAGTCGCTTCATCAGGGCGAGCCAAGGTTCCTAGGCCGACGACCGTATACAAAGTCGGGCAGGCAGGCTCTTCGCCATGCTCTGCCCGACCTCACTGGAGCCAGATGCGAATATCTCCACCGGTCTTCGACGAAGCGGCAATGAGGACGCGGACCGGATGGTTGAAATGCTACACGTTTGCCCTCGGAGGCGCGAGTGTCACGGCAATCTCTGCCGCTGCTGCTATTCCAACTCCGATTACGGAGCTCATCCCACTAGAACAGCCGCGCTCGCGCCTCCTAGCGAGGTAAACAAGCATTTGGAGTACCATCAGACCCTCGTGGTTCCGCAATCATACACAAATACTGCCAACATTCACAAATATGAGCATTTAAACAACGTATGAGCATTTAAAAGCGTATCGCACCGATTTTGGTTCGCAGAAAACCCGCAAGGAATAGTGGAATACTGACGGGCAGTAATTTCAGGGTGTGTCGGAGTGACTAACGACGACGCTTGGTTTTCGACACGAGGGGGCACGCGTACCGGGCGGCGCTTCCCTGCGTTTGAATTTTGTCTGTCTACCACGGTGATGTGGGTGCTAGCGGATTAGTCCCCGGATTACATGTAAAGAAAGAGGGAAACACGCTGAAACACTGCCCCCGGACTTTTTTATCCCCGAATACAAAGGAGGGCGAATGAGGATTCAACCCGCCCAGAACGCCATTGCCCGACAATGGCTTCGCCGCACAAATGCGAACGGATTAGATGGATTCTCGCCGGATTGCGGACAGAAGGCGCACCTAACCAGCGTCTATGAGGCCGCCGCGAACCATCATCGACGCGTTGCGGGTATACTCAGTCAGCCCTTGGCTCCGCTGAACGAGTCGGAACATACGAAGATGTATGTTCGCTCCGAGCTCGCAAGGTTGGAATTGGAAGACGCGCGAAAAGCCCTGGCTCGGCACGTTACCGAACACGGATGCTAAAAGATCTCAAAGACACCGGATGGGACAGAGGGACACATCAGAGGGCATCTTTCACTCCTGTGAGAGCGCGTAAACTCTCCTGTAAGAGCGCGTAAGGAAAGCTCTCGAAAACAGGTCGAATGCTTCCCTGCCTCCGCTAGGCCAGCCGACGCACGACCCGGAACGGCAGCATCACAATGGCCCATACCAGGGCTAACGCTCCCCCGACGGCGATGCCCAGGAGACGGAACGGCAGCAAAACCAGCCATACGACGGGATACAGCACCAGCGCGAGAAGCGCCAGCGGCCAGCACAGCACGAACAGGATGCACCAAAGCAGGAAGGTGATCATGAGGGCTACTTGGGATTACGCAGAATCTGCGCCACGGTTCCCAGCAGTTGGGGTCACATCCTCCCTCTGGTTCATTAGAAATGTGGCGGTGGAAGCAAAGAAGCTCCGCAACAGCTGCTCGGCTTGGGGGGGTAATGCGGCCTCCACGAGCGCCCGGTCCATCAATTGGAGCCAGCGTTCTCGGGCTAACGGCCCAATCGGAAACGGGGCATGCCTCATGCGCAGCCTTGGATGGCCGCGCTCCTCAATGTACTTGGCTGGACCGCCGAAACGGTAAACCAGAAAATCGCGCAGTCGCCGTTCGGCTCCTTCAAGATCGTGCGCGGGATAGAGCGCGGCTAGAACTTCGTCGCCGGGAACTTGCCGGTAGAACGCCGCGACCAGGCGCTCGAATCCCTCGGCGCCAATTGCGCCATACACCTCGTGGTCTTCCATAGCCTGATCGTAGCGGTTCATAAGAGAGCCTCGGCGTGGTAGACTCGCGTTTTGTCCCTTGGAGTTTCCTCATGCGATACTTCTTTCCTATTGCGCTAACCCTAACGTCCTGCGGGATATTGTTCGGACAAGCCAAACGTGTCGATGACGCCGCGCTCAAGAACGCCGCGAAGTCGGCTTCCGATGGCGATTGGCTGACCTACGGCCTCACGCCGGGGGAGACGCGCTACAGTCCGCTCAAACAGATCGACGCGTCAAACGTGAACCGTCTCGGCCTGATGTGGTCCTATGAGGTGGGCGACGGCGGAGGAGATCAGGAAGACACGCCGCTCGTATGGAACAACACCATCTTTGGCGTCACCAACTGGAGCATTGTCTTCGCCGTCGACGCACGCACCGGCAAGGAAAAATGGCGTTGGGACCCGGAAGTCAACCGCAAGGCCACCGGCGACAGGCTGTGCTGTGGCGTCGTGAACCGTGGTCTGGCGCTCTACAACAACAAAGTCTATGTGCCGGTGAACGATGGACGGCTGGAGGCGCTCGACGCCGAGACGGGCAAGCCGGTATGGGAAGCCCGCGTTGCTTACCCGCAAAACGACCAGACGCTGACCATGGCGCCGCGTATCGCGAAAGGCAAAGTGATCGTCGGAGCGGCCGGCGGCGACCGGCCCACCCGCGGCTTTTTCGCCGCCTACGACACCGAAACGGGCCGCGAAGTCTGGAAGTTCTACACCGTTCCTGGCGATCCCGCCAAGGGCTTTGAGTCGTCTGCCATGCGCAAAGCCGCTGAGACTTGGGATGGCGACTGGTGGAAGCTTGGCGGAGGCGGCTCGGTCTGGGACGGAATATCCTACGACGCCGAGAGCGGGCTGCTGTATGTCGGCACAGGCAATGCCGAGCCGTGGCCTCAAGCGCTGCGCACCAAGGACGAAAGCACCGGTCACGACAATCTGTACGTGGCTTCGATTGTCGCCGTGCACGTGGATACCGGAGAGCTGAAGTGGCACTACCAAATGGTCCCCGGAGACGAGTGGGACTATGACAGCGTGCAGCAGATGATCCTCGCGGACCTGAACGTCAACGGCAAGCCGCGCAAAGTGATCATGCAAGCGAATAAGAACGGCTTCTTCTACGTGCTCGATCGCATCACGGGCGAGTTCATTTCGGCCCAACCTTTCTCGCGGGTCACTTGGGCCAAGGGGATCGATCAAAAAACGGGACGGCCCATCATCAACACGGAAGTGAAGTACGGGAAGGAGCCGACGCCTGTATCGCCCGGGGGCGGCGGAGCCCACAACTGGTCGCCCATGTCCTACAATCCCCAAACCGGCCTTGTGTACATTCCGACCCGAGGCTGGGACACGTTCAACTATGCAACCAATTACGACTTCAAACCGGAAACCGCGCGCGGCGTGGGGTTGACAGGGCTAAATATGAACACGCAAGGGTTGCAGAGAAAACCGGCAGGACCCGCGGCCGGCCCTGAACCGCTTGAAGGCGGCAACCTCGGCACCTTGGTCGCCTACGATCCAGCCAAACAGGAGATCCGCTGGCGAGTGCCCGTAGGCAACAGCAGATACGGCGGCACGCTGAGCACTGCGAGCAACCTCGTATTTCAAGTGGCGCCAGACGGACGCTTGATCGCGTACTCCGCCGACAAGGGCGACAAACTTTTCGAGCTAGCCACGGGGCTCCGCTTTGGGATGGGCCCGCCGATCACCTTCTTAGTCGCCGGGAAGCAGTACATCGCGCTTATGGGCGGCAATGGCGGCACGCAGAGCCCGGGCCAAACTGGTCCCGCTGGCGCCGCGCCCACACAGCAGAAACCTCGGCTGCTCGTTTTTGGGCTGGATGGCAAAGCTGAATTGCCGAAGCCCGGGGCCGCGCCGACGCCTGCTCCGGCAGACCCACACCAACAGTAGCCGGCTGCATACTCCGCCTCCCGGTGTTCTACGGGGACTGGACAGTGCTTAGTGTATATTCGTAATGCCAGGCGGCCACGAAGTCCGCAGGCGCTTGCAGTCCTCAATGGGATCGGATTCGACAAACGCCTTGGCAGCGGCAAATGCGATCGGAGCTGTCGCGCAAGCTGTGGCCGCAGACCTTACGCGCGCCGCAATTTTCCTCGTAGTGACTTTGAAGCCGGGTCCCGAACATCGCGCAACGATTCGGTCGTTCTGCGGCGACCTCGCCGCGCTTTTGCGCGCCGTTGGGTTTCGCGACATTGAAGCGAACCTTTCCTGCGTTATGGGCTTCGGTTCCGACGGATGGGACGAGCTCTTTGGACTGCCGCGTCCGAAGGAGCTGCATGCGTTCCGGGAGATTCGCGCGGGTGAGCGCCACGCCGTCTCCACGCCCGGCGACTTGATTTTCCATATCCGCGCGAAGCGCATGGATTTGTGCTTCGAGCTGGCGTCGCAGATCATGGCGCGTATCGGCGATGCCGTCGCGCCGGCAGACGAGGTGCACGGCTTCCGTTACTTCGACGACCGCGATCTAATCGGCTTCGTCGATGGAACGGAGAATCCCAAAGGCGAGGCTGCGGTGGAAGCCGTGCTTGTAGGCGAGGAAGACGCCGTATTTGCGGGCGGAAGCTACGTTATCGTGCAGAAATATCTTCACGATCTCGACGCATGGAATGCATTGTCCACCGAGGCGCAGGAAGGTATTATCGGCCGCAAAAAACTCTCCGATATCGAATTGGACGATTCCGTCAAGCCAGCCTCCGCGCACAACGCCCTCACCACCATCGTCGAGAACGGGAAAGAGATCAAGATTCTGCGCGACAACATGCCGTTTGGCCGACCCTCACACGGCGAATTTGGAACTTATTTTATTGGATACAGCCGTTCGCCCAGAACAATCGAGCAGATGATTCAGAATATGTTCATTGGCCGCCCCCCCGGCAACTACGACCGCCTGCTCGACTTCAGTCAAGCCGTGACTGGAAACCTGTTTTTTGCTCCGCCGGCAGCATTTCTGGAGGCCGTGGGCGAAGACCAGCCCCTGGCGCCTGGACTCGCCATGCAGGAGCCCATGAGTAAAGAGTTCTCTGGAGCCGCCTTGCGGGAAAGCGGCGGTTCCCTGGGAATTGGTTCCCTCAAAGGAGAAAATCCGGATGAATAATCTGCACCGCGAGCTTGCTCCCATTTCCGAAACCGCATGGAACCAGATTGAACAGGAGACAGCTCGCACTTTCAAACGCTACCTGGCCGCACGGCGCGTGGTCGACGTGCAGGGGCCGAAGGGCGCGGCCCTCTCTGCCATTGGCACGGGGCACTTGCGTCCGATTGAAAGTCCGAAGGAGGGCGTCCTCGCCGGACAGCGCAAGGTGAAGGCACTGGTGGAGCTGCGGGTTCCGTTTGAGCTTGATCGCCAGGCAATCGACGATGTAGAGCGGGGCGCCAACGACTCCGATTGGCAACCGGCGAAGGATGCGGCTCGCCAGCTCGCTTTCGCGGAGGATAGCGTGGTGTTCGAAGGCTATCGCGCCGCCGGAATCGTAGGGATTCGTCAGGGGGCAAGCAATCCGGCGATTGCCCTTCCATCCGATGTTCGGAACTATCCGGACGCCATCGCACAAGCCGTGAACCAGTTGAAATTGGCCGGCGTCAACGGCCCTTACGCGGTTCTGCTTGGAGCCGCCGCGTATACGGCGCTCGCCGCGGCTAGCGATCATGGTTATCCGGTGCTGGAGCACGTGAAACGCCTGGTCGAGGATAAAGTCATTTGGGCGCCCGCGATAGAAGGGGCTTTTGTGCTCACGACGCGCGGGGGCGATTTCGAGCTGAATATCGGCCAGGACGTCTCCATCGGCTATTTGAGCCACGCCGAAACCTCCGTGCGACTCTACCTCCAGGAGAGCTTCACGTTTCTGCTGCTAACTGCTGAAGCAGCCGTCGCCCTAACTCCGGCCGCTGCTTGAAGACCGCCGCAGGCCATCGCGCGGCGCCGAATCCTCACAACCGCGCAGCGAATTGGCGAGCCACCTTTGGCTCGATGTATGATGATACAATTCCGCGTTAGGAGTGGGGTCGAATGAAAGGTTCCTCGGTTGCCTGCCTGATCGCCTTCGCCGCTTTCACCGCCCCCCTATGGATGGCGCCGTCGCCGGCGAGCCTGTTCGCGCAACAGACAGGAGCGCCGCCGCAAGGGAAGCAAGGAAAGGGAGGCGGCTTCGGACGAGGCAATACGCCCACCTTTCCGGGACCACCGGCGGGAATGCAAGCCTTGCCGCTCGATCTATTCACTTCCAAGAATTTCTATAAGGACAAGGATCTTTGGCTGGACAAGCGGTACTTTCGCTGCAACACGCCCCGCCAGATCACGGACATTTGGACTTCGGGCCGCATTGGCAAGAATCCGCCGACATCCGCTTCATGGGGCGACTGCAGCATCGATTACCCGCGCGAAAAGATCCTGAGTCCGTACCCTTACAAGAGCGCCAAGGAACATTACGAGGCGTGGATGGCGAAGGCCAAGGCCGCGGGTGGTCCCACGGTCTACACGAAGGCGGCCGTGCCCGATTGGGACGGATGGTATGGCCGCGACCCTTCATACTCGAATTCGCAATGGACGTGGGGAACCATTAACCAGGTTCATACCATCCTTTCCCTGCTCACTCCGGAATATCAGAAGCGCATGGTGCAAATG
>Ga0126371_10003762_pt1 | contig 13325 bp, 12 predicted proteins | sample PanSoiMetaPlot_4_FD_110145 | JGI IMG/M metagenome (GOLD analysis project Ga0126371, IMG submission 110145) | Tropical forest soil microbial communities from Panama - MetaG Plot_4 | ecosystem: Environmental > Terrestrial > Soil > Tropical forest > Bulk soil | place: Panama | collected 2016-02-17
ACTAGGCGACTGGCGCCGTCATCGTCGTAGTGCCGAACCCACGGCGTCGAACAGCCGCTCGAAGCCGAACGAGACGTCCTGAATCCGCCCCTGGACGAAGAAGCCGGGCGTGCCGCGCACGTGGCTGCGCCGCCCGCTGTCCTGGTGCTCGCGCATGCGCTGCATATAGACGTGATCGTCCATTTCCGCGGTGAAGCGCGCCAGGTCGAGGCCGAGCTGCTCGGCATACGAATGCAGCTGTTTGACCGAAAGACGATCCTGGTTGGCGAACAGCAGGTCGTGCATCTCCCAGAACTTTCCCTGCTCGCCGGCGCTCTCGGCGGCCTCGGCCGCAGCCAGCGCGTGGGGGTGAGCCTGCTCGAGGGGAAAATGGCGGAAGGCGAAGCGCACGCGGCTCGCGAAGCGCTCCATCAGGAGGCGCACGCTCGGCGCGGCCTGTTTGCAGGTCGGGCATTCGAAGTCACCGTACTCGACGACGACGACCGGCGCGTGCTCGGGACCGAGCGTGTGATCGGTGGAGTCGACGGGTACGGCCAGATCCGCGCCGTGAAGAGGAGACTCGCTCATGTGGGCACCTCGGAGAAATCGCATTCTAGCGCGGCGCCTGCCAGACTTGGGGCTCGCTGCCGGAAGGCAAGGAGAAAGATCATGGCGCGCGCGACGGCGGACATCGGCACGATCGACTACGCGACTGCGCTCAAGGCGGGTCATCACGCGCTCACCGCCGACGAGGGTCCGGCTCTCGGGGGCAAGGACACCGGGGCGGCCCCGCACGAGTTGCTGTGCGCGGCGCTCGCGGCCTGCACCGCGATCACCCTGCGCATGTACGCCGAGCGCAAGAGCTGGGTCCTGCAGTCGGCCCACGTCGACGTGCTGTTCCAGCATCAGGGAGAGCAACGCACGATCACGCGGCGGTTGCGCCTGGACGGCGATCTCGACGACGCCCAGCGCGCGCGCCTGGCCGACATTGCCGAGCGCACCCCGGTCACCCTGACGCTGAAGCAGGGCGTCGCCATCACGACGATACTCGAGCCGCGCTAGCTGCGCGGCGCCCGGCCGTGCGGGAGCATGGCGACCGCCGTCAACACGCCGGCGAGCGCCAGGGCAGCCGCGACCCACTGCGCCATCCGCACCGTGTCCTCGATCGATGCGGCGACGATCGCGTGCGCCTGCCGGCGCTCGGTCTCCGGGAGGCTCGCGGGGAGCTCCGGAATGACGAACCCGCCGCGCGCCGCTTCGACCGCCTGCCGTACCGCGGGAGTCGCCGCCGGAGTCTCGACGCGCCGCTCGAGGGAGCGCGACATGGCGCCCACGGCGAGACTGCCGAGCACCGCAATGACGAGCAGGCTTCCGATGGAGGCGACCGCGTTGTTGATCCCGGAGGCGACGCCGGTACGATGCGTCGGTACGGCGTTGAGGACCGCGGTGGTGAGCGGCGCCACCGTGACGGCCATGCCGAGGCCGAGCACGACCATCGGGACCAGGACCGTCCAGTAGGGCTGGCGGCTGATCGCGAGCAACGCAAAGCCTCCCGCCACGATCGTGGGTCCGATGATGAGCGGTCCGCGCGCGCCGAAGCGGTCGATCAGTCCGCCCGACCAGCGCGACAACAGGCTCAGGATCACCGTAAAAGGCAGATAGGCCGCCCCGGCGGCGGTCGCGGAGTAGCCGCGCGCCTGAATGAGGAGGAACGGCAGGAAGAAAAATCCGCCGCCGAGCCCGCCGTAGAGGAGCAGCGTCAGGAGGTTGACGCCACTGAAGGTCGGCGAGCGGAACAGCTCGAGCGGCATCATCGGCGAGCGGCTGTGCCGCTCGGTCATCACGAACAGTGCGAGCAATCCGGCGCCCAGAGCGACCGAGCCCATCACTACCGGATGGCTCCAGCCGAGATCCGAAGAGGCGATCAGTCCATACACGAGAATGCCGAGCCCGGCGAACGCCAGCAGGCTCCCCAGCCAGTCGACGCCGGCCGGCGCGTCCGGGTCGCGACTCTCGGGCACGCGGCGCAGCGCAATCCACAGCGCTGGCGCCGCGAGCAGCGGGTTGACGAGGAAGATCATCCGCCAGGAGAAGTGGTCGAGCAGCCCGCCGCCGAGGAGCGGTGCGGCGCCGCCCGCGACCGCCGCCGCACCCGACCAGATGCCGATGGCGGCTCCGCGCTCCTTCTCATCGAAGGCGGCGCTGATGAGCGCGAGCGAGCAGGGAACGAGCAGGGCGGCCCCGATGCCGGAGACGACGCGGGCGGTGAGCAGCGTCGCGACGCTCGGCGCCAGGCCGCAGCCGAGCGAGCCGAGAGCAAACACGCTGGTTCCGATGACGAACATCCGACGCCGGCCGAAGCGATCGGCCGCGGCGCCGCCGATCAGGAGCAACGCGGACATGCAGAGCGTGTAGGCGTTGATCACCCATTGCATCGCCGGCAGCGTGGTACGGAGCGCGGCCTCGATGGCGGGCAGGGCGACGTTGACCACCGACTCATCGACGTACGCCAGCGTGGACCCGAGGACCGCGACGGCCAGGACCCAATACCTGGCGTGCGCGCAGGCCGGCACGCTCGGATGCGAGCGAATCGCGAGCTCGTCACAGGGCAATGACTTGGGGTTCGTCAAACGGGAACTTTCGCGCGCGCCTTCAGCGCGCAGGCTCGCCGGCCTTCAGCCGGACCGCGGGGAAGTATAGTCCGAGCAGGCGGCGCTCCCACCACCGGCCGCTGGCCTGCGCGCCGGCGTCGGCGTAGGTGTAGCCGTAGAATTTGGCGCGCACGTAGAGGGGAGCCTTATCGGGGAAGGGATTGCTCGCGAGCAGCGCGGTGACCGCCGGCTCGTCGTGCAGCAGCCGCTCGAGGAACAGCCAGAACCACCGCAGCCGCTGCGGATCGTCGAGCGCCGCGAACCACATCTGCCAGTCGAGCCGCGGCTGGTGCGGAACGTTCCACGGCGGGCGCCGCGACAGACGCCCTGGCTTGTAGCGGAACTCGTATTCGCGCCATTCGACGCCGTCGTTCGAACCCTCGATGACGATCTCGTTGCGTTGGGTCGTCATGACGGCGAAGAGGCCATAAGGGCTCGTCAGGTGCAGCGGCTCGATGAAGGCGTCGACGGCGCGCGCCGCCGCGGGCGGATCGCCGCCGAAGCGCAGGTCCATCTCGACGAGGCTCAGGAACACCAGCAGCGCCGCGACCACGCCGACTGCGAGCCGGGGCGCCGGGCGCCGCTGCCCCGCTGCCTGGCGGAGCGCCAGCCACGCGCGCACCCGCGCCGGCACGATCCGCGCGACCGCCGCGTCGTCGAACAGCAGCAGGCACAGCAACATGGTCTGCAGGTTGAACCAGTTGTAATTGCCGGTGAGCAGGATCGAGGTCTGCAGCAGCAGGATGCCCCAGGCCGCGCAGAAGCGCAGACGCCGCGGCGCGAAGATGAGGAACGGCAGGCCGAGCTCGATGACGAAGGTGCCGCCGGTGGCCAAGGTCAGCACGGCGGGCGGCAGGTGCGCCGCGTACCATGCGAGCGGTGTCGGCACAGGCTGGGTGAGGAAGTGGTGGGAGAGCGCCGACAGGTTCCACCAGCTCGGATCGCCGGAGAGGAGCTTCACCACGCCCGACATGAACATGAAGCGGAACAGCAGCCAGCGCAGCAGCCAGATCCCCGTCGTGGGAGCGAGAGTCGCGAGCAGTGCCAGAAAGCCGGTCTCGAGCAGGAAGGTATCCCACTGGTAGGTCATGAACGTCTGACCGGCGTAGAGCAGCGATAGGTACAGGATATAAAGGAGTAGCAGGCAGAGCCGGGGCAGGAGGTTCAGCGCCAGCAGCGCCCCGAGCCCCGCGCCGCCCCAGCACACCGTCTGGATGGCGGAATCGCCGGCGTTCCACCAGAACACCGTCGGCATGAGGTAATAACGCTCCCAGCCCGCGGCATGGCGGACGGCGTCGAGGAACTCACCGAGCGGCAGGATGCCGTGGCTGCCGATGAGGCCTTGCGCTTGCACGGCGAAGGAGACGAAGGCCGCAAGGTAGATCAGCCCGAGGAACCGCAGGAACAGGAAGGAGACGAGCTCGTAGCGCGGCGGCCCGTAGTCCCTGCCCCAGAGAAAGAGGCTGATGCGGTAAAAGGCCGGACGATGCCGTGCGATGAAGGCGTAAGCCCACTCGGCGATAGCCGCGAAGCCGCGCGACCTGCGATACAGCGCGAGCCACAGGCTCTTCCCGGGCGCGTGGCTCAGGGTGAGCAAGCTCGCCTCTGCGGAGCTGGCCCGCCGTCCATCGGGGGCGAGGTACTGGACCGCACGCTGGTAGTCGGTGAGCGGGATCTCCGGATGCTGCGCTGCCACCTCCTGGTAGGGCTGGTAGCGGACGCGATCTCCGGTCAGCTTCTGCCAGTAGCGCGCCCAGTAGCCGCAGAATCCACAGTCGCCGTCGTAGATCAGCAGTGGCGTGCGAGCTTCCATGCTATGCGCAGTGCGACCTCTTCCTCAGGGAAGGCAGCTGCAACGGCCGAGTCACAGCTGACGGTGCTGCCTGGACCTGCGCCGGGGCCGGCAAAAAGCGCATCGGGGCGCGAGTTTGCACGCCGGTGGAGCGTGAGCAGCGGCGGCTGGAAACCGGGCTCATGGGAGCTTTGAGGCAGTCTTCACATTAAAGCGCGAGCGGCCCAAGATTATCCGATCAGTCCGCATGCGAGGTCTCGTCCCATGAGTACTACAAGCCAAGCCGGACAGACGGTCGCGATCCTGGGCAACGGCACGGTGGGCACGGCGCTCGGGAAGGGCTTCGCCGAGCTCGGTTACAGGGTGATCTTCGGCACCCGCGACGTGGAGGGCGAGAAAACCCAGGCCGCGCTCGCCGCGGTCCCCGGAGCGCGCGCCGCTTCCTTCGCCGAAGCGTCCGCGGCCTCCAATATCGCGGTACTCGCGGTTCCCTGGAGCGGGATGGAGGCGGTCATCTTCACGGCCGGTCCCGACAACCTGGCCGGGAAGCTCGTCATCGATCCCAGCAATCCACTCGACTTCTCCGGCGATCTGCCCGCCATGGCCCTCGGCTCGAGTGACTCGGCCGGGGAGCTCGTGCAGCGGCTGCTGCCGCGCTCGCAGGTCGTCAAGGCGTTCAACATCGTCACCGCCACGCACATGGTGCACCCGCGGCTGCCGGACGGGACGCCCGACATGCTGATCGCCGGCAACGATGCCGGGGCCAAGGGGCGCGTGGCGGAAATCATCAAGGGCTTCGGCTGGCGCGCCCCGATCGACGTCGGCTCGATCGTCGAGAGCCGCTTACTCGAGGGTCTGGCGATGCTGTGGGTGATCTACGGCTTCCGCAACGATCACTGGACACACGCCTTCAGTCTCCTCGGGCAGAAGCGCTGAGGTGAGCCGGCGCCTCATTTGAAGTAGGAGTGAATCACGTCGATCAGCTCGTCGGCGGCCTCCGCACGCGTGCCGGCCGAGACGCGCCCGAGCACGTGCTCGCGCACGTGATCCTCGAGGACCTCGGCGAGCAGGCTGTTGATGGCGCCGCGCGCGGCGGTGAGCAGATGCATGACGTCGGAGCAGTCCGCCTCGCCCTCGAGCGTGCGCTCGACGGCCTCGATCTGGCCGCGGATGCGGCGGATGCGGTTGAGGAGCTTCTGCTGGTCGCGGACCGTATGGGCCACTGGCGGGCACCTCCCGATACCTAACAGGGGTACTCTATCGGAACACGCCGCCGATGCGTAGTTTTCCTGAAGCGGCGGAGGCGCGCCTGGCGGCTGATTGCGGAACCCGGCGCCGGCGTACAATGTCATAGACAAACCGTGTTGGGATTCCCGAAAGGATGAGTCATGAAGCCCTTCCTTGCGCTGATCTGCGGTGCTCTGATGCTGGCCGGCGCGGGCGGCGCGCGCGCCGATCAGTACGGCGATACCGTCGAGCTCTTCAAGAACGCCGGTGAGAGCGCCGGATTCTTCCACAGCAGCTACGGCTACGCGGTCTTCCCCACCGTCGGCAAGGGTGGTCTGGTGGTCGGAGGCGCCTACGGCACGGGACACGTGTATGCGCAAGGCAAGTACACGGGCGAGGCGTCGCTCACGCAGGTCAGCGTCGGATTCCAGGCGGGCGGGCAGGCGTACAGTCAGATCGTCTTCTTCGAGAACAAGACCGCCTACGACGAGTTCACCAGCGGCAGCTACGAGTTCGGAGCGGACGTCGGCGCCGTGGCGATCACTGCGGCGGCGGGCGCGAGCGCGGGCACGACCGGCGCGAGCGCCACGGCGAGCGGCGGCAAGAAGGACGCCGTCACCACCGGGCGCTATTACAAGGGAATGGCCGTCTTCACGATCGTCAAGGGCGGCGCCATGTACCAGGCGACGGTGGCGGGCCAGAAGTTCAAGTTCACGCCGGCCAAGTAAGTCAGCCGATCGTCAATGTAACTCGCGGATCCAGATATTCCGGTAGCGGACCGGGTCGCCGTGGTCCTGGAGCGCGAGCGGCAGTTTGTCCGGCCCGGCCGTGTAGGGTGGGCGCTGGTGGTGTCCGGTGGGCCCCGTGAGCTCGACGTCGTCCTGCACCAGCACGCCGTTGTGCAGCACCGTCATGCGGGCGGGGCGGGCGAGGTGACCGGCGGCGTCGAAGCGCGGGCCGTGAAAGATGATGTCGTAGCTCTGCCAGACACCGGGCGCCCGTGAGGCATTGACGAGCGGCGGAAACTGTCCGTAGACGGCGGCGGCCTGGCCGTCCGGATAGGTCGGGCTCTGATAGGAATCGAGCACCTGCACCTCGTAGAGGCCGTGGAGGAACACCCCGCTGTTGCCACGGCTCTGATCGTCCCCCTTGGGTGGATCGGGCTCGGCGAGCTCGACGTGCAGTTGACAGTCGCCGAAGGCCTCGCGGGTATAGAGGTAGCCGCTCCCCGGCACGACCTCGAAGTAGCCGTTGCCGGCCTTCCATTTCGGCGCGCCGCCGTCCTTCTGTTGCCAGCGAGACAGATCGCGGCCGTCGAAGAGCACGACCGCGTCCGACGGCGCGCGACCCGGCGTCGCTTGCGTGCTCGCAGTGCCGGGATCCACGACCGCAGGCTGCGGCCGATTACGGTCGTGAATGGGAAAGCCGGGGTCGACGTGTGTCTGGGCCCCGGCCGACAACGTGCCTGCCAGCAGTGCAAAGCCGAGGAACCCGATCGAGGAGATTGACTTCATGGTTGGTATGCCTCCCGCCGCGCATGATGCATGCGCCGCGCGGATTATTCCTCGAGACTGCATTTGGCGCCGAAGCGCGACGTGAGCCCGAGGGCTGAACCGACGGTAGGACTTGCCCTACACCAGGTAGCTTCCGAGCATGTTGAGCCGCTCTGGACGTGTAGTTGCGCCACAGGCGGAGTTCTCCTGAGGGGGCGCTCGGGCACTCCCCGATTGTCGCGCCATGTTGCAGGGACGACTCTCGGTCTCCCTGATCGAATCGCTCTTGCCGGACGTCGATGCGCGAGCACCTTCGTAGCACTCACACCAGGCACCGTCAGCGCCTGCTGAACGCGCTGCTCGACATCAGCAGGCTCGAGTTTGGTGACATCACTCCGCGGACCACCAACTTCGCGGTGTCGACGCTCTTCACGCGGCTCTACGAGGAGTTCGCCGGCGCTGCCGCGAGCAAGGGCCTGGAGCTCGAAATCGCTCCCACTGCCGCGCGCGTTCGCAGCGATCCGGCGCTCATCCACGAGATCCTGCACCACCTGGTCTCCAATGCGGTCACCTACACCTGTACCGGGCGCGTACGATTGCGCTGCCTGGCGGATGGCGACCGTGTGCGCATCGAAGTGCATGACACGGGCATCGGCATCCCGGCCGATCAGCTCGCCCTGATTTACGATCCCTTCTACCAGGCGGGCGGCGCGGATCGGCCACGTGAGGGCTATGGACTCGGCCTCAGCGTCGTTCAGCGCATGGTCAGCCTGCTGGACTTGCAGCTCGACGTGCATTCGATAGTTGGCCGCGGCTCGACCTTCGCGCTGTTGTTGCCGTCGGCTTGATCCACTAGTCTTCGGCGTGATCCCGTTCCGCTTTGAGCGTGGCCGGCCTGCGGCGCAGCAGCCCGGCATGTTGCGCGAGTTTCGGCAGCCGCGAGGCGAGCGGCGCTTCATCCTCCGGATACCAGGCGGCGAGCATGTGCAGATAAGGATCGGCCGCCGACAGTCTGTCACCCAGTACGTAGGGAGACAGCTCGCCGTGGATGCGTTCGAGGTGGGCGCCGTAGTCCCGGAGCGCCTGCGCCTTGATCGCCGGCGCCGCCGCTGCCCCGGTGGTGGCGTAACGCTCGCAGTAGTAATAGCGCAGTACCGCTTCGTAGAGATTCGCGGACAGAAACACCATCCATTGCAGAAAACACGCGTGCGCTGCGCTGCCCGCTTGCGGGGCGAGTCCCGCCTCCGGATGTACGTTGGTGAGATGAATGAGGATCGCGGCGGACTCCGTCACCGCCGTGCCGTCGGCGAGGGTGAGGACGGGAATCTTTCCGGCAGGGTTGATGCGGCGCAGAGCCTCGATGTCAGCCGGAGTCTTGCCGAACCACACCAGCTCGTATCCCGCCCCGATCTCCTCCAGCAGTATCTGCGGCGCCAGCGAGCCTGCGCCCTTCCGGCCATAGAGCCGGTACCTACCGCCAGTCATGTTGCCCCCTCACGTCGCGTTGTTCGTTGCCGAATTCTATCGCTACGACCGGACTGCGGTGAAATGCAAGTCGGAACTCGTTCACTCGCGGGGCAGTCCAAATAAGAGCGATGCGAATTACGCGGCTTTCGTCTGTGCTGGCTGCGGCCAGCGGTGCGTTGATCCTGGTGCTCGCGCTGGGCCTGACGCTCATGGACTGGAACCTCTTCAAGCGCCCGATCGAGCGCATCGCCAGCGTGCGCCTGGGCCGACCGGTCACGATCGCCGGACCGCTGGCCGTACGCATTTGGTCCCGGATTCCCTCGGTCAGTGTGACCGGACTGACCATCGGAACGCCCTGGGAGCCCGATCGACCGCTGCTCAGGATCGCGCGCGCGCAGATTCAGTGGGAGCTCGGACCACTGCTCTGCGGCCGGCCGGTCGTGCGGCGCCTCGAGCTCGATGATCCGGAAATCTATCTGCACCATGAAAAGACGGGTCGCGTCAACTGGACTCTGCGGAACCCTGCAGCGGCGAAGACAGGCGTGGCGCTGCCATCCACGCTGCCGGCGATTCGGAACCTGGTCGTCGCAGGGGGCAGGGTGGTGCTGCTCGATGAGCTGCGGCACTCGGAGGTCGACGCCACTCTGGAGGCGCACGACCGAGACTGGGGCAGCGACCCGACGCCGTTGCGCATCGAGGGCAAGGGCACCATCAATGACAGGCCCTTCAGGCTCGACATCGCCGGCGGGTCGTTGCAGGCCTTGAGCCGCCACATACCCTATCCGTTTTCCGTCGCGATCATCGCAGGCGACAACCGGATTCAGGCGCAGGGCCGGGCCCTGAAGCCCTTCGACCCCGGCGCGCTCGAGCTGCAAGTCGATGCCAGCGGCCGGGATCTCGCGGAGCTCTTTTATCTCACCCGCATCACCCTGCCGAATTCTCCGCCCTTCAGACTGCAGGCGCACATCGTGCGCAACGGGATGCAGATCCGCGTCTCCGAGATAGCGGGCTCACTGGGCTCGAGCCAGGTATCCGGTACGGTCGACATCGACGCATCCACGAAACGGCCAGTCGTGAAAGCCGATCTCGTCTCGAGTCATCTGCTGATCAAGGACCTGGCCGCCATCACCGGCAGCGACGTCGGCGGCGGCGAATCGCTCGATGCGGGGCGACCCGATGCACGGCGACCCGATGCACGGCGCCCCGATACGGAGCGGTCCGTCGATGCGGGGGAGCGGCAGGCTGAGTCGCGCCCGGCTGCCGAGCGCGGCGCGCGCCTGTTTCCGGATGCACATCTGCAGGCCGCGCGCCTGCGCGCCATCGATGCCGATGTGCAATTCCGCGCGACATCCATCGTGGCGGGAACCGTGCCGTTTACTCAAGTCAACCTGCACGCGCGGCTCGACGACGGGTCGCTCACCCTGGCGCCGGTTGAGTTCGACCTCCCCGAGGGCCGCCTCAGCGGTGCCGTGCAGATCGATGCCCGCTCGGACCTGCCGCAGGTCCATGTCGAGCTGCGCATCGCGGACGTACAGCTATCGCAGTTCAGGCGCACACCGAGCTCCCCACCACCGCTCGAGGGCACGCTCGACGCCCACGCCGTGATCGACGGGAGCGGAGACTCGGTGCATAGCCTCATGTCCGATGCCACGGGAAGCGTTACCGCCGTAGTTCCCCATGGGTCCGTTCGTGCGGCGCTCGCCGAGCTGACCGGCGTGGATGTGGCCCGGGGTGTGGGGCTGCTGCTGAAGAAAGGAGTTGATCACGCGCCGATTCGCTGCGGGGTCGCGCGGTTCGACGTAGAGAGCGGCACCGCTCACGCGCAGGAGGTAGTAGTCGACACGCAGGATGTCCTCATCAGGGGCAGTGGACGCGTCTACCTCGGAACCGAGAGACTCGACCTGACGATGCAGGGAGCGCCGAAGGCGATCCGCCTGGTCAGGCTGCGCTCGCCGGTGGAGATCAGAGGACAGCTGCTCGAGCCGACCGTGCGGCTCGAGACCGGCCACTTGCTCAAGCAGGGTGCGATCGGCGCCACGCTCGGGACGCTGCTGACGCCGCCCGCGGCCATTCTGGCCTTCGTCGACCCCGGCCTTGCGAAAGACCAGGACTGCGTCCGGCTCCTCGCGCAGGCTCAAGGGTCTTCTGGATCGGTCACCGCCAGCCGCAGTGACTGATAGAATTCTGGGGCCCGCGGGCGTCGTTTGCGCCCGAGACGGATCGCTCTACGTCATCGATCACAATGAGGACGGAGACATCTCGGTCGCTCCCATGATGGACTGGAGCTTCGCAACGGCAGCCGCTGTGCTGCTTGCTCTGGGCCCGGAGCGGCTCCCGGCACAACCGCCGGATGACGCGTCACCGGCTTCATCGAACGTCCCTGGCGCACGGAGCCCCAGCATTCACCGCGACGGACGCGTCACCTTCACGCTGAGGGCCCCGGACGCCAACGCCCTCCAGGTGGCGGGGGGCGATGGACTGGGAAAGGGACCGTTCCCGATGACGAAAGGGGTCGACGGCACCTGGAGCGTGACCATTCCAGGCCCGGTGCCGGGATTTCACTATTACTGGTTCGTCCTCGACGGCGTTTCGGTCAACGACCCCGGAAGCGAGACGTACTTCGGTTACGGCCGGGAAACCAGTGGAATAGAGATACCGGAGCCCGGCGCCGACTTCTACGAGGTCAAGAACGTTGCGCACGGTGAAGTGCGCGAGCAGTGGTACTTCTCCCGCACCACGCAGCAGAGGCGCCGTGCCCTCGTCTACACGCCGCCCGGGTACGACAAGTACGTCAGCCGCCGCTATCCCGTGCTGGTCCTGCAGCATGGCCTGGGCGAGGATGAGACCGGCTGGACGCGACAGGGCAAGGCGCAGTTTATCCTCGATAACCTGGTCGCCGCCGGCAAGACGCAGCCCATGATCGTCGTGATGGATCGCGGCTATGCCAGCATGCCGGGGACGCCGCAGTTCGCATTGGCGGCCGACTCCCGGCTGCGTGACCTCCATCTTGCCTTCGGCACCTTCGCCGACGTGGTCGTCCGGGATCTGATTCCGACAATAGATGCGTCTTACAGAACCATCGCCGATCGTGGGCATCGGGCACTGGCGGGACTGTCGATGGGGGGCATGCAGGCCCTCTTCATCGCGTCCCACCACCTGGGCGAGTTTGCCTACATTGCGTCGTTCAGCGGACCCCCGGTCTACGGAACGGACCCCGACGAACGACTCGATACAAGCCTGCAGGGAGAGTTCGACCCGAAGAGAGCGTACGACGGCCTCTTCTCAGACCCTGCGAAATTCAACCAGCGGATCAAACTGCTGTGGCTCGGGGCAGGTACCGAAGAGAAGGAGCTGCACGCGAGAATCCGCGCCGTCGCTGACACACTGCGGCGAAGCGGTGTACCGGTTGTATTCTTCGAATCGCCTGGAACCGCGCACGAATGGCAGACCTGGCGCCGCGATCTGTTCGACCTGGCGCCGCGACTGTTTCGCTGAGGATTCGCGGCGATAACGCTCTAGCCGGTTCGCGGCGCAGCCGGCTTGGCTCCGAGCAGGATGTCCAGCCCCAGAGACAGGAAGACCAGCAACGAGGCGGCGAGCGTCAGGTAGTCCCGGACGCTATGCGGCTCGAGCAGATCATGGAACGTGAGCCAGTCCACTGATGACCGGGGCGAACTGTGGCAGCTCGCCCGGTTCGATGAGCCGTGTCACGCCGACACTACACCTCATCATCCGGACGCATCTTTGTCGGAGATCAACGAGCCCAGTTTCTCGTCATCGAGGGCGCGGGACTCGCTGACGACGTCGAACACCATGGTCTGCGGGTCTGTTGGCGTGAAGGGCTTCCACTCGAGACCGCGCTGCGAAGGATTGCCGGTGCGGGCGAAGTTGATCCACGCTTGCGAAACCTTGTCCTGCAGGGCAAGACCGGCCGGAGCTCCTCCGGTTGCGACTTCCACCTCCGGCATGGTCAGGTTATGAAATACGAAGGCTATCTCTGAGCAATGAAAGGCGGTGATCCCGCCATTGACCGGATACTCGTACGCAAAGAGGTACGCGTACGCCGGCGCCCGGGATGCCGCGAGCTTGCTGGCCAGCAGAGCCCTGACGGGGACGCGTGAGCCGGCGGAATAGTAGAGAACGTCCTGAACTTTCTTGCGAGGGAATGCCTTGCTGAATTCGGCGACGACTTCGTCCTTCTTCCTGCCGTAGGCAGCGGCCAGGTGATCGTCGATTTCCTTGGCGGTCCACTCGTTCTTCCCGGTGCCCTTATCGAGCGTGCCACCGAACTCGCTGAACGTGCAGCCGGCCATGAGAGGAATGTCGCCGGCCCAGTCGCAGAACTTGCGTAGTATGTAGCGATCGTCCGGGATCACGTGCCAACCCAAACCGCGCCATCCGAGTTTCTGGGCTACGGTCTTCAGCGCAGCTTCGCCCGCCGCGAGCAGCTGCGGATACGGAAGCGCCTTGAGCTTGTCGATCTGATCTCCGCGCAGATTCAGATTCTCGAGTGTTGCTGCGGCGATCGTTTGCGCAACGCGGACCATCTCGGCGGGGTCGATCGCCTCATAGTTCTCGCCGCCGCCGCTCTGTGCGATGACCCGGTGGAAGAGGCCCTTGGCCGCCGGCGTGTGCAGCATCCGCGCGACCTCGGCCCCTCCCGCGGACTGGCCGAATATCGTGACGTTGCCGGGGTCGCCGCCGAAGGTCTCGATG
>Ga0126371_10003763_pt1 | contig 13324 bp, 27 predicted proteins | sample PanSoiMetaPlot_4_FD_110145 | JGI IMG/M metagenome (GOLD analysis project Ga0126371, IMG submission 110145) | Tropical forest soil microbial communities from Panama - MetaG Plot_4 | ecosystem: Environmental > Terrestrial > Soil > Tropical forest > Bulk soil | place: Panama | collected 2016-02-17
ACTAGTTCCTCCTACTAATACTGTCTGTCTGTACTGTTGATTAGTACTGCGATTAGGTAACGGGGGGAAGACCGCTACCTCTTGGGTAACCTCTCTTGGCGTAGGTTCTAGGTCGTTGCCGTAGGTACGTAGCTGCGGAGATTCTGTGATCTGGGCTGCAAAATACCTGATTCCTACTTGTTGTTTGGAATGACCTTAGACACCATGGGCACACTTTCATTGTTCGTTGTACCCCATTTCGTCACGCCAGGCATCCCAGTCGAAGTTTTCCCATTCCAAACCCATAAGGTTAAAGAAGTCTTCGCGGGCTGCCGTAACTAGTTCTTTGTCTATGCCCATTGATTCGTAGTCTTCGGCGTGGTACCCGAAGCCTATAGCGTAGTACCATTGCGCGTCTTCGGTTAGCCCCGCTTCGGCTAGATGTTCCGTACCCGAAATCTCCCAGAAGTTATCTTGCAGTCCTTCCGGGAGACTCGGGAACGGATGGTCAGGAAAGGACACGGTTCCGGCCCGTGTCTACCTGATTAAAAAGGCGGCTGTTCGGCCTGGCCTGCCATGGCAGGCACGTCAAGGCTCTTAAGCTTCTCGACGCTCTTACCGCCGTCCAGGTCGGTTCCCTGTATGCGGAGTTTGACGCTGCCGCCGTTGTCGAACCGGCCGTGTCGCTGGTACCAGTACAGCTTGGCCACGATGAAACGGGCCGATGTGTTCCAGACGAATTCCTCGCCCACTTCTGGCAGGCGATATTGCCGGTTCTTTTGTGCCGTGCTGAGACGTGCCGATCTGACCAGAAGGAACATCTTCCGCTTTGACTTCGGGCCGATAAGACCAGACTCGATTTCGGCACTGTTCGAGAACTTCACGACAAAGCCGTAAACGTCCAGTTCCGACCCTGACAGAACCTTTGCGTTGTACTTCGGCAATTCGTCGGCTTCCATCATGGTAGCTTCATCTGGCGCCATGAGGATACGCGCGATGTCATCACCGAAGAAACCAGCGCCGGTGTCCTCGGTGTCTTCCGTTGCCACTTCTTCGAGCCACGTAAGCAGCTCTAGAACCGCCAATTCAGACGGGCGGAGAGAGGCGACTTCTGCATTGATGATGTCTTTGACTTCTTGCATTTCGTCGCCATTACTGGCAGCAGCGTTCGGCTTGTCTTTCGATGCCATTTCGTGATACCCTTTCAGAGAAGGCAGTACCGGCCGGACATTCCGCCGATTAGGACTCGGCAGATTGGCGGTACTAATGGTGATTACCACGCGGGTTACGTGGTCTGACCAGCATATCACGAAATGGCTGGTCAGGCCACGTTCGCTTTTGTGTTCGAGAATTACAACCGTGTAATTACAAAGGTGTGAGTATGGCCAGGACTGAGGGACTAATACACCGGAGACTGCCGCCCGATGCCATTGTCAGCACGCGGCAACCGGTCAAGCCCGAAACCAAAGACGCTGAAACCGTCGTACCGGGGTACGAGTCCCTAGGGCTAGAACGGCTGGCCGATACTATCGACCTAATAGCCCGTGGTGCGGAGAACCGTAGCTTTCGCGTGGACGAGTATAACTCGGCTGCTATCACCGGGGCCGGTTCGTCGGCGTCTGTAGTGGTGCAGCCAACCTACGAATATATGCCGGAACGAATCGAGTCTATAGTTATCACCGGTCCTACCGGGGCAGTTAGTTTGGCAATAGGAGACCGTATCTGGCCGCTCACAATTCCGGCCAGCGGGATACTCGTAATCGCGCCGCTAAGCCTCCTGCTGTCTCGCACCGACGCTCGCATCCTTACCCCGGCGTCAGCAGGTGTCTTCACCCTTGAACTCATGGGCTTCGCAGATCGCAGGTACAAGACCTAGGAACCTAAGCACAGTACTAACCACTAGTACAGGGAAGCAGTATTAGTAGTGACTACAGACGGAACGAATCCCGAAGCAGTAGCAGCGGCGGCAGGTGCGGCGGCAGCGGTGACCGAAGTACAAGACCAGCAAGCCGACGCCGAACGCGCGGCAGGTATGGAAGCTGCTACAACGGTTGCTGCAGAGTCGGCAGCGCTGGCCGAGGAACATACAGCAGAAGCGGAAGCGCTTACGGGAGAAGCCGTTACAGCCGCTACAGAAGCCCTTACAGAAGCAGAAGCAGCACAAGAGGAAGCAACGACGGCGGTAGCGGAAGCTACGGAGGCACGCTCGGAAGTTGCGCAACTATCGGCAGACCTAGAAGTGAAATTCGGATTGCTTCACAGTCTGCTAGATGAAAGGTTGCCGAAAACTGCGAGTCCGTCAGCGGAACCTGAGGAGGTTACCGTTGGCGATCACCGGCCGAATCCAACCGCCGAAAGCGGGGCTGACGGAGGAAGCGAAAGCAGCGCTGAATCTGGACAGTCAACCGCTAGTGGAGGAAGACCTTCTAGACACCGATTCGGTTCCAGAAGACCTAGTAGCTGAAACAACCCTGCCGCTGTTTGACGATAGCGGCGATTTCATAGACGAACCGCGCCTGCGAACGCGCAAACTTCCTACCCCACCGCCACGCGACGCTACAAAATCCATCCCTTCTATCGACGAATGGATGGATTTCTTTTCGCGTATCTTCCTTCGCGTGGTTTGCGATTGGTATATCTCCTATGCATTCCGGGGCATAGACGAAGACCTGCTGACCGACCGTGAAGTAGACCGGTTGCAGCTAACAGATGAAGAACGTAAGCGCATAGCCGTACCATTGGCGGAACTCTCCAACAAGTCAAAGGTTATGCGCCGGTACGGGCGAACTATCGTCGCATCGGGCGGGGCATTTGATGCGCTTATTACCCTCGGCACTTGGGCAGGCCGGGTCAACCGAATCGCGGGCCGATACAAGGCACGAAACATAAAGGGGCAAGTGTATGAGCGTACTGGACAGGATGCACAAGCGGGAACTCCAGCGGGCGCGAATGGCGGCAGAGTCACCGGAGACTGGACAATCATCAATCCAGGTGGTTAAACCCGAAGTCATTTTGCGTCTTGAATACGTCGTTAACACGCTTCATCAATACGTCGCGGACAACGACGATTCCGGTACCATGGCGCGATTTTCCTATGTAGCTCGGGCGATGATTGAGGAAATCAGCGAGGAACTAGCCGACCGTGACGAAGAAACACTGCAGGGGTTCATGTCACAGATAGGCGAGGTAATCGCGTGGATAGGTCACGGTGATCCTTCCCGCCTGCCTGCCAATCTGCAGGGCTTTACTAGGGGTGAACTTGAGTCGTCCACTAGCTGACCTAGTACCGGAACCGGGCGAACGAACCGGAACTTTCGGCGGTTCCCGTTCGGGTAAAAGCGCGCTGCAAGAATGGGAAGCTCGGACCATACAACATGACCGGCCTAGCGCTGCTCAATTGATCCTTGACAGTAAACCTCGGTACCGGGCCGAGAAGATACGGCACCCATGGTTTCCCAAGCAGCGGAGACCAGCGCACAAGCTTTACGAACATTGGGCAGCGGGGCCGACCATTCCTAACTCGGTCACCGTTGACATTTGGGGGGAGCATCCATTCCGGGGCCTATGGCCAATCGACGGAGACCACCGGGGCGAAATCGTCATACTGCAGGGCGAAACCAGACAAGACCATATCCGCATGCTGCAGCTAGCAATGGCATTCGTAAAAGCTCAGTGGAAGAACCGTGAGCGGAGATTGATCTTTGATGAAACCCTCGACTTTTACGCTCGCAATGGGTACAGCATTGATGGCCGTAACGACGCTTTGTATCTTGCGGCACGCGCGGGCGGTGAACGCGGGATTGGTACGGAATTCGGGGCGCATCGCGTCTTTGGAATTCCCCATTTGATCCTTATGCAGCTATCGCGCGTTAACCTGTTTCACCTTGTCTCAGATGCCGACATGAAACACCTTAAGGCAACCGTAGGCATCAAAGACGCGGAATCCCCGCACGGTGATTTCGTATTCCGGCAGTGGGTAAAAAGACCCGGAGGCACGCTGTCAGAACCGTTCACGGGTAGGGCTAACTATCCTCAGTCCTACCTAGACCAGCTATCGGCAACATAGGAGGAAAGGAATGGCCGATCTTGGTCAGTACGATCAGCCGTTGGTCTTCGCTTTTGCGATTACCTTTACGGTGATCGGAATGATGGCGCTTCTCTCATGGATCTTTACCAGCCTCGGTTGGACGGGTCCACTCGGTCTGGTAAAGGGCGGTGTAATGTGAAGCTTAAGCACTTGGTCTTCCTGGCCATCTTCGCAATCGGTGCCCTTTACGTCTGGCATAACTACTCACTACACGGCGGGGTCGCCGGTCTGAAAGCGGGGGTTGGCCTTTAATGACTACTCCACAGCAGGCAGCACAGCAGGTACCGGTCGGCGCGCTTTATGGCCTGCCGGGATTCACGGAAAGGTTCGAGCAGTACGAGAACCTTTACAACGTCGTAACCACCGGGCAGTCGGCAGCACAGACACCATTTGCGCCTGCCGCGTCATTCCAGAAGACAGATATCGTCTTCTTCTGGGAACTCGAAACGTACTGGACAACCGCGCTGACATTCTCAGTCGGTGCAATCGCCTACTCGCCGGAAGGACCATACAACCTTTTCCAGGGTCCGAAGCTCAGACTCCAGGGACAGTACTCCCCCGTAGAGTGTGACTCCGGTTTCCATATGGCGCTCTGGCAAATGATGCGCCCGTCGCGCGGCAGAGGTCAGCGGAACGTTCAAGACCTCATGAATACGAACCCCGTACCAACATCGGGATTCGCCAACCCCGCCATTCCGCAAGCCAACTTGGCCGGTGCAGTCCTGCCAGCCGGTGTTACCTCGCCATACACGCTTACCAACTATCCCTTTATCTTGGAAATCCCCGCCGGGCTTTTCCTTGACGAATACTGGGATTTGGCAATCGACGGCTCGCTACTGCCGAATGCGGCAGGAGTCGTAGCGCCATCGGCAGCGTTCGTTTCGCCGCAATACATGGGCGGAGGCGAAAGAGTCGTAGTGCCACAATTCAACTTGGCGGCAGTCGTGGCACCGACTTACGACCAGGGACCAATAGCGGCAACAACCGCGCTAACCTCTACCGTCCTTACTCAGTCCACAACGATCAACGCTCGCAGAACCGGCGTCTTCGCTTCCGAGAATCCGGCAGAACTTCCACCGGTCTTTAACTGGCAATATCGCCGGGCGACGAAGCGGTATCCAATCGGCGCGGCGTCAAAGGTCGATATTCCTATCACGGAATATGGGCAGGTGCTTTCAACGTTCGTGACCATTTTCGACCCATCACTGGGAACGAACAACGTCGGCGGTTTCTACAACATCGCCAACATGACGAAGTGCCAGCTTCTTTACGGCTCGAACCTTCCTAGGTTCGATGACGACCCGGCAACCATGCAAAACCGTTTCATCGAACAGCATGGATTCCTGCCGCCGCAAGGAACCGTTATCTATGACCTCGCAGCTACGGGGTTTAACGATAACATCTCGAATGCGCGAGCGCTCAACACGCTTACGAATTCAAATACACACTTCCATCTAGAAATGACCGCACCGGGTGCATCGGCATACGCCGAAGTTGGCGTAGAGCTTCTAGTTCCCGTTTCAGTCCAGTAAGGGGCAGCTATGCCAATCGGATACGGTTCGGCCGCTGTCAACGCGCAACTTGTACCGGTACCGGTCAAGAGCGCATTCGATCCGCTCACATTCGGGCAGGCTTACACCGGCCCGGCTTACTGGCCAAGACAAGGGGTATATAACGTGCCTCCCGTCTTGCCGTCTGGGGCGCTGCAATCGTCAATGGCACCGGCAAGCTACGGCGGTATCGGTCAGGCACCGCCAACCGCAACAAGCCCAACGGGTAACCCGTTCCATCCAACGAAATCACCGCTGATCTTCGCGCTGGTCTTCCTGTTCGCGGGAATCCTCATGCTGCAGCACATCCACTACAAGGGTTAGCAGCTAAGCGCAGTACTAATCGGCAGTACAGACAAGCAGTATTAGTAGGAGGAACACGGTGTCAGAACCGAAGCAGGATAAAGCGCCACCGGCAGCACCGAAAGACGCTCGGACGCAAGAGCAGCGGATAGCCGATCTGGAACTAGCGCTAGCGCAGACTAAGGCCGGTCTTCCCGGAGGCACCCTGCCGGAACACTCGGCAGGTCCGGGCACCGAGATAGCCGAAACGTGGTCGCAGGCAGAGCAGGAGGAAGAACGGCAGGCTGCTAACGGATGAACATAGAAGAACGTCTAGCAGCGCTAGAAGACGCCATCTCCGCGCACGCGCCGCCACCGAAACCAACACGTAGTCAGGCGTCCGAATACCTGCCGCCAATACCATTGCATGCGGCAGGTCCGGGAGCGGTGATTAATCCAACGTGGTCTAAGCGTGAACAGGAAGCGTCGGGGCCATGAATCCGCTAGGCATCCTGGTAATAGCGCTCGGCGTCTTGCTAGTTATCGTCGGCGTTAAAGGCTCGCAGCATAACCTAGTAGCTGCACTGACCAGGAAACCGCCGAAGCAATGACCGGGCAACAGCGGGCCGTCCTATGGATAGGGCTTATTCTGGTCGGTCTAAATCTGGTCGGACACTGGAAAGAGATAACCGCTGTTATCTTCACCGGTTCCGGGCTTACCAGCGGCATAGGTTCGGGCGGCAGTAGTGGCGGAGGTTTGCAAATTCCAACGCTGCCATTGCCGGGCTTCCCGACCCTGCCAATCGCCAAGTCCAATTCATCGAAAGTGACAATCATGTAATGGCAGCAAAGACTAAGCCACAACCGGGCGCGGATATCGTCGCAACCTTGGCGGTTGAACTAATCGGCGTCGGCTTGCTTACGCTGCTAGCCGGAGTCAACAAGCACATAGGCAACATCGTTGTAATCGTCATGGTGGGCTTCCTGTTTGTGTGGCTTCTAATCAACGTCGGAACACTCCAGGGATGGATTAAGAAAGCATGAACAATTTCTGGCGAGTCCTGACCCTGTTCTTCCTCGGCGCTATCTTCGTAGCCGTGATGACTCACGCAAAAGGGTTTAGCACCGCAGCGGGTACTCTGTTCACCGGAGTTAACACGCTCGGTACGACCCTTGAAGCCGGGAAGATCAAACAGGGGTCATAGTGGCGCTTCACGTACGGTCATTTGAGACCGACACCGGGCAGCTTACATACCCAAACTATTCCACCGGCTGTCATGCCGACCCTTCACCCATGAGGGTTTACAACGGTCTCATTTACCGGAAAAGAAACCGGCAGGCACCGGATAGCGACGTTGACGGTCTGCCGCACGAATACCGGCGCGTCGTCAATGCCTCCGGTTCACAAGACGTACAGCTAATCAACGGACTGCAGAACGGAATAGCAGCCGGTCTCCGAATTCCTTATTTCGGTGCCGGTTGGCTGTTCGCTGCAGCGCCACGCATTCCGGGGCAGACTCGCGGCGATGTCGCAGGCTTCCATATGCGCGGACCCTCACCGCTCAACTATGACGCGATGTGGCAAGCCGGGCCAGGAAGCCAGCCGGATAATCCAGGTGGGCCAGGCCGGATAGCCGCACCCACATTCGTTAACCCTATGTCGGGATGAAGCTATGGCGGACACTCCAAACAAAGACCCGGCAGGCAACGAAAAAGTCGGCCCAAAGGGAAAGGAAGGAAAAGCCGGGAAGTACAAATGGTGGATCGTCGGCGGTCTCGGCGTGGTCGCTGTGCTTGTGTTCTTCTTCGTGTCTAGAAGCAACGCAAATGCCAGCGGTTCAACCCCTACGTCTGGAACCCAGATGGACCCAGCTACCCAAGCAGCCCTAGAAAGCGCCCTACAGGGCCAGGCTGCAGCGGGGTACTCCTACAACGCGGCAACCGGCCCACAAGGGCCAGCGGGGCCTACAGGGCCAGCGGGACCACAAGGAAAGCCAGGCACGCCGGGCAAACCAGGCAAGCCGGGATCAACAGGCAAACCGGGGCCACCGGGCAAGCCGGGTAAAACCCAGTACTATACGGTGCGGCCGGGCGATACGCTTTCGAGCATCGCGTCTAGGTTCAATTACAAGGGCGGTTGGTCTGCGCTGTATGCAGCAAATCGTCATGTCGTCGGCAGTAACCCGAATCTGATTCATTCAGGATTGAGGCTGAAAGTATGACTCCCGGATTCAAAACCGGTTTCGCAATCGCGGCCGGTGTACTGGTCGCAATCTTCGTCTTCTCAATCGTTAGCCGTCTGATTCGATAGTGGATAACGTCAAGAAGCTAGTAAGACCGCACGGCGGGCACTTCATAGAAAACCGGCGTGTCGAAATCGTCGTAGGCACGCTTATGTTTCTGATCGGTGCATTGCTCGTTTGGGATGCATTCGATGGACGGGGTAAAAAACTACCCTGGCCACTAGGGGCCGTCGCACCGTGGTAAATGTACCAGCGCAATATGACCCGCTGATACAGGAGATGTCATCAACAACCGGTCTCCCGTACAGCGTCATTGCAGCGCAGGCAGAAGCCGAATCAGGCTTTAACCCAACCGCCAAATCCTCAACGGGCGCGCTCGGATGGCTGCAATTCGAGCCATCAACATATAGCACTTATGCAGCGCAGGCCGGGGTATCGCCAACAAGCGAATTCAACCCAGCCGACGAAGCCAAAGTGTACGACGTGTTTATGTCCAGCCTCCTTAAGCAGTACAAGGGGAACGTAAGAAATGCCCTCGCAGCATACAACGCCGGTTCCGGTAATATCTCAGCCGGTTACGGGTACGCCGACAAAATCCTCGGGGCTGCAAACCAGCCAATTAACACGACCGCTGCCACAACCGGCCTGCCGATTCCGGGCCTAGGCGGCGGTCTTTCCATATCGGGAATCCTCGGAAACCTGCTAGGTGATCTGCGAGACGTACTAGAACGCTTCGGGCTTATCCTGCTCGGTGGCGCGCTAGTCCTGCTCGGTATTCACCTGCTATCGGGAGGCAACGCCGGGCAAACAACAACGAATGTCTACGAAGCAGCACAACAGCCAAAGGGCAAGCATGCGGCAGGCTCAAAAGCTGCAAGCGAAGTAGAGAAGACCGGGGCGAAAGAAGCCGTAGAAGCAGCAGCCGTAGCCTAAGCGCAGTACTAAACCCCGGTACTAGGAGGCATGTTTAGTAGTGGCTTTCGTTAACCCGATTGGACGCGGGCTTAAAGGCTCACGGGTCGATATGGGTGTGGACTACTCGGGAACCGGGTCACTGTACGCCATAGGTTCCGGGGTTATCACAAGCATCCGTAACGCTGGCTGGCCGGGCGGTACTTTCATTGGGCTTCATCTCGATTCCGGGCAGTACGTCTATTATGCCGAAGACATACAGCCCCACGTTTCCATAGGCCAGCGGGTACAAGCGGGAACGCTAGTCGGCACTGCTACAGGGGGAGGCATAGAAGTAGGGTGGGCAGCGCCACCGGGTACCGGTGACACTATGGCGGCAGCGTCCGGGCAGGCTGCAAAGGGGAGCGACCCGGGCGAATTCCCAACCGCTTACGGGGTCGCATTCAACAACCTTGTTAAGTCTCTCGGCGGGCCAGCCGGTACGGTAAGCGGGCCGATAACGGGAGGCATCCCAGCGAACCAAGCTAACTTGTATGGCTCGGGCGCGAATGCCGGTGGAAGTCTCGGCAATCTCGGCTGTACGCCAATGATCTACTGGATAGGAGTTTACGCCGTTATGCCACTAACACGACGCGGCCGGAAAATGAAAGCTGCAATGCAAAAGGAGTACGGCGCGAAGCGCGGTGAAAGAATCTTCTACGCTACGGAGAACAAGCGGAAGGGCCGGGGTATTCGGCGGCGTCGGCGTGGCTGATCTTAAGACCGTATCGGTAAACGGCTTTAACCCTGCCGACCTTTTGATAGCGGCAGGCGACGGGCCGACCCTTATCGTCAATACCGACCTGACAAACAACCTGTACCTAAGCCACGATCTAACCGTGGTACCGTCCGACTCGCGGCACAATATCACATTGTCTCCGCAGTCCTTTGTGGTGTTTAACGGGGAGGATGATATATATGCGGTTTCACCGACCGGTACGATTATTCAAGTTCAAGTCATACCGGGCGGTACCTCATACTTTCAGTCAGGGATAACCTCGGGCGGTTTGGTAGTTAATGCCAACGGTTTCTTTCTATATAACGGGAACCCCGGACCCGGTAACCTCATGTTCTCCATCGCGCCGGTAGCAGGTACAGACGCATATGGAAACCCTTACCCAGTATCAGAAGGGATACAACGATCACCGGCCGGGCTGTTCATTTACGACGGAACCCCTGCCTCTAACAAACTAGCTATTGCGATATCCTCGGCATCCGGCACAGACCAATTCGGCAATACATACCTATCCGGCATTGACGTTGGCGAACTATTCCCAAGAGTTATCATCCGAAGCCTACCAGCAAGCGGCGTAGGAATCATCGAATGGCCGACCGGCTTTCCCGCCGAACTAGCCCTAGCCAATATGCAAGGTGCCATTGTAGACAACGCTCCGGGCGCGCATAACTTCCTGCAGCTACTAATTCAGGGTCCGGGTATCAGTCTAGCTAACCATAAAGACTACGTGTTTATGGAGTACAACAGCGCCAACGAAGACGGCACATCATTTGCTAACGGAGAATTCATCTATGTTGACAATGCACAAACCGGCCACGAATACGCTTACTGGGATGGCTCGGGCTTTCACCTGACAACTTCTACCGTCCAGGGCATTGACCCAACAACCGGCAGTAGTGCGCTTAACCCCGCCGTTAGGGAGAATTGGCACACCCTGCCGCTAGCAGCCGGTTGGTCAACGGTCGCGGGCCAGCCGGTACCGTCGTACAAAATAGTTGCCGAAGCCAATATGGTATTCCTGGCCGGTGTTGCCACCCATGCAGCATTTAGCACAACGACCGCGCTTAGTACCGCTAGCGCTCTACCTGCCGCTTACCGGCCAAGCAATATCGTTGTAATTAGCGGTAATAACCCTACCGAAGCGCCAGCCGAAATCACCGTAGCCGGTACCATCAACGCTTTTCCGGGCGGTACTTCCTGCACTACCTGCCGTTTCAGTGGACTCTACCCATTGGATTTGTGATGACAGTCTCGGTCTGGAATCTAATCCTTAATGCTACTGACAGTCTTATTCTGGTCATACTGATATGGCTAATAGTAACGCATAGAACCGACATCGAACATCACGTACATAAGGGAGGCACTATGTCATCACCACATACGGAGGAACTTAACTTCATACATCGACGCGGCCGGTTCGCAGATATAGACGAAGATACACCGGAACGACCGCAAGTAATACCGGGTCTGCCGCCACCGGAGAATGGGCAGACTCATACCTACCTAAAGGCAAAGGAGGGTTACCAGGATGGCGCTGCAGAGGATATGGATACCTAGCCCGTGTTACCACGGCCGGAATATCAACGGCGTTCGGCTAATCGTTCTGCATACAGCCGAAGGAGCGCGAACCCTCGAAGACCTCGGCCATTTCTTCCAGAATTACAACAACCAAGTATCTAGCCACGTCGGGGCCGATGACAAGCTAGGCAAGATTGGCGAATACGTCACGCGGGGAAACGCCGCGTGGACACAAGCCAATTACAATAACGCTGCTGTAGCGCTGGAACTCTGCGGTTTTGCCGCGTGGTCTACAGCAGAATGGAAGAATAACCATCACAACATGCTTCGTAACTGCGCTGATTGGATCGCGGAGGAATCCAAGAAGCTAAACATACCAATTACGAAGCTAAGCGACGGTGCAGCACAAGGAAGCGGGCGCGGTGTCTGCCAGCATAAGAACCTAGGGGCCGGTGGGGGTGGTCACGTTGACTGCGGTTCCGGCTTCCCGATGGATTACGTTCTAGATATGGCGCGTGGCGGAAGCTCGCAGCCATCACCGCAACCGCCCGCACAATGGACCGAACTCATGGGAGAAGAAGCAATGCAGCTATCACTAGGGACGGACGGAAAAGCAGCCCTGGGAATCCCGTACAACGTCAGCCACATTCGGCTATGCTGCGCACAAGGCGCGCATGTAAATGTGCAATGGGTCGGCTCTACTAACCGGCCTGCACCGGACCAAGACCTTACCGGCAATAAGCGTCTAGACCTAGCGGTACCGAATGACCAGACCGGGCAGGTAATCATCTATTCGGGCGATGCTGCAGGACCAATCTCGGCGGTATGGGTGCAGAAGCATTGATTAGCCGTCGTCTTATTCTCCTGACTCCTGTTCTGCTAACAGCCGGAATAGTAGTGCAGGCGATAGCCCTTGTTCTAGTGATCCTGCTATGGGTGCCCTGCCTAATATGGCCAAGTATCCTAAATGGACCGTACCGGTGGATTACGCAAATGGGGGCGCGTTTTATGGCTCGGTCTATTATTGGCCGGGCAAAAGGCCGCCGGGTCGGCGTGTCGGTGCCTCCGCACGCCGACTCGGCATGATAGGCTAATTAGTCAAGGAGGCACGAAATGGAGCAATGGCAGCAAGACCTAGAAAAGACGAAAGCGCAAGCGATAGCCGATCTGCTCGCTTCCCTTGAGCAGAACGATACGTCTTATCTGCTTAAGGAAATCGAACGGCCGCAATGGGCAGAAAAGGCGAAGGAGATAGACGACCGGCTAGCGGTTGTCGGTTTGCGGCTGGTAAATCGGCCCTGGGAACGCCGGTAACCGCTTCATAGGGGTAGGCCGGTGCCTCGCAGGAGGAACCCCCGCACCGGCCTACCCCGCCAATCTAGGAGGCACACAATGGGCTTTCACTGGACGCCATGCACCGGGGCAGCTAGCGCGCTCGCGCCAATCGCAGCAGCTATCGCGCTTCTCGCCATAGCCCCACAACTTCCGGCAATGGTAGCGGTACTAGTCAACGGGCTTATTATCTGCTGCTGGATTCTGGCCGGTGGGCTGGTATTGTCATCGGTGGTTATGTTCCTGCTTATGCGGTTCCTTATGCCCCGGTCCCTATGGGTGAAGCCGGGCGGCAACTATGTAAGCCTGCAAGTTGTGGAGGCACACAATGGGCAAGCAGAAATTCGTCCAGGTAGAAGAATCCTTCCTAGGCGACGCCGCGAAATTCCTAACTCTCGGTATATTGCGGTTCTTCCTCGGAATGCCTATGAATGGCAAGAGGATAGACAACAGCAGCTTTCTACATGGCGCTACCCGGATTCGGCCGGGCGCTAAGAGCAGGGTACTCTCACGGTGGCAGAAGAAGCCATGGATTCACCGGGCTTTGATTCGGGGCGCTGTATTCTGGCCAATCGTTGGCGCAATTCTGCTGTACGCATGGAATCGGCCGATTGCCCTTTCGGTCTATGCGTGCTGTTCGATTCCC
>Ga0126371_10003765_pt1 | contig 13322 bp, 24 predicted proteins | sample PanSoiMetaPlot_4_FD_110145 | JGI IMG/M metagenome (GOLD analysis project Ga0126371, IMG submission 110145) | Tropical forest soil microbial communities from Panama - MetaG Plot_4 | ecosystem: Environmental > Terrestrial > Soil > Tropical forest > Bulk soil | place: Panama | collected 2016-02-17
ATTTCTTCCGTTGCGGCACGAACAGCTCCCACAGCACCCTGAACAGAAATGCTGCGATAGCGGGCGCGACGGCAGGATGGGCAGTGAACCACGTAGCCATTTTTTAGAAACTCCCCCGAGCGACTGAACCGAAGCGGACGTAGCGATACATCAGCCGTATGAATACACCGAGCACAAACGGTCCAAATACCAAGACCGCATCATATCGGTCGAACCGGAATACCTCGCGCGTTGTGCAGTTAAAAAAGAACACCGCACCCCATAGCACGCTTATCACAAACCACAATCTAGTTAACAAACTTTCTTTCCTCCAGACTTCCTAAAACTCTCTAGCAAGGACATCGCCATATGCCCGTAGCCAATTTCTCGAACACCACCCCTGCGCCGCCGTCCGGAAGTCAGAACATCCTCTGGCAGCAGGACGGGTCCGGCAATGTCAGTGCCTATCCGCAGCCGGGAAGCTGGGCCACCTGGACGCCGACGTTGAGCGCCGATGTTGGTTCGTTCACGCTCGGCACGCTGTTCCTGAACCAATACTGGCAAAGCGGCCCGTCCGTCTTCTTTCAGTTGCGCTTCAGCGCCACAACCTCGAGCGCGAGTACCGGATTCCTGTATTTCACGCTGCCGGTCAGCGACGTTACCGCGAACACTTTCGCCGCCATCTCGCCGGCCATTGCCGAAAGTGCCCCGGTGGGAATCACGCAGTGGGCTCTGCTGCCCGCGCGCATCCAGAACCCCGGCAAAGTCGTGATCCAGTTGCCTGCCAACGCAACTTGGCCCGTCGGCAGTTACACGCTCGAAATCAGCGGCTTCTACCGCACCGCGTAATTTCCCAACCAATTTCATTGCAAGGAGGGTACTCCCATCTCAACTGTAAATTTCAATGACACTACACCGGTCGCGCCCGCCGACGGCTCGATCAACGTCAAGTGGCAATCCGACACGAACGGCAATATCAGTGCCGCCTTCAATCCAGGAAGCTGGCAGACCTGGACGCCGACCGTGGGTGCCCAGGGAGCCATGACCGTCAGCGCGTCCAGTATTGTCTATGCACGCTACCTCCGTCTGGGCGCCATCGTATTCTTTACCGCATCCTTCACGGCCACCTTTGGCGGCACGGCCGGCCCTGCCGCCTTCATTAATGCGCCCGTGCCGTATGTAGGGGGGGACGCTCTGGCTTTCACGCCAGCAATTCTGGTGGGCGGGGCGATTGTACAGGCAGCCGGACAACTTACCGCCACCAGTAATTTGCAAGTGAACCTCGCCACGAATTACACGCTCGGCAGTTCCTATACCTTCCGCATTTCCGGCGTGTATCCATCTACTTAGGCCCGTTCCGGATACACGGTCAAGTGTGGCGCGGCGATTTCTTCCGCAGGGCGGCCGTTTGTGTAGTAATAAAGCGCGATGGAGCGGCGCGTGATTTCCGGAGGGCAGGCCAGCGGCGCGGGATGCCCGTGATATGACCACTCGGAGGTATTGAAGATTACGCAACGGTTGAAGAGCGGCACGACGGACACAGCAGAACGGCTGAGATCGCGTTCCCACAATTCCAGATTCCCGCCGTACTCCGCGCGCCAGTCCCGATTGAGATACAGCAGCAGATTCAGCCGGCGGTCGAGGTTTAATTTCGGATGGCGGTTGAAGTCAATATGCACGTCCAGCTTTCCTCCCGCTTCGATCTGGTGCAGTCCGCCACCCACGAAGTAGGGGTCCGCAACGAGGCCGTCGATGCCGGTCAGGACTTCCAGAAATTCGAGCAGCGGCGCGCTGTTCAGGAAGTAGAGCAACGACCGGATGGAAGCGGGCAGGCGCTCCGGCGCGGAGAAGGCCAGCTTCTCGCGGACGTGAGCATGATGCAGACGGTCCCAATGCAGGCGTTTCGGTTCGGGGAAATCGCCCAGAACGGCCTCTAGCGGCGCACGCGGCAGGAAATCGTCCAGAACGATATGCGGAAACGGCTGGTTGGTCTGATACTGCGGGCCGAGCATAGCGCCGCGCTGCAGCAGGGAATCCAGAAAGACTTGATCCAGCCACAGACTGCCGATGTCCTGTTGCGGGAAGGTTGTCCGGACGGATGGGAAGAGACGCAGATATTCGTTTATGGAAGCCAGTTCCAGCCCATCCGAGAAAAGACGGCAGGATGTATTAGCGATGTATGTATCGAGAGAATCGATCTGCTCAAATTCTTCCGGAATCTCGAACCGGAACCCGTGGCAGCCGTTCCCCTTGCCAGCTGCGCGGAGGTCTGCCCGATAGATGTTGGCTAGCGACCATCCGGCCGGTTTGCCGTTAATGACAAACTCAAGAACCAGCGGGGTATCCGGGCGCTCGCTATCGAAGGCCCAACCATGCAGGATCTTCTGCTGGATTTCGTTGGCGAACCCTTCCAGGCTCACGGCTTCCGGTTTTCCAGGTTTGTAATGCGCTCGCTCTGGTCCCGCTGGATGTCGTTCCACTGCCGCACGTCGGACTCAATTCTTTCCAACTTGGCGTCCACCTTTTCAAATCGTCCGTCGATCTTGTCGAACTGGCGGTTTGAATCGGCGCGCAGAACGTCGAAGGCTCTATTCGTATCAGTGCGTAGATCATCGATGCGCTTGCCCAACTGATTGCCGTGGATATACATGCCGACCAGTCCCACGACCGCGCCGGATGCGGCGGTGATCAGCGTGTTGATGGTGGTGGTGTCCATTTACTTGGCCTTCCTTTTCGCCTTTACGGGGCCATTTTGATGGGCCACGCGCAGTAGGTGAAAACGCATCCAAGATGCGAGGGACCGACCTTCTTCCTCGGCCCTTTTCATAAACAGCGCTTTGTCTTCCTCATCGATCCGCAGCCGGATGACCTCTTCTTTGGGCACGGCCAATAGTAGCACATTTGTTACCACAATTAATTCTCACAAACCCGCCCCTACCCCTTGACGTGTGTCCACAATGTAGCTACACTCAAGACATAGGAAATATGCAACACCGATCACCCTGCGAACCAAACGCCTGCTGCGAAGGCTGGATCTCGGACTGTCCCGCATGCGGCGACAAGGTCTGTGAACGGCACGCGGTCGAAGGGTTGTGCCTGGCGTGCCAGTCGGAAGACGTAATCGCCGGCCTGGAACGGCTGGACGCAGGGATGGACGGGTTGCTCGATGCGTTACGGAGGATTGCATAAATGACGACGTGTGAATGTGATTACGATTGCGTGGGCGACCCGCTGCGCTACGAGCGCTGCAATTACTCGATCCTGTGCCCTGAGCACGATATGTGCTGTTCCTGCGATGAGCGCCTGGCGGTTCAGATTGTGGACGGCGACAAACTCTGCAAAGAGTGCCTGGAAGAAGAGCGGAAGGAGCGCCTCGCGGATGAGGCGCTGGTCCGGTCGCTGAGGCACACCCGATGACTGTACGCGAAGAAATCACCATGCTCAACCACCAAGCGGCGGCTATCCGTCGCATCCGCGAAGAGATGGTCGAGGAACTGGAACAGATCGAGCAGGAGAGCACGGTGGAAGAAGACGAACCGCTGAAGGGACGCTGGACCGAATCCGCCGGCGGCCTCTGCCTGGAAGTGCAGAATGACGAACATCACTTCTGCGATCCGGGCGGCTGGCGCATTCTGGCGTTTATCACCTTTACCTATCGCCGCAACGCTTTCATTGCCGAGATCGGTTCTGGCGAACAGATTGGCGTGGGTCTGAGCTGCCGACGCGGGACGTTCCCGACACTGCAGGCAGCGAAGGACATGGTGGTCAAAGCCACGGGAGTAGAAATTCTGGAGGAAGAGGAAAATGAATAGCAGTACAGCATTGCAACCGATGGAGGCGCGGGTCACGTTTTCAAGGGATCAGGTCGAACTGCTGAAGACAACCATCTGCCGTGGCGCGACCGACGACGAATTCAAACTGTTTGTCGAAGTCTGCCGGTCGAAACGGCTGGACCCATTCAGCAAGCAGATCTACGCCATCAAGCGCTGGGACAGTGGGCTGAAGCGCGAAGTAATGTCGTTTCAGACCGGGATCGACGGCTTCCGCGTGCTGGCGGAACGCACCGGCCGCTACGCCGGACAGGATGCGCCGCAGTGGTGCGGGACCGATGGCGAGTGGAAGGATGTATGGCTCGATACCAAACCGCCCGTGGCGGCGCGGGTGTCCGTCTACCGTACTGACTTTGTGAAACCGATGACCCGGCTGGCTCTCTACCGCGAATACGTGCAGACCACCAAAGAGGGCTCGCCCAATTCGATGTGGTCGAAGATGCCGGCGAACCAGCTCGCCAAGTGCGCCGAGTCATTGGCCATGCGCGCCGCCTTTCCGGAAGAGTTAAGCGGACTGCACACGCAGGACGAGATGGGTCAGGCCGACAATGCGCCGCCGGAAACGGGTCCGAAGCGCCGTCCGATGGCAGCGCCTGCGCGCAAGCAGCCGGAACCCGAGCCCGAAACACCGCCGACCATTGAGGTAACACCGATCGTGGATGCGCCGCCGGCGAACCTGACGGAAGAACTGCGCAAGATGGCGGAAGACGATACCGGCGTCGGAACCTATCGGGTGCCGAGCGAAATGGAACTGCGCAATGGGCTGCGGAAAGGACTGGAGACCATTCCGCTCATCACGAAGGCTTGGACCGACCTGTCGCGCGACTATGAGACGGCGGGCGCAATGGACGCACTGCGCGATATCCAGCAACGGTTCGAGCGGACGCCGGAAGGGAACCGCACGCCGCTATCCCTACGCACTGCGGTAATCGTGGCACGGCGCTGGATGGACGACAACATGCACCTATGGCTGCGGCCGCCGCTGCCAGGGGAGGCGCAGTAATGGCGACCCAGCAAATGGCGATCGCGGAACGAACCGAAGGCGAGCTCAGTATCTCTCTCTCTGAGATGCTGGGCCTGCTCGGCACATTGGAAGGCGAGGAGGAATCGGATTCCTCGATCGCGTTTGAAGGCCACGTCCGCGACAACGTGCAGCATGCGGTGGCCGACAAGCTGAAGCGGTATCAGGGATTTTTCTCGTTCTGCGAGGCGCAGAGCGGCCAATGCGAAGCCGAGATCGAGCGCCTGCAGAACCGCAAGAAAGCGATTAATAACGCCAAAGAGCGCCTGCGCACCTACCTGGCGCGGGCGATGGATTTGCACGGTGTGAAACGCTTAGATGCCGGAACGGTGGTGTTTACCCTGCAGCCGGGACGCCCGTCGCTGCCGAAGAACATCGATGAGACGAAGCTGCCGGGCGAGTACCTCACGGAAGAAATTGTCTGCCGCGTGGACCGTGCCGCCCTGAAGCGGGCACTCGAGGCGGGTGAACACATCGAAGGCATCGAGTTGGTGGTCGGCGATCCGTTCGTAGTGGCGCGCTAGTGATTAGCGTTAACCTTCGGCAAATAGTCAGTGAGTAGCTGGTCGATGGCTTCCTTTAGACGTTTCGGCGTGCGCTTGTTTAAGAATAGCCGTTCGAGTGCGATGTGGCGCCGCCCCTGGGCCGTGCGTGCGCCTTTGTGTTCGCCGTACACTTTGTCCCGCAACGCCATTAATAAAAAATCCTGTAACGTTAGCCCGTACTTTTTCGCCAGCGCAATACATTCTTCCCGAAACTCGACGGTCGAGAAAGTGCACATTTTTGCGTCCTGGTCGCCTTTAATGCGCTGCATGCTGATGTAGTCGTTCTCTCCACGCGACATTAACACAATGTAATGAGCCGCGTCCGGACGTTATTTTCTGCGCGCGAACGTCCACAGGTTTTCCACAGATCGCTATGGAAACCGGAATTGTTACACTCTGGCGGCGGCTTTATATATAAAGTTCTGAGTATCGTGTCGAACCCGCAGGGCTATGTAAAAAAGATCTCTTCCTCGTAGAGAATTTGCTTGCTAGAAACATTTACGTGTGCGAAGATTTTTAACGCACCCGCAATAAATAGCCACTAAACAGCAGCGGCATTCATGGCGGGCGCAGACAGATTGAGAGGTGTTTAGCTTAATGTCTGCGCTATTTGTGTCTCTTGAACCCTCCGGCTCTCTCGCCGGCCTTCAAGAAAGAATTGACGCGTTGCCGGCAGACCGGCAGAAGCAGTTGCTCGATTATCTGAAGTCGAAGTTTCCCCTGATCCGGCGGACAGGCCCATCCAACCAGCGTGTGCGCTACCAGCAGGACCGGAGCGCTTGGCTGGAGGGCGTCCGCAATGTCTAGCTGGCGCACCCCTGCCTGCCACATGAAACCGATCGCTGTGCCGGCGGATTCGCGTGTTGAGGACCGTAGCCTGCAGGCGAGCCTGCACCATTTGGACCTGTGCTACCAAGCCTGGCGCCGCTATCACCGGCTGCTGCTTGCGAACTTGGATGAAGTGCCGCGGAACAAACTGCCGCAGGTGGCGCCGTGTCTGGATGCCTTGTCCACCGCGCTGGGCTATATGGGCGAAGCGCTTGAGGCCCATACCACGCGGCTGCTCAAAGCTCGGTCGGAGGCCATCGATGGCTAAGGCGATGGCGGCCGGTCATTCGAGCCTGGCGGACGTACTGACACTGCAGCGCACCAACGATTCGATGCGGGACAATGTGCGGCTCGCGATGGACCGTGCGCGCTACTTTCCGAGCATGGCGCATGTGTTCGACATACTGAACAGCCAGTTGCTTCGACAGAACGAAGCAATTCTGCGCCTGAGCGCCCGTCTGCAGGTGCGCCCTGACGAAGAGGACGACGCATGAAGCGACGAACGGCGGTAGAGCTGCGCGACCAGTTGCGCTCGCTTCAGCATCTCGAGCGGATCAGCGCGGTGTGCGCTTCCGAGAAGCTCAAGGCCTGGCGTCCGGCGGTCGAGGCCGCGGAACGGGAACTGGAAGAGCGCCTGCGGGTGCGGCAAGCGATGTGGGCGGGATCGAGAAGCGGAAGAGGAAACCGATGATGGCGGAACTTTTCCCTAAAGCGATGGCCGAAGAGATTCTCAAAGAGATAGATCCCAATGGGAAGGCGCCGGAACTGGCACGGACCGCCGCCATGCAATACATTAGGCGGCTATGTGGCGATAACTTTCGTGAGAGCGGTCGGTTTCAGTACCTTCAACGACGCTATCCAGTCAAGCGCACCGTTAATGGAAAGATCGAGAGCGTATATGTCTTATTGGAATGCCTCACGGAGGCCGAGTTACGCGCCAATATCCAGCGACTAAAGCGCGAGGCGGCTTCAAAAAGGGCTCATGCTCACGCATTGGATGCATACCTAAATACCAGAAAACATGCGGGACAGGACGGGGCGAAATGAGCTCACGCCAGAAATACTCGCAATCGGAAGAATGCGTGGCCCAACCGCTAACGATCGAGGAAGTGTTCCGGCGCACCATTCGCGAAGAATTAAGCGTGCTGCGCGTGGTACGCTGCGTTCTGGTGGATATCGATGAAGTGGCCGGGATGTACGGCATGAGCGTGGGGGGCGTGCGCAACCTGGCGGCGGAAGGCAAGCTTAAGCCGGTGGATGGGTTGGACAGTAGGCTGCGGTTTAACATCGAGGACGTGCTGGCGCTGGCAAGGAAGAAAGCTGGCCATTAGCCTTATCGCTTATGCTATATTTGCCGCATGGACGAACTAAAACGCGCGGCGGCCGTGCTCGGCAAAAAGGGCGGACAGGCGAAGGTGCCGAAAGGCTTTGCCAAGTCTGGCAAGGCGCGGGAAGCCGGAAAAAAGACGGCGTTAAAGCGTTGGGGCAAGGTCATGGACGTGACCGTGCGTGTGCGTTGGTTGCCGCTTGCGGAAAAGAATATTTTATCAGCGGTAAGCCACGTGACGACAGAGCCAACGACGAACGTACGGGAGGCTATTACATGGCTGGTCGCATTAAAGGTGGCGCACCAGAAGGATCTGGAGGATCTCGGGGTTGATATCCACGAATTTCACTGGTCACAGCCCAAAAAGACAGAGCTCAACGAAGGCCGGTTTAAATGGTTTCTTGATCACACGCCAATAAACAAGAACTCATTTCCCGTGATTGAAGGCAAGAAATGAGCGGCCCCAAGCGCGCCAACGGCGACGGCACAGTAGGCGAGAACAAGACCAGTTGGATCGGCCAATACAAACGAAAGACGAAGAGTTTTTCCAAAAAAGACTATCCGGCTGAAAGCAGGGAAAAGATTCTAAGGAACCGCGTTTTTCTGAAAGCGTACCGGGAATGGCAGGCGGAAGTGGATGCCGAACTGGATCGCGGGCCGGTTGTCACCATGAGTATCTTATTTGATAACTACCTGGCGCGCCTCAGATTGAATGGCCGCGGCGTGTATATCGAACGCCTGCGTGTGGAAAAGCATTTACGCCCGCGCCTCGGATCTCTGGATGCCTCGCGGCTCAACCTGTATGACGTGGATGACTACAAGCTGGAACGCAAAGAAGAAACCACCCGTACCGGCGCATGCACGCGCAATGGGACGATCAATCGTGAGCTGGCCATTATCACCAACTGCCTTCGCCATATGCGCCCTGAGCCGCGCCTGCTGCTCATCGAAAAACTCGATGAATCGGATGGCATTCGCCAGGGCGTTGTGAGCGTCGGAGATTATCAACTCTTTTTACGCGAGCTCGAAGACTATCAGAAGCCGCTTTGGGTCTTCAGTTACTACACCGGTGTCCGGCAGGGCCAGTTGTTACGGTTCCGCCGCGCTTGGGCGCAGGATTGGGAATCGACCGGCGTTCTTGATGTGCCGGGATACCTCGGCAGCGAACGCATCACCAAGAACGGCAAGCCGCATCATATCCCGGTCTATTCCGCCGGCATGCGGGAAATGCTGAAGTGGGCGATTCAAATGGGTGATCCGGCCTGCCCGTATCTGTTCCAACGCGAAGGCAAACAAATCAGCCGCTATACCTTTCACGATGCATTCAAGCGCGTGGCTGTGCGCCTGGGGCGCAACGCCGTGTTGTTTCATGATCTGCGCCGCACCGCGGTTACGAACATGATCGAGGCCGGCATCCCGCCGGAAAAAGCGAAGGACGTAAGCGGTCATCTGACGATGAGCGTCTTCGAGCGTTACAACATCATCACCGCCGCCAAGGCTCGGGCGAGCGTAAAGGCCACCGGTGAAGTGCTCGCCAAATGGCATGACGAAAAAAATATTTTGGCCGCTGGTTACACAAAAATTACACAACAGAATTCAGAGACAGTGGAGGGCCAACCAGCCTATGGCAGTAAACCAAACTAATGAAAGGAGTTATTGGTGCGGATGGAGGGACTTGAACCCTCACGGGATTTCTCCCGCTGGAACCTAAATCCAGTGTCCATGTAATCCCCTAGGTCCCGGCGCCGTGTAAGTCGTTGATATTCTGTCGTGGCTGATTCACAGAGTCACACAGAATCATACGCTGGTTACACAAAAATTACACAGCGGGCGTTTGACGAATACCCCACTTCTGCATTAAAAAATCTCTCAGCGTGAACTGTAAAGGCAAAGGCACGCGCAACGAGCATAGGTCCATCCGTTTGCTTGAAGCCGCTGGCTATCTGTGCACGCGCGCCGCGGCGTCACTCGGCTGCTGGGACATCGTAGGGATCGGCTCAGTGGATCTTGTTTTGTGCCAGGTGAAGTCGAATCGTGATGCCTGCCCCGCCGAACGCGAAACAATGCGAAATTTCCCGGCGCCGCCCAATGCCCGGAAGCTAATTCATATCTGGAAAGACCGGCAGCGGATGCCGCTGGTCAAGGAGTTGTAGCCATGCCCAATAGAGTTGTTCGCGACGGCATTCTATTAAGCAAACGAGTGAACGACCTCTCGATGGGAGCTGAGTTGTTTTTCCATCGGGTCATAAGCGTGGTTGACGACTACGGACGAACCGAAGCCGATCCCACACTACTGCGTGTCGCCGTATTTCCCCGCCGCCTGAATGAAGTCACAGAACCGCAAATCAAGCTATGGCTCCAGGAATGTACCGCCGGTGACCGGCCGCTCATCACGCTTTATGCGGTGGACGGCGAAACCTATCTTCAAATCAACAACTTCAACCAACGCCTGCGCCAAGTTAAAAGCCGTTGTCCTGATCCTGTAAGCGAACCGCCCGCCACTGGTCAGCCATATGACCGCCATACGTCAGACGATGGGCGGTCGGATGACGGTCAATTGACAACCTCGCGCGCGGCCGGAATCGAATCGAATCGAATCGAATCGAATCGAGAGCGAGCGCCTAAAGCGCTCGCTTCGCTCTCGACTGTTTCTGTGTTCGTAGAGCCTCCCGAAGAAGCGCGCGCTGTTGCTACGCCAGCGCGCTTCGGTTCGAGGAAATACCCTGAAAAAACAAAACCCGCCCGGAACGGAGGCGATCGCAGTCCGCCGTGGCATGACCCGATCGCGGAAATTCCACCGGGGCAGATCGAGTGAAGGGGGAAATTGTGCAAACGCAGTCCGCTGCGGAATTTTACTTGGCCGATGACCTGCCGGACGACCTCGAGGCGGAACGGCTGGTGCTCGGCGCCGCCCTGACCGATGCCGAAGCATTGCCGCACATCGCAGTGCGCCTGACGCCGGAAGACTTTGCGCTCGAAAAACACCGCCGCATTTTCCGGCGCATCCGCGAACTCTTCGAGCAAGGCGAGACGCCAAGTACTTCCGGGCTTGGTCGCCTGCTGCGCCAGCACGGCGAACTCGAATCGGTCGATGGGCTGTATTACCTCACCGGCCTGGGCGACGTTCCGCAACTGGTCGGCTCGGTTCTCGCCCACAACTGCGAACGGGTACGGGACACCGCAATGCGACGGCGGCTGATCCGCCAGGCGCAGGTGTTCGCCGCGGCCTGCATCGACGGCGAACCGGAGGAACCGCGCGCCGAATTCGAGCGCATCGAGCAGCTATTTCGCGCTGCACCGCAGCGGTCGACCGCACGCAATTGGGACGAAATCGTGACGGACGAAGGCGGCATCAACCGCTTCCTCGAGCCGCATGTAAAGCCGGGAATCCATCTGCCGTTCCAGGGCATTCACGAAACCCTCGACGGCCTGCGGAAAGGCAAGCTAATCCTGCTCGGTGCGCGTCCGGGTGTCGGCAAAACGGCGCTCGCGGCGCAGATTGCCGAGCATGCCGCAGCCAGCGGCAACCGGGTGCTGGTGGTCACGCTCGAGATGAATGCCCGCAATTTGCTGCACCGCTCGATCACGGGGCGCGCACAGGTCAGCGCCTATCGCTTCCGGCGCGGTCTGTTGAGCCCGCTTGAACGGCTGCGCGTGCAGGAAGCCGCCGGCGAACTGGCGGCGCTCGCAGACCGGCATCTGATCGTCGAGGACAGTGCGACCACAACGGCCGACATCGAGACGCTTCTGCACACGCTTGCGGCACGACGGCGCGCGGTTGACCTGGTGATTGTCGATTATCTGCAACTGCTGCAGCCGGGAAACGAGTTCGAGAACCGCGTGCAGGAAGTGGCGTCCATCTCGCGCGGATTGAAGCGCATTACGCAGCGATTCGATATACCCGTGCTGGCTCTGTCGCAGCTCGCCCGCAAGGAAGACAACAAAAAGCACGATGCGCCGGAACTCGACTGGCTCAAGGAATCCGGCCAGCTCGAGCAGGATGCGGATCAGATTCTGTTTCTGTGGCTCAAAAAAGAGCCCGAAAGCGAAGAGGAGGAGCGCATGGTGGCCTGGCGTGTCGCCAAAAACCGCGACGGCATGCTGAACCGCGGAACGCTTGAATTCCGCGTACGGTATTGCCGCTTTGTCGAAGACGCAATCGAGGGAGCCGCCGCATGAAACGCCAGCGCGCGCTCGCCTTCGACGCACCGATGCGTGACCGCTGGGCCGAGATCGTGATCGGGCATCCGGGCGATTACCCGCGTTTTCTGCGTGAACTGGCGCTCAAGGAATTGCACCGCAACGGCAAAGCGCACGCCTCGCAGGATTGCCCGTTATGCCGCGAGGAAACCGCATGAATTTTATCAACCGACGGGAAAGGAGGGTTTACTTACTCGAATATTTCAACCGTGATTTCCGTAGTTTCCGTTCGCTCGGGTCGGCGGGTTCGGACCTCCGACAACCGGACCCGCTCCCGAAATCAATTGCTTTTGAGTATAAATTGCCTCGAAATCATTTCCCCACTGTTCTGTTTACGTGTATGATTATCAGTAATTCACGCGGCGACCGGGAGCCGCACTACAAGACACGCCCGGATCGCTCGAGCCTATCTCGAGTTCCTAGCAGGGTTCGTACGTCACCCTTGCACCCAAAAATCAGAATTGTGAATCCGGCGCCCGGCGGCGCCACGCATCTCGGCTACGGGCACGCCCGCCGCAAAGTGCGCCAGGGCCGCGCCGAATGGATCAAAGGCCAGCCCGCCATACGCCTGCTTCATTCGCACCAGAACACGCCCGAATCGGCTCTCGGCTATGACCGCGACCAGCGTATCCGCACCCGCCACGAATTGAAGCACGTGCCCTTTACGGGCGATGTGGAACGGCTCTACATCGTGAGGCGCAGAGCGGCGTGAAAATTACCCGTGAACACTTCGGTCCAAGGGTGCGCGACTGATGCAGTGTAAGGCCAAAAGCAGCCAGTCCGGCGGCCCCTGCAAGAAGCAGGCGATCCGCGGCGCTACGGTGTGCGCCACGCACGGCGGACGCGCGCCGCAAGTCAAGAACGCCGCAATGGCGCGCATCGCTCTCGAGCAGATGCTTGACCCGGCTATCCGCGAAGCGCTGCGCATTCTCAACGCGAAGACCGTATCGGACCAGGTCAAGCGCCAGATGGTCGATTCGGTGCTCGACCGCAACGGGCTCGGCGCCGTACAGAAAATACTCGACCTCACGCCGGCGGAAGCGATGACCTCCGACGAGCGTAAAGCGAGATTGAAGGTGCTGCACGCGGAACTGTTCGGGCCGCGCGAAACGGTGCAATGACGGGAGACCGCAAACGCCTGACGGAGAAAGTGGCCGCATGGCGCGCGGAATACGAAGCCAGTCAGCGGTCTGATCTTTGGTTTGTGCTGTGGGGGTTTACGGCTTGGGAGGGCGCCTCGCCGAAGCAGCGTGGCTTTATCCAGAGTGCCCTTGAGAGCAACGGTGTCAACACGCTGGCACGGTTTCGCGACTTAACTCTGGAAGATATGCAGGGCATCCCGAACATCGGCAAGAAGGGCTGGAAGGTGCTGCTGGCAGTGCAGGCCGAGATGAACTGCAACGGACACGCATGAGCTACGCTTCCGCTCTCGACGAATACCAGGAACTGCTGTATGCCGAGGTCAAAGAGCGGGCGCACACCAAAATCAAAAGCTACTATCCCGACTCCGGCCCCTTGCGCCGCGAGCTCTACCCGAAGCACCTGGCCTTCTTCGCGCTGGGCCGCGAGTACCGCGAACGCATGATGATGGC
>Ga0126371_10003766_pt1 | contig 13321 bp, 12 predicted proteins | sample PanSoiMetaPlot_4_FD_110145 | JGI IMG/M metagenome (GOLD analysis project Ga0126371, IMG submission 110145) | Tropical forest soil microbial communities from Panama - MetaG Plot_4 | ecosystem: Environmental > Terrestrial > Soil > Tropical forest > Bulk soil | place: Panama | collected 2016-02-17
AACTTCGTCGGCGTCAAGGAGGCGAGCTTCAACAGCGAGAAGTTCTTGGAGATCTCCCGCGCCGCCCTGAAGCTGCGGCCGGACTTCGCGATGCTCACCGGCGTCGAGTATCTGCTGCCGTCGGTGCCGCTCGGCGGTGTCGGCTCCTACTCGGCGGCCGGCTCGATCTGCCCCAACCTGTGCAATGCCACCTTCGAGGCGTGCATGGCGGGCGACTGGGAGCGCGCCCGCGACCTGCAGTACAAGCTTTCCTGGCTGTGGCTCCTGTTTCGCGACCAGTACCCCTCCTCGCTCAAGGGCGGCATGGTGATGATGGGCCGCAATGTCGGCCCGACGCGACCGCCGCTGCCCACCGCCACCAAGGAGCGCCAGGCCTATATCCGCGGCCAGCTCGAGGAGCTCGGCATTCTCGACGGCGAGCCGCATGGCTGGTGACGGAGCAAGCGTTGACGCCATGACCGCCCTCCGCCTCGGCCTCGTGCACACGCCCGTGATGCCGTTCGGGCCCGATCACGCGATCGACTTCGACCGGCTCGGCAAGCTCATCGATTTCCATGCGCGCGAAGGCGCCGACGCGCTCGCGCTGCCGATGCACGCGGCCGAGTCCGTGAGCCTGCCCGAGGACGAGAAGCACGCCGTGGTCGCGTTCGCGGTCAAGCGCGCCAAGGTGCCGGTGATCGCCCATGTGAGCGAGGCCGGCAGCGCGCTCGCGGCCGCGCTCGCCCGCCAGGCGGAAAGCGCCGGCGCCGCCGCGGTCGTCGCCACCACGCCCTATTACTGGACGCCGCCGCCCGCGATGGTGCTCGAACATTTCGTCATCATCGGCGATGCGGTGAAGATCCCGCTGTTCGTGCACAACGCACCCGACGACATGGCGGGATCGAAAGTCACCGCCGATATGATGATCAAGCTGATCGGCCGGCTGGAGAATTTCGCCGGCCTGATCGATCAGAGCCTCGACTGGCAGTTCCTGATCGAGCTGATGACGCTGGCGAAGAAGACGCGGCCCGACTTCCAGCTCCTCGGCGGCAACGAGCTGTTCGTCTCCGCGGCCGCGATCGGCGCGACCGGGCTGTTGGCCCCGCTCGCCGGCATCGCGCCGAGATTGATCCGCGGCCTGTTCGACGCCGTCCGCGCCGGCAACCTGTTCGAGGCGCGCGCGACCCAGGAGCAGCTCGCCGCGCTGCGCCAGGCGATGAAACCGGGCGGCGCCCCGCAACTCAAGGCCGCCATGCGGATCATGAGCCGCGACTGCGGCGATCCGCGCCCGCCGCTGCTGCCGCTCGATGCGCCCGCCGCCAAGGCCCTTGTCGATGCGCTCGCCGGCATTCTCGCGGCCGAGCCGCGCGGCTGGTGACGGCAGTCCTACGGCTCGCGTGACGCCAGATACGCGGCAATCGCCACCATGTCGTCGGCCGACAGGTTCGCCACCACCTGCTTCATCAGCTCGACATGCGTTCCGGTCCGCTTGCCGGTCTGCATGTCGTTGAGCTGGCGCACCAGATAGATGCCGGTGCGGCCGGCGAGCGCCGGGATCTCGGCGAGGCCGCGGTAGCCCGGTCCGTGGCAGATCGCGCACGGCACGGTCTTGCCGTTGTCGCCGGTCGCGACCAGCGCCTCGCCGCGCTTGATGCTGCCGGCCGGCACATAGTCGATGAATCCCGAGCGCGAGTCGCGGCTCGCCGCGCGCGCGGCGTCCTGCGGCACCACGATGATGCGGTGGCCGATCGGCTCGTTGCCGCCGCCCGGCTTGACGAAGCGCATCGCGCCCGCGCCCACGAAGGTCTCCGGCACGCTGTCGGTCTCGATCACCTTGGTCCAGGCCACCGGCTTGAGCACAGCGAAATAGTCGGCCGCCGCACGCGCGTCCTCGTCCGAGATGGCATTGGCGAACGTGATCATGTTGCCGGAGCGCACGCCCTGGCGGCGTCCGCCCTTGAAGTCCGCCATCTGGCGGATGATGTAGTTGGCCGGGAGGCCGACGAGGCCTGAGGATTCCGGATGGCCGGCGCCGTTGGGCAGGTGGCACAACGCGCAGGCGCGCACCGCCGGCTTCGCCCCGTTCGCGACGATCGGCGGCATCGGCGGATGATCGCCCGGGTACCAGTCGGGCGGATTGAACGGATCGTCGATCTGCGTCTGGGTGTACTGCTTGTCGCTGCCCGGCATCTGCTTGAGCACGACATTGTCGAGCGGCTCGGGCTTGGGCGTCGCCGGATAAGCCCAGTCGAGGCCGTCCGCCGCCATCGCGAACGACGGCAGCACGGCGAGCAATGCTATGCCGATGAGTGCTCTCAAGGTCCCCTCCCGATCGCGCGCGTTCAGTTTCGGCCCGGCGTTTTCGGGCAAAGATTAGCAACAAGCCCCAGGCCGGGTCGAGCCGTAGGTTGGGTCGAGCGCAGCGAGACCCAACATCCCGGCAGCATGGGCAATGTTGGGTCTCGCAAGGCTCGACCCAACCTACCCGCTACCCGCCTACGCCGCCGTGAGCCCGCCATCCATCAGCAGCGTCTGTCCCGTGACGGTCGCGGCCGCCGCGCTCGCGAGCCAGCACACCGCGGACGCGACCTCGTCGGGTGTCGCCAGGCGACGCAGCGGGATGCGCGACAGCATCGCCGCCATGTAGGCCGGATCGGCCTGCTTCTCGGCGCGCGAGGGCGCCTCGGTCAGCATCCGCCCGGGCGCGACTGCATTGACGCGGATGCCGTGCTGCGCCCATTCCACCGCCAGCATCTTCGTCATGTGGACGATCGCCGCCTTCGAGATGCCGTAGGTGGTGCGCTCCGCCGCGCCGATGAAGCCGTGCGCCGACGCGATGTTGACGATCGCACCCGGCCGCGCCTCAGCGATCCAGCCGCGTGCCGCCTGCTGGGAGAGAAAGAACGTGCCGGCGACGTTGGTGTCGATCACGTCGTCCCATTCTTCCGGCGTCACGTCGACCGCGAGCCGGCGCAGGTTGACGCCCGCATTGTTGACCAGCAGATCAAGGGAGCCGAGCGCCGCGACCGCCTCGGCGAACGCGCGCGCAATGGCGTCGTGCGCGCGCAGATCGAGCACCAGCGGCACGGCGCGCGCCTGCGCGGCGGCAAGCGTCTCGAGCGTGGCGCGCAGATTCTCGGCCCGCGTCGCCGTGACCGCGACGTCGAAGCCCTCGCGCGCCAGCGCCAGCGCGATCGCGGCGCCGACGCCGTACGAGGCGCCGGTCACCAGCGCGGTCCGTTTCGCCATTCGCTTCCCCTGCGGCGCGATTGCGGTATCCAGGCCGCCGCGAAGCGATCTAATATCACAGCACGGGCGACCGCAGTTGCCCACGGGAGGACGACGAATGCCGTATGGGCGGGCCGCCGCGGCCCTCGCGCTGATCGGGCTGTTGCTCGTTCCGGCCGCGCGGGCCGAGACCAAGGTGCGGGTCGGCCAGCCGCAGGCCGGGACCTTTCAGTTCGTGCCGCTCCAGGTCGGCATCGAGGCCGGCATCTTCAAGCGGCACGGCGTCGACGTCGAGGTGTCGAGCTTCGCGGGCGGCCCGCGCGTGCAGCAGGCGATCGCGGCCGGCTCGATCGACATCGGCCTCGGCTCCGGGCCCGAGCTTGCGCTCGCCGCCAAGGGCGCGCCCGAGATCGCGGTCGCCGCCATGGCCGACGCGCCCTATTCGGTGCTCCTCGCCACCTTGAAGGACAGCCCGATCAAGACCGCTGCCGACCTCAAGGGCAAGACCATCAGCATCTCGGCGCGCGGCTCGCTCACCGACTGGCTCGCCCACGAGCTCTCGCGCCTGCAGGGCTGGGGCCCCGACGGCTTCACCGTCGCGCCGCTCGGCACCACGGCGGCGCAGATGGCCGCGCTGAAAACCCGTCAGATCGACGGCATGGTGGTCGAGGCCAATGCGGGCTATCGCATGGAGGAGGACGGCAGCGGCCGCGTGGTGGTGCAGTTCGGCGACCTGATAAAAACGTTCCACGTCTACGTGATCTACGCACGCAAGGATTTTGCCGCGCAGAGCCCGGAGGCGGTGCGCGCCTTCCTGGCCGGCTGGTTCGACACCATCGCCTACATGCAGCAGCACCGCGCCGAGACCATCGCGATCCTGCAGCGCTCGGCCGAGCTCTCCCCGGCGCTCGCGGCGCGCGATTTCGACGAGCTGTCCGGCATGTTCAACCGCACTGGCCGGTTCGACCCAAAGGCGCTCGCCGTGCTGGCCCGCTCCTTCGTCGAGATGGGCATGCTGCCGCAGCCGCCCGACATGCAGGCGCTGGTGACGGAAGAATATTTGCCGAAGGTGAAATAGGGCACGGCGATGCAACATTCTCGGTCGTCATCGTCCGCGCAAGCGGACGATCCAGTACTCCCGGGCGCTTGTTGGACGCGCGGTGCCCACCACCTTGCGCGGTTGTTACTGGATCGCCCGCCTTCGCGGGCGATGACGGCATTATGTGTGGCGATGTCGGTTACATCCCCCGCCCTCGCCGACAAGCTCGACGACGTGCGCGCACGCGGCGAGCTGATCATCGGCGTCGCCGAGGCCTCGCCCCCGTTCAGCTTCCGCGAGACCGTTTCTGAACCCGGCCCGATTGGGGGCCACATTGCACGCGCGAAGAACGACGCCAACATCGTCGGCTACGACGTCGATCTCTCCGCGCAGGTGGCAAAACGGCTCGGCGTGTCGTTGAGCAAGACCGTCATCATCAACGCCGAGCGCATACCCTCGCTGCGCGACGGCAAGGTCGACATCGTCGCCATGGGCATGACGCGCACGCCGACCCGCGCCAAGGACATCGACTTCAGCGTCGCGACGCTGGTATCGCCGCACAAGATCCTCGTGCGGCGCGACAGCGGGATTACCAACGTCACGCAGCTCGCCGGCCGCACGCTCGCGCTGGTGCGCTCCGCGAGCGTCGACAGGGATCTCAAGGACGCCGTGCCGAGCCTGCAGATCGTGTTGTTCGACGACTACGAAGCCTGCTTCAATGCGCTCAAAGAAAAGCGCGTCGACAGCTTCCTGGCCGACCAGCTCCTGCTGCTGCGCTTCGCCGCTCAGAGCGAAGCGCAGCAGGATTTTGCGCTGATCGACGGCTACGAGTTGCCGCGCACCGCGGGCCTCGGCCTGAAGAAGAACGAGCCGCGCTTCACCGACCTGGTCAACCGCACGCTGCTGGACCTCGAAGCGTCCGGCGAAGCGGCCAAGATCTTCGACACCTGGTTCGCGCCGCTCAAACGGCCGTTCGTCATCAAGCCGGATTGAGTCCCGGCATCCGTCCCCCAGGAGAATCCCATGCCGCTGATGAGCGGAGGCGATGCGGTCGTAAGATCCCTCCTCGCCCATGGCGTTTCGACCGTCTACGCCCTGCCGGGCGTGCAGAGCGATCACCTGTTCAACGCCTTCTTCGACGCCGGCGAGGCGATCCGCATCGTCCATACGCGCCACGAGCAGGGCGCCGCCTACATGGCGCTCGGCGCCGCGCTCGCGACGGGCACGCCGGCCGCCTACTCAGTGGTGCCCGGCCCGGGCTTCCTCAATTCCAGCGCCGCACTCGCGACCGCCTACTCGACCGGCGCAAAGGTGCTGGCGCTGATCGGCCAGATTCCGAGCCGGGCCATCGGCAAGGGCTTTGGGTTCCTGCACGAGATCCCCGACCAGCTCGGCATCCTGCGCACGCTGACGAAATCGGCCGAGCGGATCGACAGCCCCGCCGCCGCGCCCGTCCTGGTCGCGCAAGCGTTCCAACGGCTGCAGAGCGGCCGCGCGCGTCCGGTCGCGCTCGAGGTCCCGCCCGACATGCTCGGCGCGAAAGCCGACGTGACGCTCGCGGCACCGCTCGCGCCCGAGCCGCCCGCCGCCCTCGACGAGGATGCGATCGCGCAGGCGGCGCAAAAGCTCGCGGCGGCCGATTGCCCGGTGATCTTCGTCGGCGGCGGCGCGCTCGATGCGGCGCCGGAGGTGCATGCGCTGGCCGAACGGCTCACCGCTCCGGTGGTCGGCTTCCGCCGCGGCAAGGGCGTGCTCGACAACCGCCATGTGCTCAGCCACCCGCTGCCCGGCGGCCATGCGCTGTGGGCCAAGGCCGATGTGGTGCTCGCGGTCGGCACCCGGATGTTTCTCCCCCTCTCCGCCTGGGGCACCGACGACAAGCTGACGATCATCAAGGTCGACGTCGACCCGACCGAGTTCCTGCGCATGCGCGCACCGGTGCACGGCATCGCGGGCGATGCCGCCGCGGTGCTGCGCCGGCTCGATCAGCATCTGACAAAGCTTGAACCGATGCGCCAACAACGGGTCGCCGCGAACCGCGCGCTGAAGCAGCGCGTCACTGCCGATTTCCAAAAGCTCGGCGTCATTCTCGACTATCTCAAGGCGATCCGCGATGTGCTGCCCGACGACGGCGTCCTGATCGACGAGCTTACCCAGGTCGGCTATGCGGCGCGCACCGCCTATGAGGCGCGCGGGCCGCGCACGTTCATCTCCTCCGGCTACCAGGGCACGCTCGGCTGGGGGATCGCGACCGCGCTCGGCGCCAAGCATGCGCTCGGCGGCGCGCCGGTGGTCGCGCTCTCCGGCGACGGTGGCTTCATGTTCAATGTGCAGGAACTCGCGACCGCGGTGCGTCACCGCATCCCGATCGTGGTGATCCTGTTCAACGACGGCGCCTACGGCAACGTGCGCAACATGCAGAAGAAGGACCATGGCAACCGGGTGATCGGCAGCGATCTCGCCAACCCCGACTTCATGCGATTGGCCGACAGCTTCGGCATCGGCGGCTATCGCGCCAAGGATCCGGCCGGCCTCCGCACGGCGCTCGCGCAGGCGCTCGCCAAGAACGAGCCCGCCATCATCGAGGTCCCGTGCGGCGACCTGCCCGACCCCTGGCAGTTCATCGACATGCCCAAGATGCGGGGATTGTAAACAGAACTCTCGGCGTCATTGCCCGCGAAAGCGGGCAATCCAGTAAACACGGCGCACCGATGATGCGCGCGCGCCTCATTGTGACGCCACGGAGTACTGGATCGCCCGCTTTCGCGGGCGATGACGAGGGTCATGATTGCGGCGCGTGTTCGGCGCACACCTGCTCGATCGCATCCACCAACTCGGACGCGGCTTCACGTCGATCGAGCGCCGCCGAGGCCAGCCCCAGCATCCGCGCGGCGCCCTCCTCGCCGAGGACAGGCGCAACGAAGCGACGGAACTTGGCGTTCACCTGCCGCGCGTCGAACGGCGCGCGGATGTCGCCCGGAATGTGCTCGACCTCGCGCTCGTGCACGGCGCCCGAGGCGGTGGCGACCCGCACATGCGCAGGCCACACTTTGGGATAGCGTGCGAGCAGCCGCTCGTTTTGCGTCACCATCACCTTCGCCATCAGCGCCGCGACCGGCTCCGGGATCGCGGCCGGCGACTGCCCGACGTCGAACATCGCCTCCGGCATGAGCGCCGCAAGCGCCAGCTGGTACGGCAGACTGGTGAGGTGCGAGGCGCGGTCGCCCGCCTTGACGCCGTGGTCGAGCATGGCGTGATGCGGCGGCAGCACGCCGGCCTCGATCTCGACGATGTCGGCGGGCGCGACGCCGCGCGCCAGAATGTCCTTGAGGGCCTGGGTTGCCCCCATGGTCTGGCGCGCCGCGCACCACGGCTTGAACGACACGTCCATCAGCACGAAGTGCTGGTCGAGGCCGCGGGTGACCTCGGCCGTTACGGGGTTGATGTCGAACACGCTCGCCAGAAAGCGGCCATCGAGCAGGTTGAGGTCGCTGGTGAAGCCGGCCCGCGCGGCGCGCGCGGCCATCAGCCCGTTGCGGGCCGCGAGCCCGATCGCCAGCCAGCGCGTGCCGGTCGGCGCGTTGTGGTGGCCGACACCGGGGGCGGCGAGCGTGAGCGCGAGCGCGAGCGCATGGGCGGCCTGGCGCTCGTCGAGGCCCATCAGCCGCGCCGCGACGGCGGCGACGCCGAAGGCGGCGCCAAAATAGGTCGGCCAGATGCCGCGGTAGAGCACCGTCGGCCCGTGCAGCGCGAGCCCGAGCCGGATCATGGCGTCGTAGCCGCCGACGATCGCGCGGGCGAGCGCGGCCGGATCGGCGGCCTTCTGCGCCGCCGCCAGCGTGAGCGCGGCCGGCACCACGATGCCGCCCGCGGTGGTCATGGCGGCGAGGTGGATGTCGTCGATCTCGGAGAGGCGCGCGAGCCCGCAATGGGTGCTGACGGCGGCCGGCACCGGCGCGACATCGGCCTGCAGCGCGGCGCGGAAGCCGAGCAAGGCCCGCCCTTCGGCGGTGCCGATTCCGGCGATCCAGGCCGCGACACTGTCGACCACGTGCAGGCGCGCGGCCGCGCGCAGCGACGCCGAGAGGGGGCGGCCGTGCGCGAGATACGATCCGAGCTGGTCCAGCGCCGTCATGCCGTCGCCCCTCCCGGCCACAGGATCTCATGGCCCGTCTCGGTGATCGCCACGATGGCGGAGACGACCGCGCTGTCGCCGCCGTCGCGCAGACCGGCGCGGATCGAAAAAACCTCGTCCGCTGCAAAGCGCGCTGCGCTCGCCGCGGTCAGGCCTCCCGGCTCCTCCAGCGCGAGGCCGATGGCGCCGCCGAAGTCCTTGGCAGTGAGCGGATGCGGCCGGCCGGCCGCCGCGCGCCCGAGGACTTCCGCCACGCCGCGACAGGGCGCGCCCGGCTTGGCGAGCTGCAGCGCCTCGTCCAGCAGGGCACGCGCCGACGCCACGACCGGCGGCGCGCCACCCGAGAGCACCGCGAAGCCTTCCGCCCAATAGCCATCGTGCCGCACGGCGAGATAGACCTGCAGCGGATCGGCGGGCGCGTCGTCCCGCACCGTGAACGGGGCGAGCCGGCCCTCGCGGCCGAACAACGAGCGTACGTCCTGCGCGCCGCGCCGCCACGCCGCCTGCTCGCCGGCCAGCACCGTGTCGGTCATCCCCTGCCCGGCCCGCTGCGCCTCGCGCATGGCCGAAAACGCCGCGTCGAGACCGGCGCAGGCAGCGCGGATCAGCGCGACCTCGCGTGGGCTCTTGCGGCGCATCGCCGCCGTCACGAGCGCGGTCGCGTCGAACGGCGGCGCGCCGAGCGCCTTGTCGATCTCCTGCCGCAGGCCGAACGGCATGGCGTCGCCGTTGACCAGCGCGAGAGGACCGACCTCGTCGCGCCAGCGCGCGATCGCCGCGCCCGCTCCCCGCAGCGGCACGAGCGTCTCGATCCACGTCAGCGGCTTGGCGGCGCCGAGCATGTTGGCGCCGCCGCCGACCAGCAGCCGCGGCGCGCCGGCGCGCGGGACCAGCGCGATGGCATCCTCGAGCTTCGGTGTGAAATGGGTGAGATAGGCGAGCTCGGCGTGGTCGCGCGGGCTGCCGAATACGATCGCGCCCGCAATGCCCGGATCGCAGGCGCCCCAGAACGCGGCGATGCGCGCCGAAAACTCCTCCCGCGGCAGCCGCGCCTCGTCCCAATCGGCCGGGCCCACCAGCACCGTTGGATGCATGGTCTGCATGGGCGTCAGCGCAGCTCCGCGAGCGCCGCCCGCCGACGCGTCAGGGGCTCCGCACCGCGCTCGCCCATCAGCACCGGTTCCCCGCACATGAGGTAGCCGGTCTCCGGCAGATACTGGTTGGGATGGATCATGAACACCATGTCGGGCTCGAGCAGCGTGTCATTGTCGGGCGCGACGTCGCCCGGCCGCATCGACGCAAAGCCGAGCCCATGGCCGCGCCGGCGGATATGCGGCGGGTGGCAGTATTCGCCATAGCCCTGCGCCTCCAGCACGGCGTTGATCGCGCCGCACACCTCGGCCATGCGGGCGCCGGGGCGCGCCGCCGCGATGCCGGCGTTCATCGCGCCGACCACGAGCGCGTATTTCTCCCGCAGCAGCGCCGGCGCGGCGCCGACCACGACGGTGCGGCAGATCTGGGCGAGCTGGCCGCGAAAGCTCGGCGTGATCTCGGCCAGGATGATGTCGCCCGGCGCGAGCCGCCGGCCGTGCGACGGCGCGACCGCCCGATTGTGCGGGCTTGCGCACAGCATCAGGAAATTGTCCTCCGCGCCGAGCGACCTCGAATGCAGGCGCAGCTTGACCGCGAGCTCGTCCTCGCTCATGCCCGGCCGCGCGATGTCGAGGAGATGCCGGTAGTTGCGCTCGGCGATGCGCGCCGCCTCGCGCGCCCAGGCGATCTCCTCGTCGGTCTTGCGCGCCGCCGCGTCGAATACGACGTCGTCGGCCACAACCGCGCCGGAGCAAAGCGCCGCGACGCGGCGCGCGAGTGCGTATGGCGCGGCGGCAAGCCCGGCCGTGCCCAGGGTCTTGCCGGCCGGCAGCGCCCCGCGCAGCCCATCGATCACGTCGTCGACGCCGACCACGCGCCCGCGCCGGCACAGCCCGCGCACCCGCTGCTCGTCCCAGGCCGGGGCGACGATCAGCGTGACCGCGCCGGAGCGATCGAGCAGGCCGATCGCCGCCCCAAGCGACTTCACGCCGCTGATTACCGTCACCGGATTGGGGTTTTCGATGAAATGCGCGCCGTCGTGCACCGCGACGATCAGGTCGAGCCCGCGCTTCGCCATGCCGGCGCAGATCGCCTTGAGGCGCTCATCGAAGGTCATGGCACTCCCACAAATGCAGCGTCATCGTCCGCGCAAGCGGACGATCCAGTCATCACCGCGGTGCCCATGGTGACTGGATGCCCCGCTTGCGCGGGGCATGACGGACAGTGTGCGGGGATATCAAAACGGCTCATCGGGCCCGCCCGCGTCCTGCAAGTCCGTGTCGAGAAATAGCTCGTCGATCGTCATCGGCGTCTTGATCAGCCCCTGCTCGCGCGTGTAGCGCAGGATCGCCTCGAGGTTCTTCCGGTTGGCCGCCCCAAGCCCATAGGCCCACGGGTCCGGACCCAAGACCTCCTCCTGCTCTTCCCAGGCGGTGCGGATCCAGGCGAGCGGCACCACGCGCGGATTGGCCATGCGCCGATAGGCCAGGTTCTTCGCCTCCTCGAATGCCTTGGTGAGGTTGGTTGCCACCCAGGGATACTGGTCGACGATCTCCTGCTTGATCACCGTCACGTGCATGATCGGAAAGATACCGGTCTTCCTGTAGTAGTCGAGCTCGACCTGCTTGTAATCGGGAAACAGCCGCACGATCCGCTTGTCGCCCTCGATGAAGCGCTTGGGCAAGGTCGGCGACAGCATCGCGGGAATCTCGCCCTCCGCCAGCATGACGTCGAGCCGCTTGCCGGGCGTGATCTTCTCGATGCGCAGATCCTTCGGCATCTCGAACTGCACGTCCTCCTCGCGCTCGACCACCCAGCTCGCGCTCTTGTGCGGAAAGCCGTAGTTCTCCTCCAGGATGCCGCGCATCCAGATGTTCGAGGCGGGCTGGAAATTGGTGCCGCCGATCTTCTTTCCGGTCAGATCCTTCGGCGCCTTGATGCCGGCCGCGGCGTTGACGAAGACGAAACCGTGGCGGAAGCGGCGGTGCAGGTAGACCGGGATCGCGGTCAGCGCCTCGCCGCGGTCGCGCGACATGAAGTAGCCGCCGACATTGACCTCGCAGACGTCGAACTCGGCTTTGCGCGCCATGCGCCAGTGCCGCTCCTTCGAGCCCATGCCGGTCAGCATCACGAGCTCGATCCCGTCCGCCTTGACGGCCCCCTCTTTCAGCGCCCGCACGATCTCGTAATCGCCGCACGCCACCGTCAGCTTGAGCTTTCCGGACATTCCTTCGGTCCTTTCTAATCGCGCCAGCGGCCGAACCGCCGCTCCAGGGACCGCATCAGCGCGTTGAGCACGATCGCGATCGCCGCCAGCGTGCCGACCAGGCCGAGCAGCCGGGTCGGATCGAAATTCTGGGTGAACAGGGTAGTGAAATAGCCGATGCCGGCAGTCGAGACATAGAGCTCGGCCAGGAGCACGCCGAGCAGCACGCCGGTCATGCCGAGCCGCATGCCGGTGAAGAGGGTCGGCACCACGTGCGGGAAGATCACGTGGCGCAGCTGCTGCCAAAAGTTCGCGCCCATGGAGCGCGCGCAGGTGAGCAGGATCGGCCGGATGTTCTGCACCCCGGCCGCCACCGTGACGATGATCGGAAAGGTCCCGTGCGTCACGCCGAAGGCGATCTTCGAGGCCGCTCCGATGCCGAAATAGAGGATGAACAGCGGCAGGATGGTGATCTGCGGCATGCCGTAGACCAGCAGCACCATCGGCATGAAGCTCCGGCGCGAAAAATCGTTGAGGCCGAGCACGAGGCCGACCGTGATACCGATGGCGGCCGAGAGCGCGAATGCCACCACCAGCTCGAACAGGGTGATCTCGATCGCGGCCGGGACGCCGCGGGTGCCGAACATCGCCCCGATCCGCCATACGACCTGCGAGGGCGGCGCCAGGAACATGGGATCGACGAACCTGCGCGCAGCGATCTCCCAGATCGCCAACAGCACCGCGATGACGATGAGCCGGCCGAAGGCCGGACTCGCGGCGACGCGGCGGAGCGCAACCGTCATGGCCGGCGCCCCCGCGCCTCGAGGGTCGATACGACCAGATTGAGCATCGCGGCGATCGCCACCACGAAGGCGATGTAGGCGAACATGCCCGGCATCTCCATGTTCTCGGACAGCTCGACGATGTGGTGGCCGAGGCCGGCGAGCGAGGCGAGCGCCTCGCTGCCGATAATGGATAGGAGCGCGACCGTGAAGCCGAGCCGCATGCCGGCGAGGATGATCGGGAAGGCGGCCGGCAGCAGCACGAAACGGAAGAGCTGCACGTCGGAGGCGCCCATGGCGCGCGCCGCCGTGACCAGGGTGCGGTCGACATGGCCGAACCCCGCGATGGTGTTGAGCGCGACCGGGAAGAAGCTGATGCTCGCCCCCAGCGCGATCTTCGAGGCCGGCCCGAGGCCGAACCACAGCACATAGAGCGGCAGAAACAGGATCAGCGGCACCGAGTAGATGGCGGAAAACAGCGGCTCGAACACGCGGATGCGCCAGGTCGAGCGGCTGATCAGGTAGCCGGCGACGACGCCGCTCGTGGCCGAGATCGCGAAGGCGACCAAAAGCTCGAACAGGGTGACGCGCAGGTCGCCCAGGAACGCGCCGGTCGTGAGCACGCGAATGAACGCCTGCAGCGCCGCGACCGGATTGGGCAGTAGGATGCGGCTCACGCCCCAGCGGGTCGTCGCAAGGTACCACAGGGCGACCAGCACGACCGGTACGGCGATCTGTACCGCAATGACGGCCGCACGGCTCACCGGCTTGGCGCCGCCGCTCATGACAGCGCCCCGGGCGTGGCCGGCCGCGCGCTCTCGGCCGACATGGTCTTGCGGATCTCGTCGTGCAGCAGGGCG
>Ga0126371_10003767_pt1 | contig 13320 bp, 11 predicted proteins | sample PanSoiMetaPlot_4_FD_110145 | JGI IMG/M metagenome (GOLD analysis project Ga0126371, IMG submission 110145) | Tropical forest soil microbial communities from Panama - MetaG Plot_4 | ecosystem: Environmental > Terrestrial > Soil > Tropical forest > Bulk soil | place: Panama | collected 2016-02-17
AAAATCGGGCCGAGTTCAGACAATGTGCTTGAATTTGCTACGACGCTTGCACATCGTCTCGCCGCAGCATATCCGAAGGAGCTGACGACGGAGCATTCGCTGGCCGCGCGCGGTAAGAGGGTATATGTGGACGTGGCGCGGAATGGAAAGGTACAGACTGTTGTGAGCCCGTACTCGGTGCGGCGCAAACCACAGGCGCCGATCTCGACGCCGCTGGCGTGGTTGGAAGTAAAACCGTTTCTTGATCCGGCGAGTTTTAATCTGGGGAATTTTCGCGCGCGACTGAAGCGTGCCGATCCCTGGTCGGACTTTTTTGAGAGCCGCCAGTCGCTGAAAACAGCAACGTCTCGCCTCAAAACTATTTGATTAGATTGAGCTTACGCGGGCGATTTCGTCTGGAAGGCTATACCGCCGACGATTGCATCGAAGGCGGGGCGCAGGGCAGCGAATTCGGAATCGAGAGTCATGAGCGTTATAGTGCCGACGGTGTTGCCGGTGCGGGCGTATAAGCGGCGGTAAAAGATTGTCTGGCCGTCATTTGTGGAGTAGCGGACGTCGACAGAGGCTTTTTCTTCCGCGCCGGGAATCGTGGGCGGGATGGCGGCTTCGATCTTTGGCTCGCGGAGATATTGGCGCAGCATTGAGAGTTGCGACTCGACGAACGGTCCAAGTGCTGTGTTTCCAGAGACTAGCTCTTCCGTGGCCGTGAGGTTTGAAGGAAAGCCATCCTTCTCTGCTTTCTCCATGCCGAACTCATCTTTCACCGTCCAGCCTTGCGGAACGACCGAAAAAGCCCAACTTCCGACCGTAAAAATCGCCTTCTGGGCCGGAAATGGCGCGGGTGGCACGCTAATTTTGGCTTCCGCACGGGCCGGCGGCGGTTGAGGAGGCTGTGGAGTCGGAGTGGGTGGAGGTACTGGCGGTGGTGGCGGATTGGGACGCGGAATTTGGGGCGATGCGACCGGCGCGACGGACGGCATCGGTACGTCCGGCTTGGGCCGGGCTGTAGCTCGGGGCTCGGCCGTATCTGGGTTGGCGGCGCGCGATGGCTCGGGTGCGGATGGTCTCGGCGCTGGCGCTGGAGGCGTTGCTGCGAGCTTGTCGTCGGCAACCAGGCGAACTGTAAAGGCCGTTTGGCCGGTTCGGATTTCGTCGCCGTTGGTGAGAGGCGATTCTTTTACTCGAGCGCCGTTCAGGAAAGTACCGTTGCTGCTGTTTTTGTCTCTGAGGAATGGGCCTTGGGGACCTGATTCGACGGCGAAGTGAACGCCGGACATAAAAGTGTCGTGCGGGAGAGCGAAGTTTGCGCGACCGGCGGCGCGGCCGAAGGTGACCGTTTCACCCGATCGAATCACGATTTTTTCGCCGGACATCGGCCCGGCTTTGACCTCGAGAACTACGGCCACTTTGTTCCCTTCAAAACAGCCCAATTTACTATCGATTAGAAAATAGTATGCTGCTGATTCGCAACGAGTTAGCGAGATTTCTAATCGTGGCAACTATCGATTAGAATCGGTCTAGCTTGATTTTTCTTCTCTCGGCTTCTTCGAATCGATGTGGCCACAATTTCCACTACAACATTATATCAGACGAGGCAAGGTCCTCGGATCGTTCACAAATGGCATTCGGCATAACATCCGCGCGGCTGAGGCATCTGTGTCGCACCTATGGCGCTCTATTAGTGTACTTGTACGCACCCAGCGCTTTCGCGCTGGGCTAAGCTGTGCCGCGTCTACGACGCTGGTTTGCGGTGATCCGATAGTACCGGTAGGTTGCAGACCCAAAGCACGAGCCCAACACTGACGGGCGTGCAAAAACCAAATTCTCAGGAACGGCTCTTGGCGGGATTTTCGACCTGGGTCATCAGGCCGACGTGGGTGATTCCGGCAGCACGCATAATATCTATTGCGTGCGCAATCTCCGCGAATGAAATGTTTCGATCACCCTGAACGAATGCCAGCTTGTCTGCACGCATCTTGAAGATATCCGAAAGCCGCATGCCAAGGTGCGACCAATCGGTTTGCTCTTCGTTGATCGCCACCTTATCGCCTTGCAACACTTGAACAACGATGACGTCGGAAGGCTCTTCTGGCGACGACTGCGTTGAGGGGTGCGGAATCAGAGTCGGCAGGCCCGTCGGTGTCTTTGGAGTGATCACCATGAAGATGATGATTAGAACCAGCAAGACGTCGATGAGGGGAACAATATTGGATTGGGATCGGAAAACTGTCCGTGTCCATTGGCGTTTGTCGTCATTCCCATGCCGACCTCCTAATCGTTGGCACCTTCACACCGTTGGACACCGTGGGATGAGAGTTGTGCCGGGAGAAAGTGCACAAACGGGGTGAATCGAGAAAATTGCGAAGGCGAAGATCAAAACATTAACGCAGAGGCGCAGAGGAAGAACGAGGAGGACACAGAGAAATCCAACAGCCGCAGAAGCCCCGGCTGGAAGCCATCGCTACCATCTAACTGCGAAACGTCTTCTATGCACCTTTGTGTCGGTCTTGTTACCTCTAGGGCATTACAGACACGACACTTACGGGGCGGCAGTTCGTTGCAATGAGGGCCGCCGTCTGATGAACTAATTTAGAAGTGGTGTATTCCCAACGTGAGACTAGCCCTTCAAAACCTGTTGCACGACCGGCTGCGCATGGTGGTGACATCGCTCGGCGTCGCGTTCGCAGTGTTTCTGATGATATTTCAGGGCAGCCTGCTGATCGGCTTTGTGAACGCAGCGGGAAGAATCATTGAGGCGACGGATTCCGACCTGTGGATCGCGCCGCGCGGCGTGGTCTGCTTCGATTTTGCGACGGCGATGGACGGACGGTTTGAGGATATTGCGCGCGGTGTGGCGGGAGTGCAGTCCGTGGACCGCTTGTCCGTAAATTTCGTAGATTACCGGATACCCGACGGACAGCAGCGAATCGTTGTGCTGGTAGGAGCCGATCCGCACGTTGGCTCGCGATTCCCAGTTCCCTACTTGAATGGATCGCAGCAAAGCGTCGAACCAGAAGCGATTCTGCTGGATGAGACAAGCGCAAAGGCGCTCGATGTTCACACTGTTCCGAGCGAAGTGGAAATAAACGGGCTGCGCGCGCACGTGGCAGGGACGGTGAGCGGATTTTCGTCATTTCTGGGATCGCCTTATGCGTTTTCGTCTTATGAAGATGCGGCGCGATATTCGCGAACGAGCAGCGACAAAGTGGCTTATCTGACGGTTCGTGTGGCGAACGGTTACGACGTCGAATCGGTGCGGAAGAAGCTAGCGGCGGAATTGCCCGAAGTAAACGTGTGGACTCGCGGAGAATTCGAGCGGCGGTCACAACTTTACTGGGTCGGCCAGACGGGCGCAGGGGCTGCGATCCTTACGGCGGCCGTGCTCGCGTTCTTGATTGGGCTCGTGCTCGTATCGCAGACGGTCTACGCGACGACACTGGAACGCGTGGAGGAGTTTGCGACGCTGAAGGCGCTCGGAGCGTCGAAGGGATTTATCGCGATGGTGGTGATGGTGCAGGCGCTGGCTTTTGGAGTCGCCGGAGGCGTGGCAGGTGTCTTAATCGCGATGCCGATCGTGCAGATTGCGCAGAAGGCCGTGGCGTGGATCTATATGCCGGTGTGGCTTGTGGCCGGAGTGCTGGTGCCGGCGTTCGCGATGTGCGTGCTGGCATCGGTCGTGTCAATACGAGCGGCTGTTTCGGTTGAGCCTGCGAGAGTGTTCCGTGCCTGATTGCCAGCTATCCGTGAGCGGCGTGAATGTGACGTTAGGAAGCGGCGAAGCTGCGGTACGCGCGCTGTCTGATGTATCTCTGTCATTCCCAGCAGGAGCAGTGACGTTGATCATGGGCCCTTCGGGCAGTGGAAAGACGACGTTGCTTTCGGTGTTGGGATGCTTGCTGAAACCACAAGACGGGCGCGTAGTTGTGAGTGGGCAGGAAGTGACGGGGATGGACGAAGACGAACTCACGCTCATTCGACGAGAACAGATTGGGTTCGTGTTTCAGGCGTTTCGACTGTTTGAATCGTTGACCGCGCTGGAGAACGTGGAACTGGCTATGGAAGTTTGCGGCGAAAAAGGACCGGCGGTGCGGGACAAAGCGGAGACGTGCCTTGGGAGTGTAGGATTAGCGGCCAAGAAACATCTCAAACCCGGAGAAATGAGCGGCGGCGAAAAGCAGAGAGTCGCAATTGCGCGCGCGCTGATTCGCGAGCCGAAGATTCTGCTGGCTGATGAACCGACGGCGTCGCTTGATTCACAGGCCGGAGAGGCGATTACGCGAATTCTGCACGACATTGCGGAAGTACAGCAGCGGACGGTGGTGATCGTGTCGCACGATGACAGGCTGCGCGAATTTGCGAAGAACGTAGTGGGTCTGCGAGATGGCAAAGTAGTCGAGCAGGTAAATTGATGCGCAAACTTTTTATGGTGTTGGCGGCGGGGATTGCTCTGGCGATTCCTCTTTGGGTGTGGATGCAGAGGGCGCCCGAGCCGAAGCGCGCTACATCGGCAGGAGCTGCGACGTCTTCTTTGTCGGGCGTGGAGCTCGCTGCGCTTGGACGCGTGGAAGGACGCGGCGAGACAATTTCGGTTGGAGCGGCCACAGACGGCGTGGTGCAGGCCGTGTTCGTTAGTGAAGGGCAAGAAGTGAAGAAAAGGACGCTACTTGCCGCAATCAATTGCGACGACATCAGCGAGGAAGTTGATTTGGCGAAGGCGCAAGCCGATAGCGCACGAGATGCGCGAACGCGCTTGCTGCGCGGAAATCGGGACGAAGAGCGCGCCGCCGCTGCGAAAGCAACGGACGCGGCCAAAGCTGTGATGATGCAGGCGCAGGATCATCTGGATCGGATGGATGCGCTGTATCAAAAGCAGGAAATTTCGCGAGACACGTTCGATCAGGCGAATCGTGATTTTCAGGTGGCGCAAGCCGACTACGAGAAAGCCGAGGAAGAACAGAAGCTGGCGGATGCGGACCCGCTGCCGGAAGAAGTCGCGGAGGCAAATGCGCAGGTAAGAGCGGCAGAGCGGGCAGTGAGGGTCGCGATGGACAGGGTCGAGAAATGCAACGTGCGCGCGCCCATTTCCGGGACGATTCTGAAGGTTTTGACGAAAGCGGGCGAGTCGTACAGCACGCTGCTGCCACAGCCACTTTTTACGATTTCCGATGAATCGGTGCGGCGCGTGAGAGCCGAGGTAGACGAGCGGGACATCAGTAAACTGAAGATCGGGCAAGCAAGCTTTGTTACGGCCGATGCCTTTCCGGGACAGAAATTCGAAGGGCAAGTCGTCGAGATCTCGCAGGCTATGGGGCCGAAGTCGGTGATGAACGACGACGCCTCCCAGGAGATTGATCGCAACGTGCTCGATGTGGTGATTCAGTTGAAACCGACGAAAGAGGAATTGCCAATCGGGCTGCGAGTCACGGCGGAGATGACCGGCGTGACGACGCCGATTGAACAGCCGGAGATTGAATCTTCGGCGGCCGCTTCCCTGCCCGTTGACGCGACGCCTGCTGTCGGCTCAACGACGGCTCCCTCAGAACAAGCAGCTGCACCGGCGGCTGTATCCGCCACAGATGCGGTCGCACAGAATGGCTTTTTGTTGCAGGCAGGAGCGATGACGCATCCGGAAAACGCAGATGCGCTAGTGGCTGAACTACAGCAAAAGAGCTTTCCGGCATTCGTTAAGACTCGAAACGGCGATCCTTTTTATCGCGTGGACGTGGGACCGTATCCCACGCTGGCGGCTGCGACAGATGCGAAGAATGTGTTGAGCAACGGCGGGTTCGAAACGATCCTCAAGCGTCCGAGAGTAGAAGCCGCGCAGTAATTTGATCCCATGTCATCGCTGCCGGGCGATACTGCGCGTCGCGGGCAAGCATCCTCAAGTCCTCTTACTTCCTCATGGGACTGCCGCGAGAAAGACGAACGTGGCAAAGATGACAAGGTGGACGATGCCTTGAAGCATGGTGGTACGGCCTGTTCCAACCGTAAGGATACTGACGATGAGCGTGAGAGCCAGGAGTAACTCTTCTTTTCCGCTGAGGCCAAGCGTCAATGGTTGATGGAAAAGAAGCGAGACGCCTGCAATTGTCGGGATCGTCAGGCCGATGGTGGCTAAGACGGACCCCAGTGCAAGGTTCATGCTGGTTTGAAGTCGATTTGCTCTTGCCGCGCGAAAAGCGGCCAGCCCTTCGGGAAGAAGAACGAGTCCTGCGATAACAATTCCCACTACACTCTTCGGCGCACCGGCTCGTGTGATCGCATTTTCAATCGTCGGAGTAAGCATCTTCGCCATTGCTACGACCAAGGCCAGCGAGATGAAGAGCAGTGCCCCGCTGGCGAATGCGACTCGATTAGGCGGCGGGAGAGCGTGAGCCTCTGCTTCATCCTCTTTGGGAAGGAAGTAATCGCGGTGGCGAACGGTCTGGACGAAAAGGAAGGAGCCGTACAAGATCAACGAGACAATTGCGACAAAGCTGAGCTGCGGCGCGCTGAATGTGGGCCCCTTCGTGCTTGAAGTCACATTGGGGAGAACCATGGTGAGGACCGTGAGCGAGATGATCACGGATAGCGCGGCTTGCGCTCCTTGGAGCTGAAATATCTGCTCGCGATGACGCAAGCCACCCACGAGCAGACACACGCCCACAATGCCGTTGCAGACAATGATGACTGCCGCAAACACTGTGTCCCGAGCCAAGGCCGTTGTGTCACCGCTTCCGCCGACCATCATGGAAACGATCAGCGCCACTTCAATAATCGTTACGGCTACTGCTAAAACGAGCGAGCCGAACGGCTCACCGACACGATGAGCAACGACCTCGGCGTGGTATACGGCGGCAAAAACGGTGCCGACCAGAGCGAGACCTTCAGCGGGAGCGATTGAGAAGCCAGGTCGGAGAGTTATGTAGACGGCTATGATGACAAGGGCTAAAACCTGCCAAGTCCAAGCCCACCACGGCATAGGTGCTAATCCTTCGGACGCCAACAGTCACCTCGCGAGGCTGTGAAATAGCCAGAATCGTTAACTCCTTCAGTAGCGCGCAAAGGGGCGGCATTCAACTGTAAGACTTACCGTTTTGTAGGCGGATGCGCGGTTACGCATTCCGGCTTGTATCCCACATGGCGGACAGTGGGCGGGGCTGGCTTTCGCCTGTCTCGCGGGCCAGTGGTGATTGTTTTTACAATGCTGGTAAGCTCGTGGCGCATGAGTTTAGTTTGCAAGCAGTGCGCTAAGCAAAAAGAGACGTGGGATGAGCACTGTCCTCATGCCCTGGCGCTGTGGCGGGATGGATACGATTCGGCACTGCGCGAGCGACAACGGCCGCGGCTGACGTCTGATGACGTGCGTGAGGCGATAAGCAAGTTTCCGTTTTCGTGGGCGAATTTTTACCACTTGAGCGCCGATGCGCTGAATCGCATTCTGGATGAGAAAGAGCGGATTCTTAAGTTTTAACTCTCCTTCTTGCGTGAATCCTTTGGGCTCTTATGGCAGAGGGTACGCGCTGTGGATCAATAAGATCTTTCCATATCGGGCGAACGCAAGCGTTATGCGCTAAATCCATTTCTATGATCTGATCGAGACCGGCTGCGAAAGCGCGCAGGTGGAATCTGGAATTCTCGCTTGAACGCGCGGTTAAAAGCGGCCTCGGACTCGTATCCGACTTCAGCAGCGATTTGCGCGACCGGGTGACTGCTGGACAAGAGCATTTGCGCGCCGAGCTGCAATCTCCAGCGCGTCAAATAGGTCATGGGCGGCTCGTTGAGGTAGTGGCGAAAGCGTTCGGCCAGCACGGAGCGTGAAACGCCAGCCTCTTTCGCCAGCGAGTCAATCGTCCACGGATGTGATGGAGTGCGATGCATCACAGCCAGCGCAGTGCCGACGACCGCGTCGCGCGTGCCTGCCAACCAACCCGTCTGCTTTGGCGACAGTTCCGCAATATAAGCCCGCAGCGTTTCCATAAATAAAACTTCCGCCAGTTTAGTAAGTACAGCTTCACCGCCTGGACGCGATAAGGCGGATTCGTCGGCCGAGAAGCGGATCGAATCTTCCAACCACTTACCTGAGGGCTGGTCACGAAGCGCAATTTTGAAAACCGGAGGAAGACCGTTGAGAAACACCTGGCTCAGGCCGGGCTCGCACGCCATGTAGCCGCACACAAATCTCGTTAATTCACCGCTGCCGCCCAGGCGCCAAACTTTAAGTCCCTGCGAAAAGATGCGGCCTAACTCGGGCGAAATGTCCAGAGTCCGTGTAGGGGAACCATTTTCAACGATATGCGGATGGCCATGAGGAAGAACGACAATGTCGCCGGCTTCGATAGCCAATGGCTTGCCCGATTCCAGTCGGATAGAAGCACGGCCGCCCAGAAGGAGGTGGTAAACGATGACGTGCTTCTCCTTCACGCCCAGATATGGAGCGATCGTCGCTGCCGCCGGCGAGCGCACGCTCCAGGGGACGGCAAATTCGCCGTTGTAATACATGGCGCCGTGAAGTTTGACAGCCTTCAGCACTTCGGAAAGAACGTCCAAACGGCCCCCTAAGCGGACTCTCGGCAAACCGGCGCAGACCCTGGAGCGAACGATGATACACCGGCCAAGCTAAGAGCAAGGAAAACGGACTCTGGGAAAAGTACTCGGCCGGGCTTTCGCGGTAGAGTCGGCAGCGTAAGTAATCAAAAAGGAGGAGCTACGATGACGGCGAGTGCGGCTGTGCCGGATATGGAAGGACTGAAGGGACGCTTGAAACAGACCTGGAGTGCAGGCGACTATGACTATTTCTCGCGATTCATGGAGCGCGGAGCGGAAATCTTCTACGAACAACTCGACATACCGGCCGGATGCCGATTGCTGGACGTCGCATGCGGATCGGGTCAACTGGCGCTGTGGGCGGCGCGCGAAGGCGTGAACGTGACCGGCGTAGACATTGCGCCAAATCAGATTCGACGGGCGCAAGCAAGGGCCAAAGCCGAAGGCCTTACGGCACGCTTCATGGAGGGCGATGCCGAAGCGCTGCCGTTTGAAGATGGCAGCTTCGATGTGGTGACAAGCTTGATTGGGGCGATGTTTGCGCCGCAGCCGGAGCTGGTGGCCAAAGAGCTGCTCCGCGTGTGCAGTCCGGGCGGCACAATTGTGATGGGCAATTGGACGGCGCAAGGATTTGTGGGGCAAATGTTCAAGACGATTTCGAAATTCATTGCGCCTCCGGGCATGCCGTCGCCCTTGCTATGGGGAGATGAGAGCACAGTGCGGTCAAGGCTTGGGCACGGACTCTCGGAACTGCGGATGCGCCGAAGAGACTACTTATTCGATTATCCGTTTCCGCCGGCGGAGGTCGTGGAGCTATTTCGCCGATACTATGGACCGTCAAACCGCGCGTTCGCATCGCTGGACGAGACCGGCACGAACAAGTTGCGAGAAGAACTCGAGTCACTGTGGAAGGCACATAATCGCGGAGGCGACGAACTCACGATTCTGCCGGGCGAGTATTTGGAGGTGGTGGGCATTCGCGCGTAAGAGAATCGCGGATAGAAGAGTCACGATTTAGTCTTTTAAGGCGAGGATGTGGCAGTCGATCCAGTGAAGAATCGTGAACGATTCGGGAACGGTGCGAGCGAGCAACGCAGCGTGTTCGGCGTCGAATTTCTCGACTTCGGAAGGCGGAAGTTGCGCGCCAATCGCGCGGCAGGCTCGAATGCGGCCGCGCCATGTCTCGCGTGTGAATGGGATCGGCTCTTCGTAGACAAAGAAGGCAGAGACGAAGAAATCTTCGTGAATCCAGTCGGGGCGACACGCAACGCGGCCGCTGAGATTGCCAGCGGTCCAGTCCGGATTGTATTTCAGAATGAGTTGTTCGGTTTGTCGCGCGACGGCGTCGCGGCGAGGTAGCCATGCAAGGTGGCAGGTCATGAGGCGGCCGTCGGAAGCGAGTAGCCGTTTCACTTCTGCGACAGCCTTGTCGCGATCGAAATAAAGCCAGCATTGCGAGGCAGTGATCACGTCAAAGGAGCGATCGGGAAGGCCGGTTTGCTCGGCTGATGCGACGCGGAAATCGACTTGAACGCCCTGCACCCCGGCTAGTCTGCCCGCTTCCGTGATTTGACCTTCGGAAATATCGATACCCGTGGCCTTGCAGCCGCGACAAGCGAATTCGCGAGCGAGATTGCCAGTGCCAGTCCCCAAATCGAGGATGCGTTGGTTGGGCAGACCTATCCCGAGGGCTGCGATGCGATTGAAAAAGCTGGGTGGGTAGCCCGCGCGATAACGTGCGTAGTCAGACGAGGCATGGCCCCAGTCAATAGTGCGACCGTGGTCGATGGAATTCATCGTTGTTGCAGCATACAACGTCGCGATTTCGTTCGAACGCGATTTCGGGCGCGGTTGACACTTTCTATGGTTAGAAATAGCCGGGAATACCTGTGCTAGTCGTCAGCGTTTAGTGCGGCGCGGCTTTGCGATGGCGGATTTACGGACGCGTGTTGACGACGGCTTACGCTCAGATGAGGCGGACGGCTCCACGCTTGCCACAGGTTGTGGATCGCCGGTGGCGGCTCTGGCGACATTGCCGCCTTCGGCTTTCGCGATTTGAGCAAGAAGGCGACGCGACAAGACAGAGCGAGGCTTCTCAGTGGCAATGTCCTCTGTGGAGACGAATTTGTCGCGATGCTTAATTAGCAACCAGGATTTGTCACTGCCGCCGAAACCTCGCGTTCGGACAAGCACCCACGAGCCTTTCAGTTTTTTGCCATGAAGGGTGAACTTCAGATCACCTTTTTCTAGTGCGGCGTCGATATCGGCGACTTCCGGCTCCCATGTGCCGTTGTCCCAGACCATCACTGTGCCCCCGCCATATTCGCCTTCGGGAATGATTCCTTCGAAGCCGCCATATTCGAGCGGGTGATCTTCAACGTGCATGGCGAGGCGTTTTACGGAGGGGTCAAGGCTCGGTCCTTTTGGGACCGCCCATGAGAGCAGGACACCGTTGTGTTCCAGGCGAAAATCGTAATGGAGGCTCGTGGCACGATGTTTTTGGATGACATATTGGAGATTGTCCACGGCCTTTTTCTTCTGCGGCGCTCCGGAAGGTTCGGAAGTAATTTTAAAATCGCGCTTCTTCTTGTAAGTGTCCAGTGTCATTGCGGCCTCGCAAATTGATTGTGCCATGACAGAGCGTCGCAATTCGACATTCACCTGTGACGCGAGAATGTTTTGCGCATTACTCGCGGTGTCGTACCTACGGCGCTCTACCTTTCTCTAGGCTTTCCCAGCGCTTCCGCGCTGGACCAAGCTGTGCCGCACCTATCGGCGCTGATGAATGGTTTGTTGCTAACAAGAGGACGGCGACAGAGTCCCTACGCGAAAAATCGATCGTAAGAGCGCAGCCAAGATTGGCCACGCTGCAAACGGCATTCGTGTACAATCTGCGCGGAAGGCGCGGCACTTAGAGTGAGTCAAATGTTGCAAGGACGGATTCATACGGATGGCAAATGAAATGAAGGCACGAATCGTGGCTATTTTGAAAACTGAGAGCGGACGCCGGCGGCTTGGTATAGTTTGCGCATGCGCATTTCTCGCGCTTGCGGTCGCTGCGAATGCTCTTATTGAAAAGACGGCGCGTGCGCAGAACGCGACGGCGAAGACAGGAAATTACCTAGTGTACGTTGGGACGTATACAGCAAAGGGGTCGAGCGCGACGGGAAGCAAGGGCATTTACGCGTATCGATTCGATACGAAGAGCGGCGATGTTCAACCGGTGGGACTAGTCGGCGAATCGGAGCAGCCATCTTTTTTGGCGGTCGACCCGGCGCAGAAATTTCTTTTTGCCGTGAATGAGACAGATAAATACAAAGGAGAGGCGAGCGGCGGCGTCAGCGCGTTTCTGTTGGATAGGATGACCGGGAAGCTGACGTTCCTGAGTGAAATCCCGTCACGAGGCAGCGCACCGGCGCACGTCGCGGTGGATCGCCGGGGCAGGTATGTAGCCGTATCGAACTATAACGGCGGGAATCTCGCTATCTTCCCTATCCTTGGGGACGGCAAGCTCGGCGATGCTCGGGCCTTCGATCAACACCGTGGGTCCAGTGTGAACAAAGACCGGCAATCGAGTCCGCACGTACACGAAGCGATTTTTTCGGCGGACAATCGCTTCATTCTTTCGGCGGACCTTGGGCTCGATAAGATCTTCGTTTATCCCTTCGACGCGCGAAAAGGCACACTCGGCGAGCCTCATACGGTGAGCCTCACCGGAGGCATCGGGCCGCGCCACTTGGCGCTTTCACCTGACGGCAAATTCGTTTATCTCGTTTCGGAGATGGGATCGACGGTTACTGCGCTGACGTATGATCCATCGAGCGGGGACCTGACGCCGCGTCAAACGGTACCGCTCGCGCCATCTGGCGACACGCCAGAGCAAAAATCTGGAGCGGAAATCGCGGTTGATCCGTCCGGAAAATTCGTCTATGCGTCGAATCGCTTCGACGATTTGATTGGAGTGTACTCGATCAATCCGGCCGACGGGACTATCAAGCAGACGGAAAGCGTGCCGCTCAAGGGGAAGACGCCACGCAATTTCGCGATCGATCCGACCGGGACGTGGCTCTGGGACGCGAATCAGGATTCGAACAACATCATTCTATACAAGATTGATCAAGCAAGAGGCACGTTGACGCCGTCAGGAATCACGCTGAAAGTGGCGGCGCCGACGTGCGTTGTTTTTGTGCCTGCACCGTAGCCTGAACGACGGGTTTTTGCTTCCCAGAGGCCACGAATTATGCCAAGTGACAAAGAAACAGGCAGTTACGACCTGCTTCGTACCAGCTTGACCAGCCCAAAACTAAGAAATTTCCTAAAGGGTTCACTAGGGAAAATTTGCGAGAAGCACTGAGTCCGGCGTGCATGGTCTTGCTGATTGGACTCTGCGAAGACGAACGCTAAACTTCATGCGATCATTGCCCAGCCTTTGATGGGACTTACGGCGCACCACGCATAGCAAACGAACGCCAAAATGGTGCGTCGGAAAGGCGCTGGAAACGCGCGATGCCAATCCCTACTAAGGAAGGGGCTGAAGAAGCGTGAACACCAACTCGAAGGCAATAGTGGCCGAACATTTTAGTGCTATCGGTCGGACGCTAACGAGTAGTGAAGACAACGTCAAGGTCGATAGGCGCTCGTTCGAAGCATCTCTGCAAATTCCTAGCCAAGTGGGATTTATCACACCGGTCGTAGAACGCATTGTACGGAAACTACGTAAGTCTCAGTGCATCCCCGGCAAAGAGACCGCCGTCAGAACTGCCTTATACGAAGCGCTAGCAAATGCGGTGA
>Ga0126371_10003768_pt1 | contig 13320 bp, 6 predicted proteins | sample PanSoiMetaPlot_4_FD_110145 | JGI IMG/M metagenome (GOLD analysis project Ga0126371, IMG submission 110145) | Tropical forest soil microbial communities from Panama - MetaG Plot_4 | ecosystem: Environmental > Terrestrial > Soil > Tropical forest > Bulk soil | place: Panama | collected 2016-02-17
GAGTTGTTCAGCGACTATGAGCAGCTCAGGAAGTTCTTCTATGTCTTCATGTTCCGCGACCCGGTTGGCTTCGCTGAGGCGGTCGTAGCCGCCGACGACATGTCGTTCATCGACAGACTCTGGCGGGACTGGTCGCCTGGGTTCGAAGCAAGTGAGCACTTGTCGCTGGTGAAAGAGTCGCTGCGGGAGCCGGCGAACCTGGCAGCCGCGATCGGCTATTACCGCGCAGTCGGCGCCGCGCCGCCGGGCAGATATGCCGCGGAGGAGCGGGCGCTCGGCCGCCAGCCGCCGCAACCCACCTTGTACCTGCACGGGTCCGCGGACGGGTGCATCGGGGCCGACCTGGCTCGCGGCGCCGAGCGCCTGCTCGCACCGTCGTCTCGCATGATCGTGATCGAGCGGGCCGGCCATTTCCTGCACCTGGAACAGCCAGCGGAAGTCAACGCGCACATCCTTGCCTGGATTCGTGCAAGAACTCCGCCTGCCTAGACGAGAGACCTGCTCCTCAATAGCTCTGACCGACGTCCGTGATCCTGCCAGGTTGCAATGGCTATGAAAATTCACTCCAGGCCCATTCGCGTCCTTCTTAACTCTTCCTTAACTATGGGCCGCAGAGTAATATAACGATCACTTACTGTCATACAGATTAATGTTTATAGGTTATGTATGTATTTCGGTGCTTATTTGGTGCAATGGGCCGGTCCGGTTTCTACGAGCCGGGCCATACGCATCTGCGGGGAGATCTGTCGCCACTCGGCGCGAAAGGCCGACTGGGCGGCCCGAGATTCCGGCGGGCCAGCAACGGAGCGACGAAAGGAGTGATCGAGCGACGAAGGGATTGATCGATAGCGCCAACGCAATCGACCTGTAGCGCGCGGCGCTGGTAGGGCGCCGCTCCAAGATCCTTGTTCCGGGGAGAGAACATGAGAATCTCGTATCCAAAGTTCACCAAGCGGAGTTGGGCGGCGGCCGTCATCACCGCCGTCACGCTCGGATTCGGACTAGCCATCCCGGCGGCGAGCGCGGACCTTCCAGGCGGGTGCGACTTCGCCCCGACCGGCACGACCCCGTCGTGCGTGGGACCGCTGGCGGGCAGCACCTTCGAGGGGGGTGACGGCAACCTGCTGGTCAACACGTCAGGCAACACAGACTGGGTCAATGCCCCGAGCCGGGTCGTGGGAATCGATAAGGCAAGCGGCACCGGTGACAACGCCTTCGGGCAGGGCACGAAGGAAGACAATCCCAACGTCACGCTCGTGACTGGGTCGATCCCGCCCAACAAGAGCAACCTGACCCGGTTCTATGTCGGGTCCGAGTTCGTCAGCGGCAGCAACTTCCTGTACCTGGCCTGGGAACGGGACAATGCTCTCGGCAACGCGAACATGGACTTCGAGATCAACCAGGTAAGCCAGGTCAATAATCTGTCAGCATCGACCACAGGGCCGGTTACCATCACCAGGACGCCCGGCGACCTGCTGGTCACATACGACTTCAACAACGGCGGAGGCAAGCCGGTCATCGGGCTCAACAGGTGGCTGACCAGCGCAACCGTCCCGACCGTCACGGGATTCACCACGAATGTGTGCCTGTCGAGCAACACGTTCCCCTGCTGGGGTGACCACGTTGACCTGAACGGCACCGATTCCGAGGGCGCCGTCAACAACCTTGACGCCGTGTCTGACCCAATCGCCACCGGTCAGCCGCTCTCGGAGAACCCCGTCCCGGCACTGGAGTTCGGCGAAGCGGCCATCAACCTCACCGCAGCCGGGGTTTTTCCGGCCGGGACCTGCTCGGCGTTCGGGAGCGTGTTCCTGAAGAGCCGGTCATCAAGTTCATTCACGTCCGAGGTCAAGGACTTCGTGTCACCGCAGCCGGTGAACATCAGCAACTGCGGGACGGTCAACATCATCAAGCACACAGACCCACGAGGTATCAACCAGGACTTCAGCTACACCTCGACGATCCCCAACCCGGCCAGCGGCTCGAACTCGCCGAACTGCTCGACCGACCCGACTCCCTCCAGCTTCACGCTGAACGACAAGAACGGTGTTGACCCGTCAACGCCGATCACCGCCGGCACCCTCAATACCGAACATTGCGCCAACGTGCCAGCGGGCAGCTACACCGTCACTGAGGGGGCGGAGCCGGCTGGCTTCACCCTGGAAAGCCTGCACTGCACGACTGATAACGGCGGTAGCGGAAGTCAGAACGCGACGAACCCGTTCCAGGCCGATATCACTGTCACTCCGGGTAGCACAGTCACGTGCACCTACACCAACCAAGGGTCAGGGGCGATCCAGGTCAACAAGACCGGCAAGAACCTCAACCTCGGAACAGGCCCGCAACCGCTCGCCGGCGCAACCTTCATGGTCGGCGGTCAGTCCAAGACCACGGACGCTTCCGGGACGGTCTGCTTCGAGGGCCTCCCCCTCGGGACACCCATCACCGTCACAGAAACGGCCGCGCCGACCGGGTACGCGATCGACACGGCCTCGAAGTCCGTGACGCTCACAACGGCGGCGACCTGCAGTAGCTCGCCGACCCAGGTGAACTTCACTGACACGCCTCTCACCGACATCTCCGTCCATGCGCAGGCCGAGCTGGCAGGCGCCACGCACACAACGATCTCGTGCGTCGACTCGGCCGGGCACAAGATCACATCCGACGTCGGGCCTGGCGACCCAGTCACGCTGACCGCCAACGGACTGGCACCAGGGACCTACACCTGCACGATCACCATCGACCCGTGACCAGGAGCATCTAGTCTGGAGGAATTAGCAACGTAGCGAGGGGCGGCCGGCCGGCCGCCCCTCGTTCGTCACTGCCGACCTTGTCGCCGGGCGCGGAAAGGGGCGGCCGAGCGCGGCGGCCACTTCCTGCACCTGGAAGAGAGCGGAGGTCAACGCGCACATTCTCGCCTGGATTAGTAACTCGCCGCGCGAGCCCACAGAACGAATAGGAATGCCTACGGATTAGGTAGGCATTAACAGGGTCGCGTGTGCATTAAATCTGGGCATCAATGGCAGCTGGCTCGGCCGTGGCTCGGCGCTCGTCTGGTCAGTAGCCTGGACCGTTGCCCTTGTGCTTGGTGCTGGGCTTCTTGGTGATCAGCTTCCCGGTTGTCGCGGAGACGACGTACCAGGTTCCGCCGAAACTCTTGAGCCGCTGTCCGTTCACGATATGGGGTCCGGTGTCGGCCCGGTAGGCGTATAGCGGGTGGCCGCCGTAGGTCAGTTGGTGGCTCCCGCCCGCGCGGATGACGTCGCCCACGAGTGACTTGTTCAGGCCCGGGCCCAGCTTGGGCACCCCGCTCACGGCGAGAGGCGGCCAGATGGCGGCACAAGAGCTGGCGCAGGCCGATTTGTTGGCCGTGTCGGCGCTCGAGGCGTACAGCGTGTAGCCCTTCCCGTTCACGAGGATGGCGCCATAGGCGGAGCACCAGGTCGAGACCGCGTCCCGCGAGGTCGAGCCAGGCATGGAGCCGGCGCAGGGCTTGGCCGTTCCTGAGGACGACGACCCGGCGCTGCAGGCAGCCAGCGCAATCAGGCTGGCAATGAGGACAATGGCAGGGACGCGCTTAGCCATGGGTTCCTCCTGTCGCGGACCCAGGTCCGCTCCGACTGCTGCTACGGGCAATACGGAGCCGGGTCCGGGACGCCGGTGAGGGTAGTTTTCGGGCAGATGGGCAGGATTAGGGGCGGCCTCGGTTTCTGGCTGAAGTTAAAGTCCTTCGCCAGGTTGCCGAGGATCGGGCTGTTCTCCCGGACATCGGGTCGGCCGTCGGGACGCCCGTCGGTCTTCGGGTTGAGGCGCTGGCCGCCCAGGAAATCGTCCTCGATGAACTTGAGGTAAGCGTCGAACGACAGCGTCTGGTGGTCGATGTAGCCCGCCTTGGCGTAAGGGCTGATTACGATGCCCGGAACGCGCAGTCCGTAGCCGAGGCGGTCGACCTTGGGTGGGCGGACGTTGTCGTAAAAGCCGCCCCAGTCGTCCCAGGTGAGGAAGATTGCGGAGGAGTTCCAGTCCGGGCTGCGCATGACGGCGTTGATCAGGCGGGTGACGTAAGACTGGCCCGTGCTGACGAGCCAGGGCGGGTGCTCCGAGTCTTCGAGGTCGGGGATGAGCCAGGACACGGACGGGAGCGTCCCGTTGCGCGCTGCCATGAAGAAGGCCGACTGCGGCTTGATGTTCCCGGTCTGTTTGTCGACGGCCACGTCGGTGAAGCCCGGCAAGGCGTTAAAGATCCCGACCGACTCGGAATCGTGGAAGGGGATGGGAACCCCGGCCCCTCGGCTGTGATCCAGGTACCAGCCCCAGCTCACGTGGTCCTTGTGCAGCAGGTAGGTGATGTCGGTCCAAGCGAAAGGGTAGCGCTGGGCATTGGGGTAGCCGAGATAGCTCCTGCAGCTCATCGGGTTCTGCGGATGCGGGCAGAGCGCCGCCCATCCTGAGACCAGGTAGAGGTGGGAGGGCAGGCTCCACGAGGAGACCGGCTCGAACATGTGGTCCTGGAGGACGAAGTGTTTGGCGTAGGACCAATAGTTCGGAATGTCCGAGCGGGTGTGATAGCCCATGACGTCGGTCTGGCAGGCGGAGTTGCCGTTCTGTTGCGTGCAGTAACCGGTGTTCTCCGCGTCGGACACGAAACCATCCATCTTCCCGCCGTCGATCGCCGGGCGGACATCGGGTTCGAAATGGCCACCGCCAAAGTTCTGGTCTGCGTGATAGGGGTAGGGCGCCTGGCACCCCCCGTGGAGAGGATCAGGGACACATACCGTCGGCTCGCCGGATTTCATCGGGATCCCTTCGGCCCCCCGGAAGGTGCCGAAGTAAGAGTCGAACGAGCGGTTCTCCTGGACGACGATGATGACGTGCTTGATCTTGTGGATGCCTACCCCGCTCGCCGTTGTCCCTTTACCGTTGGCGGCGGCGCCCTTCGCAGGACTGTCTGCGGCTTTGCCGGAGCCGGCGGAGCGGGCAGGCGGAGGTCCGGCCGACGACCCGGCCGTCGCGGAGAACGACGACCCTGCGCTGCAGGCAGTCAGGGCAATCAGGCCGACAACAAGGACACAGGCAGGGGCACGCTTAGCCATCAGCAGCTCCCGTCTCGGGCTGCACACCGGAACCTACTCCAGATCTGCTCGGAAATAGGCGCCAACATCGCCACGAGCTGGTAAAGAGCTCGGGAGAGTTGCGGTGCCGTCACCGGCGTCGCTGCACGGCGCGCGGGGCCCGTTAAGCGCTAGCAGGTGTCGCCAGTCCCGTCGGCCGAGCCGTTACGCCGCCGCGCATCACCCGACCTTCCCGACATGCAATTCCTCGGCGCGCGCCTCGCTTGCCCGCGCGAAACCATGTCGGAATGGCCCGGCCCTGACCATCAGGTTCCGCGCCGATGCCAATTCGATGCTGTGCAGGTGTTCGGCTCCGTCGTGTTGCGGCACAGTCGGTCCGCCAGAGTGTTGGCCGTGTCGCGCATCAGCGGGCTTCTTTGGCCTGACCAGGAACCGTAAAGCCGGGGACTGACGGCCACCGTATCCCCACGATGAGTGAATCTTCCTCTGCGAACCAGGAGTGGTCGACGCCCTCGAACACTACGTAGTCGCCTTGCTCGGCGAGAACGACGCTCTGTTCCGGGAAGTCGACCCTGAACCGGCCGCTGATCAGCACGATCACGGCCGCGCGAACCTCACCGGTGACCCATTGCGCTCGCTGGTCCCCGCGCGGATGAACGCCCCACTTGATCTCGACGTCAGTGCTGTGTCTGATATCGCCACGCGGCATGAAGTGGCCGAGTAGCCAGCCGCGATATCCGGGCGCGTCTTTCGGCGCCGACCCCGCGTAGATCGTCCCCGACATGAGCCATGACGCTAGCAACGAACCCGGCTGGCGGCGACAACCGCCGATGGGCCCACGACCAGGTAAGCGGTCAAGGACAGCGACTGCGGTAGTACATCACCAGTCAACGTGCACCTCGGTGCGGCAACGGGATGTGGCAAGCGCCGCACCGGGGCTATTCAGGACTTCTGGGCGATATGGGCGGCTGCCAAATTATTCTTCCCGGCACTTGGGGCCACCTGCACCATGATCATTTTCACTCTGGACACGCTTCAGGCATTTGAACGGCGCGAATCGGACAAAATTCGACTGGAATGTGTCCAAAGTCCTCTCGCCAGGCGGGCAGGCGGTCGCCCGGTGTCGAAATTGCCCGTTTTGATACTTGTGGGACTCCGGTCAGTCGTCTCGCCAGGCTGGCTGGCGTCGCCAGCGGTACGAGAAGCGCACAGAACGCAGAGGTGACACCAATCTCGGCGGCCAAATCGATATCGGCGGATTCGTGCTGGAAGTATGCCGTAGCGCGGCATCGCACGCACGCGTACCCTTGACGCGAAGTTCTCTCAGCACCTCGGTTGATCGCGCGACTGCGGTGCCCTGGGGGCTGTGAGGGGGAGTGGGGCATGGCGGAGCAGCCTGGAATTACTTTCGCCGTGCTGTTGCGCCGGCTGCGGGACGACGCGCAGCTGACGCAGGAGGAGCTGGCGGACGCGGCCAGCCTCAGTCCGCGGTCGGTGAGCGACCTGGAGCGCGGAGTCAACCGCTCCGCTCGCAAGGTAACCGCCCAATTGCTTGCCCGTGCGCTGAATCTGGAAGGACAAGCGCAGGCCCTGTTCGTCGCGGCGGCGCGGGGGCTCAGGCCCGCCGAGGACGTGCTAGCGGCCCGGAGCGGGATGGCCGCGACGACCCACGCGGAGACGGTCGGCACAACCTATGCCGAGCCAGACGCCGGAGAGGACGACGCGGGCGCATCGAACCTGGTCTGGGTTGATTTCGCGGCCAGCAGGAGATTTGTTGGCCGGGACAGGGAGCTCGAAGCACTGCGAGAGGCGTGGGCGAAGGCAGCGGCCGGCAATCGCGTACTCGCGCTCGTCGCCGGCGAGCCAGGGATAGGCAAGACCGCGCTCGCGGCCGAACTGGCGAGCGGAGTGCAGGCCGACCGCGGCCTGGTGCTGTACGGACGCTGGGGCGAGGAAGTGCTTGCCCCGTACCAAGCATTCCGCGAGGCGCTCGGCGATTATGCGCGCTCGTGTCCGGAGGTCCTGCTCCGCCATGACCTGCGGGAAGTCGTGGGTGAGGTCGCCCGCCTCTGCCCCGAGGTCGCGCAGAGGATCGGATCGGTGGCGGCGCCGCTGCTCGGCGCGGCGGAGGCGGACCGCCTCAGGTTGTTCGATTCACTCGACACCTGGCTGCAGCGGATAGCGGCCCGGCGCCCGTTGCTGATAGTTCTCGACGACTTGCACTGGGCGGACCAGCCCTCGTTCCTGCTACTGCAGCACCTCATGCAGGCGCGACGTCCTACGCCGATCCTCGCGGTGGCGATGTATCGCAACGTCGCGTTGGAGCGGCGCGACTTCGCGGCAGTGCTGCCCTCTCTGGCGCGTGACACCGACTGTCGCCGGCTCTCGATCAGAGGACTGGACGTCGGCGCCGTCGGCGCGCTTGTGCGGTCCGTGGCTGGCAAGTCGTTGGGGGCAGGAGAGAACGCCCTGGTTTCCGACCTCGAACGCGAGACCGCGGGGAATCCGTTCTTCCTCATGGCGATTGCCCTGCATCTCTCCGAGGTCGGCATGCTCGATCAGGGTGTGTTCCGCCTGGGCGAACAGCCAACAGAGATCCCAGAATCTGTGCGCGATCTTGTTCGGTGGCGAGTTGGACGCCTGACCGATAGGTGCGCCGAGACGCTTTCCGTCGCGTCGGTGCTCGGTGAGCGGTTCGACGCCGCGGTACTCGGGGTCATCGCCGGCCTGGATGACGCGACGACCGTCGACGTCCTCGAGGAGGCGGCGGGCGCTGGCCTCATCGCGGAGATCCGCGATGAGCCGGACTGGTGGTGGTTCTCTCACTCGCTGACGAGGCGAGTCATCCTGGACGGGCTCAGCGCGAGCCGTAAGACACGGCTGCACCAGCGGATCGGAAGCGTGCTCGAGGCTCGCCCGAAGACTCCGCCGGCCGAAGTCGCGCACCACTTCAGGGCAGCCGCGAGCCTTGGGACCGCCGACAAAGCGGTTCGATACGAACGCCTTGCCGGCACGCGTGCGTTGGCGGAGGTAGCGGCGGAAGTCGCGCTGCGGCACTTCATGCACGCGCTTGAGCTGCACGATCGCTTCGCGCCTGAGGACCAGACGCTTCGATGCGAGCTCCTGCTCGAGCTCGCGGACGCCCACAACCGAGCCGGGGAGTACGCGCTCAGAGACGAGCGATTCGTTGAGGCGGCGGAAACTGCTCGTCGTCTCGGCAGGAGCGACTTGTTCGCGCAGGCCGCACGAGGCTACGGCGGCGTCCTGCCGGCCACCGTCAGTCCCGACGCCCGAGCGCGCGCGCTCCTTGAGGAGGCGCTTGACCAGCTCGGCGAGACGGAAAGCGCGGCCAGAGCCATGATGCTGGCTCGCCTCGCTCATTGGCTGCACAATGAGCTTCCTTATGCGCGGCGGCTGGAGCTCAGCGACAGTTCCGTCGCGATGGCGCGCAGCGTTGGAGACCCGCAGACGCTCGCCGCTGTATTGCTGCACAGGGGCTGGACGCTCGACGGACCTGGCGACGTCCGCGATGCGTTCGCCGTCGCGGACGAAATCCTCCATATTGGCGCGGGACTCGAGCAGCCCGAGCTCACGCTTGAAGGGCTGCGGCTCAAACTGGCCACGCAGTTCGAGACCGGAGATCAGCAGGCTGCGGTGCAGACGGCCGACGCACTGCGTGACCTCGCACAGCGGGTGCGCCACCCGGAGTTCTTGCGGTTGGCTGCGATGTGGGACATCACGCTCGCCAGCATCGCGGGCCGGTTCGACGAGGCCGAGGAGCTCTCGCAGGCGCTTCATCGCCGTCTCGAGCAGATCGGGCATCCGCAGGCCCAGCTCATCTTGGTCGCTCAGACGTTCTCTTGGCGGTGGTTGCAGGGGCGCGCAGGCGAGTACACGCAGATATTCGAGGCGCTGTCGGCGTCAGAACCCGCGAATCTCGCGTGGCAGGCCGTTCTCGCGTGGTGCCTGGCTGAGGGTGGAGCGCGGGAGCAGGCGACCGAGCTGCTCGGCCGGATAACGCCGGACACTGCCGCGACGGCGGACGAGAACTACCTGTGGTGGGCCGTGTTCGTGGGCTTCTCTGATGCGGTCGACATCCTGGCGGACCAGCGCTGGGCGGAGGTCCTCTATGGCATGGCCATCAAGTACGCCGCGCACAATTGCACGCTTGGAGTGGCGAGCTGCTTCGGGCCGGTGGACCACTGGCTCGGCGTGCTCGCCGGAGTTGCTGGCCGTTTCGGCGAGGCCGTGCGCCACTTCGAGGCCGCATTGAAGCGGCATAGCGAGATGGGTTCCCGGCCGCTTGAAGCGCTCACGCAGGAGGCATACGCCCACGTGCTGTCGACGCGCGGGCAAGCAGCGGATTCCAAGCGCGCCTCCGCCTTGCTCGATTCCGCGATGCGGGTGGCCAGCGAACTTGACCTCGCCGCGATCAGCGACCGGGAGCGGCTGCGCAGTTGACGCGGGATTGCGTTGCTAGGTCCGATCGAGGAAGTCAACGATCCGCGGATACACGTCCGTTGCCGCCCTGGCTCCGACGACCGTGTCGAGGTGGCCGTACTCGGGCAGCACGATGCGCTGGTAATGACCTGCGGGGTTGTGGGCGCGGAGCCAGCGCAGAGTCCGCAGCGTGCCGACCGGATGGAAGATGTAATTGTCCCTGCCCTGCAGGAGCAGGATCTTCGTGCCGGCCATCCGCTTGGGGTGCTCGAGATACTCCTTCCCTCCCTTGCTCGTGACCGCGAGACTCTTGCGCAGCATGAGGGTCAGGTGATTGAGCGAATCGATGTTGCCGACGCCGAACATCTTGACGAGCCCACTGTGGGTCGCCTCGTTGAGCTGCGCGTGCCGGTGCGTGCAGCCGTAGATCGCGTTGATCCACCGGCAGACCGCCAGTCCGCACCGTTCCTCCGCGGGCATAGGGAGCGCCCTGAAGAGGACGTCGAGGACCCCGCTGGGCAGCGAGAACTGCTGCGCCGGCGCCAGGATCTTGACGCCCATGTCGTTGAGTGCGTTCGATACGTGCAGCTTGGCCTTGGCCCAGTTGAGCGCCGATGTCGCGGGGTGCAAGGAAAACTGGCCGCAGACCGCCGAGCGAATCCCTTCAAGACCAGCGAGGATGGCCATCTGCAGCGAGACCGAGCCCACGCAATGGCCGAACACTTGGACGTCGTCCCGCCCGGTGACTTCGAGAACCTGTTTGACGGCAAGTGGCCAGTCTTTGCGCGCGATGTCATCCATCGTGAACTGCGTCAGCGCCGACGGTAGGTCGATACCTGCCCGGTAGTCGAACAGCCAGATGTCGTAGCCGCATTCTGCGAGGAACTCTGTGAGGTTCTTGTCGATGGTCGGCGTGACAAATGAGTGGGTCGACATCGCGAACCCCGAGGCAAGCATGACGGGGCCCTTCTTGCCTGCCTTGTTGTAGCGGGTCAGGCGCAAGAAGGCGTCCTTGCCGAGTGCGTCGCCACCGTGCCACGTGTCTTGGCTGTCGCACCACCACATCTCGTCGGGGTTTTCCGGGCGGGCGGGGAGTGCCTTTCTCGCAGTCGCGAAGGCTCCTGTCTCATCGAGCGGGCCACCGTAGATATGAATCATCTCGCCGGCGAACAGCCTCATGAACGCCCAGCGGTACTTGGTCCGCTGCAGACTCGGGACTCCCTTGACCTCGATTGTGCGCAGGAGCCTCCCGAAGTCTGCGGGGCGCAAGTGCAGGATCCCGACGCCCGCCTTCGGCCCGTCCAGCTCGCTGATCGTGGCGTAGAGCGTGCTTGTGTCGCTCCAGGCGTGACGAGCGCCGTGCCTGCGGATGACCTTGTAGCCGTCGAAGACGTATCGCTTCGTGTCCTCCGCGACCAGGTTCATGGTGTACCGCATGTGCCAGGTTTCGGCCTGCGACGGGTCTTGTTCGAGGAGCGAGAAGGTGCCATCAGTGATGGTGAGGCGGTGCGGTGACAGCTCAGGCGCCAGCATCGTCCCCGAGATGCTCGCTTCCTTGCTCGGGGCGTCGAGCACGGCCTGGACGTCGTCGTAGTCGATGGTGAGCCTGAGCTCAACGAGCGCGCCGAGGTCGCGGCCGCGCTCGTAGGCCTCGCGGAAGTCGCCGAGACAGGCTCGCTGATCTACGACGCGAGGGTGGCCCACCCGTAGCGACACAAAGCCTGAGAGGCGCTCCGAGAGGGACAGTGAAGCCGTCTGGGCAGCTTGCGCGGGTGGTGGTGCGGGCAGCGTGGCCTTCTGGCCATTGGCCCATTTCCGGTCCGCGATCATCATCTCGGCAGTTCGTTCGGCGAGTGCCGAAATCGTGAGCAGCGGATTGGCATCGAGAGCCCGCGGCACGACAGAACCGTCTGAGACGTACAGTCCTCGATGCACGCCGTCGCCGGTGGGGTCGAACACGCGGCCCTTGTGGTCGACGACGCCCGTGTCCTTACCCTCTCCCATGACGCACCCGCCCAGGGGATGCACGGTGATCAGCGACCGTCCCCTAGTCCACGCCCACAGCGGGTCAGGGACCGCCTTTCCGCGCAGCGCCTTGGTAGCAATATCGGCAATCCGGTTGTCGCGCGCGAATACCGGCTGCTCAGCGACTTCCGGCCAGTCCACGCGGATTCGGTCGCTGTCGAGAACAATCTTCCCGCCGGAGTCGTCGGTGCTCATGATCAAGTAGGTGAGGGTACGGTCAACCGGGCCGTGATACGCGCCGAGCGAAATGGTTGCAAGCTCGCGCAGGCGCTTGGCCGCTGACCCATTCTTCCGGCTCGGACTCCCGAAGGAGGCCGCATACATGGCCGCTGGCAGTACCGAGGCGAGCGCGCCTGGGATTGCGCCGTCCTCGATGATCAGTGCCTTGCTCAAGTCCGCGTGCTGGTCTCGCAGGTCAATTAGCCCGGCTATGGTCGGCCCGACTGTCGTGTTAGTTTTCGGCGTTCGCCGGCCGAGCCCCACACCCTTGACGGAGCGGTCGGTGTTGTAGGCGAGCGCCAGCACGTCGCCGTTGCCGGAGAACCGGTCTCCGAGCCGCTCTGAGACCGGCAGCCCGAGGGCTCGGGACCTCAGCAGGATTTCGGTAGACCCGAGGGCCCCCGCAGCGAGCACCACGACGTCTGCGGTGATGAACTGCGAGGGGGCACTGCGGTACCGCCTGCGCCCGCCGCCATGCACCTGAAAGGCGACCCGCCATTTGCCGTTGTGCTTTTGCACAGAGCGAACAGCCACCTCGGTGAAGATGTGGGCTCCGTGCGCATGTGCGTCGGGGAGGTAGTTCATGAGAACTGTGTTCTTGGCCCCGATGTTGCAGCCGGAACAGCAGTCGCCGCACAGGTTGCAGGCCACCTGATTGACGCCGACATTGTTCGGGCCGTCGGCGAAACTCACGTTGATGCAGGGACGATCAACATGCCTGCCCAGATGCTCGGCGGCCCTTTCGAGCGCGGCCAGCTTGGGGAGCTTGGGCCAGTCCTCCGGGTACGGGTTCGACCCGAGCATGTCCCTCGCCAGTCGCATGTACGGCTCGAGTGTCCCTGGCTCGCGCAGCGGCTCTGGCCATCGCTTGTCGGTGAATACTGAATCGCCCGGCTTCAGCGCCACGTTCGCGTTGATCAGCGAGGTGCCGCCCAGCCCGCAGCCGACAAGCACCGTGATGTCGTGCCCGGTATGAACGTCGAAGAGCGCGCTGCTCGACCCGTAGTGGTGGGTCGGGGTGTGCACTTGAGTGTGACGCGCACCCTTGAGCGCGGAGTCGGGGTACTCACCTGGGTGGAGTTCCTTCCCGCGCTCGAGAACGCAAACATCACGACCCGCCCGCGCAACCCGTGCGGCTGAAATGGCGCCGCCATAACCGGAGCCAACTACCACAACGGAATAGTGGCTCAGCATCTGACCGATCGGGCTAGAGAGCCGTTTCATAGGCAAAACCCCCTCAGCGAACTGTCCCCGGTCGCGAGGCGGCCGTCAAGATGCCTTCAGCGGTGAATGATCTGCCGGCCGGGCATCCTGCCTGTGCGGGCGGGATGCCCGGCCGGGTGGGACGAAGTGGTTGCGTCGGCGCCTGATTGGCGCCGACGCGCCTTGCGCCAGCCCGAGGGTGGCGATGACGGCGTCATGCCGCTACGGGCGGGCGCCCAGCAGGGCGATCACGCGGCGAGCAAGGACTGAGCGGCGCTGCGGCTGGCGGTGCGCGGGCTCTGGCTTGCGCGCGCGCTTCGCTTCGCGAGCTTCTCTGACCTGCGCTTGCCGCTGGGCGTCA
>Ga0126371_10003769_pt1 | contig 13319 bp, 13 predicted proteins | sample PanSoiMetaPlot_4_FD_110145 | JGI IMG/M metagenome (GOLD analysis project Ga0126371, IMG submission 110145) | Tropical forest soil microbial communities from Panama - MetaG Plot_4 | ecosystem: Environmental > Terrestrial > Soil > Tropical forest > Bulk soil | place: Panama | collected 2016-02-17
ACCCGTACTATAATCCCGGCCGCCTTCAGGTAAGCGCCTGCGGTTTCGCGACGTACACCGGTTTCTCGCTCGATGCGTCGTAAGGACCAGCCGAGCTTCCCCAGTGCGAAGACTTGTTGTTTCTTTTCTTCGTTCAAGACATTGCTCATGCCGAGGAAGCCTATAAAGGCTCCTCTCGGAGTCAATGTCCCGAGCTCTATCGTTGGCCGGTTTTCAGGTGACCCTCATTGGCCGGATTTGGGTGACCCCTGAGGTGCTATGCTGCGACGCATTTGCATTTCGTATCCCCCTTCTACGGAACGACGGTGAGATAGTTGAAGCCATCCTCTGCTTCGAGCATCCTTTGGATTGCATGATATTGGTTAACTGCAAGAGGATCGGTCTTCTCAGCGTTGATGCATCCGTGAGTGATCGAGCCAATGTGAAATTCGAAGCCACCTCTCTTGTTGCCGATCCCTATCAATGACAAATCGTAGAGAAGCGAATCCCACTTTGACCACTTTGTAGGTTCGAGTCGGTACAGTCCCCAACCTTGATGTTCGGGTCTCTGGTCCGGGTTCATTTTGTACCTGCCAGGCTGGATCGGCCCTGTATTCTTGTTATTCGCACAACTCGGGTTGTCGCGGCACTCACCTGGGTCGCCCGAGTGAAGTCCCAGTGGTCCAAGGGTTAGTTCCCATCTTGGGCCGACCGGTGGGATGGAGTTTTCCGTGCAGGTCATTCTGTGCTGCGAAATCGAGTAAACACACTCGGCCAGTCCCAATGGATCTATAAAACCCGTCGAGTCGTTGCCAACGTAGGTGTAGAAATTCGTGCTCCCAGCAAAGCTGATGGGGTCTTCGCTAATGAATCTTCCGGCTACGGGATCGTAGTATCTGGCGCGATAGTACGATGTGGGCAGAATTTTCGCCGTCCAATCGCCAAGAACTCCCTTGCGCCTGACCGTCAGACTGGACAGCTGCTACTAGTCGTGTACCCGGCATTCCTTAAACTATAGGCGACTGATAGAAGGTCGGGACAGGTCCGTAGCGAACGCTGTGCTTTGTCAGTCCCCTGCCGAGAAGCTCCAGGGAGAGTCCGGCGAGCTGCTCCTCCGCCTCGGCGCTTCTATGGATAGGCTCCCAACACCCATCACAAAGGGCTTGTGACGCGCAGACAGTTCGCTGCGCTGTCGAGGGATATCGGCTTCGCTTCACCGGGCCGCCACTGACGCAAAGATATTGCTATACTGTCCCCACCGGGGAACAGCATGAGTTCGCAGGACAGCGTGATTGTCAAAAACCCGCAGATTCTCGGCGGAACACCCGTCTTTCGCGGCACCCGCGTCCCCTTCCAGGCGCTTTTGGACTATCTCGAAGGCGGCGAAACTCTAGATGAGTTTCTCGAGGATTTTCCCTCCGTCACTCGCGAGGCTGCCATCAACGCGCTGGAGCATGCAAAGATCGCTCTCGTTGCTAACCTCGAATGAGGATCCTCCTCGACGAGTGCGTGCCTCATCGCCTTCGGAATCACCTGTCTCTCCATGAATGCCAGACAGCTCGGCATGCTGGCTTTGGCGGGCTCGAAAATAACGAACTGCTCGAAGCCGCGGAGAATGCAAAGTTCGATGTTTTGCTCACGGTCGATCGCGGCATCGAGTATCAGCAGGACTTCGGGAATCGAAAGATTGCCTTGGCGATTCTTTGCGCGAAGTCCATTGCGCTGAATCATCTCACCCCGCTTGTACCGGCTTTGCTTGACCGACTAGAGTCAATCCGGCCCGGTCAAGTCATTAGGATTGGCGACCAGTAATCGGTGTGAAATGGAGCACTTCAGGACATTTGGTTTGGGTCGAGCGGGCGCGCTTGTAGCAAAGCGCTAAAGCCGGCGTTGAATTGTTGGCTGGCGAAGCGGCGGGAACTGACTAGGCACAAGGATTCCGCACAAAGATACCCGAAACGTATACTCAAGGTAATGACTAGTGGCACCGCAGACTGCCCAACTCTCGATCTAACTGCGTTCGGGCGAATAAACGGCGAATCTTACTACCGCGCCAGATACTACGATCCCTTTGCGGGAAGATTTTTGAGTGGCGATCCAATTGGATTTGGTTAAAGTCGTCCTAGGCCTTAAGCGGACGCAATCTAGCGGCGCGGATGGCAGGCCAACGATGTGCGTAAATTGCCAAAGCCAGTCTTCGCGACTGAGATCACCCTACTCAACTCAAGCGGCCAGCCGAAAGCTCTAAGACAGGATCCGCGCAAGGAGCCTAACGACCAACAGCGTTGACCGATTTGCGTAAGGTGACGGTCTATATACACTGCTCCGTCACCCAGAACAGGCAACCGAGCTTCGCGATAGTCCCGAACTGATCCCTCGGCTGGCTCGTTCCCAATTTGCGAGCTCAAGCCAAAGACGTTCTCGTTGCACACGACTCGGAACCGACGCGCTAGCGTCCAATTCCCTCCCCCAACTAGTGTGCTGTCCCGTAAATACGTTCGCATAGTCGTTCAACTTTGGCGAAGATTGACTCCGCCGTGGCAGTCCAGACGAACGGCTGCGCATGACGGTTGGAATGCTGGACGTAATGATCGATTTTCGCGACCAGTTCTTTCACGCTGCTGAACGTTCCCCTGCGAATGGCTTTTTGCGTGATGCGATTGAACCAGATCTCCACCTGATTGAGCCAGGAGGCATAGGTCGGAGTGAAGTGTACGTGGAAGCGTGGCCGTGTGGCGAACCAACGTCGAACTCGCAGATGTTTGTGCGTGGCGTAATTATCCACGATGATGTGCACCTCCAAGTTCTTCGGTACATTCTTCTCAATCTCCCGGAGAAAACTCAGATACTCTTGATGCCGGTGACGCGGTCGACATTTCGTGAGCACTTTGCCGCTTGCCTTGTCCAGTGCAGCAAACAACGTGGTGGTTCCGTGGCGTCGATAATCAGGGGTCACGCCCTCGACATAACCCAAGCCTAGCGGCAACATCGGCTGGGTGCGTTCCAGTGCTTGAATTCCGCTCTTCTCATCCACGCACAATACCACCGCATTTTCTGGGGGATTTAAATACAGCCCTACAATATCCCGTACTTTTTCTACAAAAAATGGGTCGCTGGAAAGCTTGAACTGGTTCTGCCGATGTGGCTGCAAGCCAAACGCTTGCCAGATGCGGTGCACGGTCGATTTCGATACGCCGGTCTCCCCGGCGATTTGCCGAATACTCCAATGCGTTCCGGCTTTGGGTTTCGTCTTCAGCGTCTTGCGAACCAGTTGTGCCACGCGCTCGTCGCTGATCGGACGTGGCCGGCCCGAGCGTAATTCGTCATAGAGTCCGGACACTCCGTGCGCGAGAAAGCGTCGACGCCACAGCCCTACGGTCACGTCGCTGGTCTCCAATTGGCGGGCGATCTCCAAATTCGTCTTCCCAGAAGCACACAACAAAATAATCTTGGCCCGACGCACCAGCCCTGCCGGAAGAGAACGCGAGTTGGCTAAGCCTTCTAGCTGTTCGCGCAGCTCCGCATCCAAAACCAACGCCGCTTTCGGCCGTCCCATCGCCATAGCCTCCATTGTGCACAGGAGATGCCCAGATTCCCAGCAATACTATTGCCAGTTATTTATGGGACATAACACTAGCTTCAGGCGAGCTGGCTTCTGCAGAGGACAGCTACCACGGCCTGAAGGCAATCGGAAACAGAATAAAGAACCACGTTGATATTTTGCGTTGACCCCAAGGCCGTCGGTTACGAGCGTTCTATTCGGGGCGCGAAGCCCTTCCCTCGCCGAACTCTCCAATACGCAAGGGAAATCAGCAAGAGAAAAGGCGCAAACGCCGGGACCGAGTACTGCAGGCCTTCGACAAAAAACGTGCTCGCGGTGATCCCCACGAGTGCGACAATACCCAGCCATGTCGAATACGGAAAGAACCGAAGGCGCAGAGGGAGATGGGCAACTCGTTCGGGACCAAGGGCGCGCCGAAACGCGAGATGCGTCAGCAAAATAACGATCCAGACGAATAGCATCCCCGCGACTGCAGTGCCATACAGCAGGAGGAATGCTTTCGTTGGGGCGTAGATCGCAAGCAATATCGCCGCCACCATACCTGCGGTGGAAACAACCAGCGCACGGCGAGGAACGCCGCTTTCGCTGAGGCGCCCGAGCCATTCCGGGGCATGTTGGCTTCTCGACAGGGAAAAAAGCATGCGCGTGGTGAGGTACAAATCCGTGTTGGAACTTGACAGCGCCGCAGTGATCACCACCAGATTCATAATACTAGCCACGTAAGGGATACCAACGGCGGAAAAAGCACTCACAAACGGACTCCCGGTAATGCCCGTGCCCGCGTGATTCCAAGGTGTCATCGCCAGCATGATAGTAATCGCTAGAACGTAAAAGAGGATGAGCCGATAGACTATCGTCCGCATCGAACGCGGAATGGATACCTCCGGACGTTCGGCTTCGCCCGCTGTGACTGCAATGATTTCCACGCCCATGTAACTAGTGAGCACAAGAGTAAGCGCCAGCCAGACACCTTGCCAGCCATTGGGGAGAAAGCCCCCATGCGCCGTGAGATTGGAGAGGCCCACAGCCGGTCTGTGCCCCAGACCGAGGATCAAGCCCAACCCAATAACAATGAAAAAAACGATTGCCAAAACCTTGATGAGAGCAAACCAGTATTCGAACTCGCCGAAGCGGCCCACCTGCTGCATATTCAGCGTTACCAGCCCAATGGAAACCACTACGACCCAGATCCATTGGGGGATGGACGGAAACCAAAACGCGAAATAGATCCCCACCGCCGTCACTTCCGCACCGACAGCAATGATCTGAACCAGCCCATATGTCGTGCGTGTCGAGAATCCCGCCCAGGAACTGAGATAAGTCTGCGCGTAGACGCCAAAAGAGCCAGCGACGGGATGAACGACGGCCATTTCCACCAACGAGTAAGAGACGATCAGTGCGACGATCGCGCCGAGAAGGTAGGATACGATGACGCCAGGCCCAGCCAGGCGAATCGTCACGCCGCTTCCCAAAAAAAGCCCGACACCAATCGCGCCGCCTATGGCTAGCATGCTGAGCTGCCGTTGGGTCAGTCTTCGCCTTAGTTCTCCGGATTGCATAGCGTAGTCCGGCAAATAATCTGACTTGCCAGGGGGGAGACCTCCGGAGGGCTCCGGGACTTTATTCATGCCTGCTCAAATTGAGCAAAACGTCCGCAAAGCGAGCGATCTCTTCCAGAGTATTGTAGTGAACCGCAGAAACTCGAACTACTCCGCTATCTTGACGCAAACCGAAGCGTTTCATCAGCCGCGGTGTGTACATGTGGCCATCGCGTATCGCAATGCCGGCTTCCGCCATGGTCTGTGTCACTTTTACTGGTGCGGTTTTTCTCAGATTAAAACACAACGTTGGAACGCGGTCATGTACCCGATGATCTTCTTTTATGCCGTAGATCGTGGCACCGCACTCCCGCAATATGCGAAGTATTGCGAGCGACAAGGATGCTTCGTACGAGCGGATGGCTATCATCGCACGAACGAGGCGGGCGCGTTTGGAGTCTTGTGGGCTGGCATTTTCGCCTTCTCGTAGGGTCTTGTCCAGAATCTCCAGATAGGAAACAGCGGCATCCATGCCCGCCACATTTTCATATATAAACGTTCCGGCCTCGATTTTGCCTGGCGGCTCGTCGGGAATGAACTCCTCACGGAATGTCGGCAACTTTTGAAGAAGTTCGCGGCGTCCCCAGAGGAATCCCATGTGCGGAGCAAAAATCTTGTAACCGGAGCAAACCAAATAGTCGCAATCGAACGCCTGCACATCCGTAACCGCGTGGGGCCCATAGTGCACACAATCCAGAAAAATCTCGGCGCCGACTTCGTGTGCGAGCCTCGCTGCCGCGGCAACGTCGACGATCGAGCCGAGAGCATTCGAGGCCACAGTGCACGCCACAAGGCGCGTTTTCGAGGACAGCAGTGGCTTCAAGTCTTCGGGATGCAGATTCCCGTCTTCCCGCATTTTCCACCACTGAAATTTCGCCCCTTCTCTCTGCAGTGCCATCCAAGTAGCAACATTTGCCTCATGATCCATGTCGGTGACAACGATCTCGTTACGCTGCTGCAGGGTTTGTCCAATGGCTAGGCTTACGATTCGGATGAAGGACGTGGCATTCATGCCAAATGCGATTTCGCTCGGATCGCGGGCGTTAATAAGAGCACCGACACTCTCGCGAGCTCGCGCGATGGCTGAATCCACTTGCAGGCTGTGCCGATATCGGCCTCCGCGCTGGACGTTGTGGTCCACCAAGTGCCGGTTGACAGCATCAAGCACGATCTGCGGCACTTGCGCGCCAGCGGCATTGTCGAAGAAGATGAACGAAGGATCGCGGTGAAGGGCTGGAAACGAAGCGCGGACTGATGCAACCGGAAATTCCAAGCGACGATCCAAAACGGAGGCGGGATTAGCAATACCGCTCATTTCAATTCCTTGTGTCCCCTTGGCGAGCCACTTCGGAACTGCGTGTTTGTGCGGCAGAAGCGAAGCACGTGAACGGTACAGTGTGTGGTTTCGCCTGTCAAGCAACCTGCCATCCGCGCGAGGCTTGCATGCACGTAGGAAGCCACGGCTCTCTTCGTTCTGAGCGCACAGGGCCTAAGCCCTGCTCGAACATTCGCGCGAGAACTCCTCTCCCGCGATGCACAAGAGCCCCACCTTCGAACTCGTAGCACAGCATGTTGCATGTCCGGCATCCCGCAGAGATCGGTTTTGCCGATATAGCAATATTGGATCAGCCCATTAGAGGAGTGTTGCCTCGGCCGTCTGAGCCGCGTAAGCGGACGACTGGCTCATAGTATCCACTTATGACCTTCGGGCGATTGACGGTCAAACAACTCGTGGTTATCGTTTATTCGCGACTCCACTGGTTTGAGAGGAGGGTAGATGCCGCGCACGCTATATGGTTGTGTTGCGCTAACCGCGGTTTTGTTGATCTGCACTGCCGCTCAAGGGCAGTTTCCGGATAAGTTCACAAATCTAAAGGTCCTGCCGAAGGATACTTCCAAGCAGGAACTTCAATCGACCATGCGCGGCTTTGCATTCGCGCTTGGTGTCCGGTGCGAATATTGCCACGTCGAAAAGAAAGAGCCGGAAAAGGGCTTCGATTTTGCTGCCGATGACAAAGATACGAAAAAGACGGCGCGACTGATGATCCAGATGGTCCAGGCGATCAATCGCGATTACGTAGGCAAGATCGAGAATGCCGACAAAACCCCGCCCATACGCGTGCAGTGCGTGACCTGCCACCATGGATTGGCCGAACCGCAACCGCTCAACGCGGTGCTTGCCGAAACGTTGGAGAAAGATGGCATCGATAAAACAGTCGCGCGATACAACGAACTCCGTAGCAAGTATTACGGCACCGGGCAGTATGACTTTGGGGAAACGCCGTTGAACCTGCTAGCTGAATCACTCCTCGAGAAGGACAAAAAGGCTGAGGCACTGGCGATCATGGAACTCAACTTCTCAGCGAATCGTCCCGATTCCGTTTGGTCCTACCACATGCTAGCGATGGCCCACCAAGCGAGCGGGCAGACCGATAAGGCCATTGCCGACTACCGCAAAGTTCTTGAACTGCACCCCGATGACACATGGGCCAAGCAACAAATCGATTCCCTCTCCAGAGCAAAGTCAAAATGACCAAAAATAAAGCCGGTATCCGTCCTTAACCGAAACCGTCTCTCTGTTCGTTCTCAGCTATACGGTGCGCAAGACTTGAGGTAAGTAACAATCACAAGTCCGCGCAACCTGACCTTGGCGTCCGTGTTATTTGGCCCAACGATAAAGATTGGGAGTTCTGGCGCGCGTTGGTCCGAATCCGACCAAAATCATAGTGGTTCTTATAGAACGTCCAATATGGACTGTGCTTCGAATGCGGAAACGTCAAATCGCCGAATAAGTTCCAGAGCTCTATAGCGATGTCCGCCTTAGTATTTTCGCTGACGAACAGGACGGATGACCGCGCTAACCGCAAAGTCTCCCGTCCAGTCGTCAGTCTTGTCAGGGAACAAACAGCTTAGTCATGATCCTGTCCTCGGCGAGCCTCGTCGGCATCTTCGGCTAGATCGGCCAAGACGGCAAAGAACTCCCTGGATTGGCCGTTAAAAAGCCCCATGTTCGTCAAAAACTTGACCACGCCCATGGCTATGCCCTTGGTCTCGGTCGGACGGATCACCGAACATATCGGCAGGTCTTTGCTTATAAATGGGCAAGGTTCTGGCATGATCAGGTTCGCTTTCAGTTCCTCACCCGCATGACTGAAATCTGGAAATGTGACTGATACCCCGGTCACCTTATCCACGACGTTCGTCAAAGGAGGTGCATTGCCAGCTTTGTCCGACCAAGTTTGGAAATGCATCGTCTCGGTCGGGCCGATGCTAATCAAAATTCGTAACACTTCCACACTTGTAGCTCTTTGCGCCATCGCCGGATAAAGCGTGGTACCACCTTGTTCGATGGTCGGGAAGTGGAACCCCGCTGTGTTCGCAATCGCCTGTAAGAACGTGGGATCGGATGTGTCGGCATCAGTTCTGGGAATCGCCGTGTGTTTTCCTACGGCCAGAGTTGGCACAGCTTGTGGGAACGTGTCGCCGAAATCTGGGTTACCACTGTCGCTACGGTAGCGTGTCCACCAACTAGTATCGATTGTAAGCTCCATCAGATTTGTGAGCCGGAGTATTCCGCTTGACCCCGTGGCGCTACTCCCTGGTAGCGTACGGAACTTGTCGAGATTCACAGGATCCGCCCCCTTGGAGACAAGGTATGCGTTTAGAAAATTTTGGTGCGTGAACTCGTCGTCCGTATTGTCATGAATGTACTGCGCCATGTCCGTGTCCAGCATGGACAAAGCATTGGTATACGGAACGTTACCAGTTCCGCCAGGTACTTCGCTGTCTTGCACTCCTCCCAGTTCGTTATATTGCACCCAGAAGTCTGTCTCGAGGATTTCCGCCGCTGCCGCAAATCTCAGCAACGCTGCGTCCCCCCTCGTCAGTTTTCCACTCTTTTCTTCCCGGCCCTCCCGGCCGAACGCGGTAAGTCCGGGTTCGAAAAGGCTCGAGGTCATTGTCGCGGCTCCCGCCGCAAAGGCACCTCTCTTGAGAAACGAACGTCGACTAGAGCCCGGTTTGACACTTCGAAGTACAGGATTTGTCATTTGAGTTTCTCCCCAGAAGAATTAGGCGGATTAAAAGAGATCAGCAGCGGCTGGTACTCTTTGCCCGTCAACCTAGGTCAAAACAAAAAGTAAAGTGTCACCGTGGAGTCCATCGGCAGCAATTTTTTCGTCATTGTTTGGCGCCCGGCCAACTTTCGGTGGACTCTGAAGGTGTAGCAGAAAATTGACAGGCTCGCGACAGTCCCAAGCGGATTTGTCTCCAAACAAAACGATTATGCGACAGATTCTTGACATCCCTGCTTCCGCCGGGTCGGTTATCCTCTCAATCTAAGTAAGGAGACAAACTAATGAACAGATTAGCAAGTGAGCTCGAAGAGCAGGCGAATCGCAGGATTCTCCTGCTCGGTCTAACCGGATTTCTTGTGGTCCTGGGCTTTTACCGCCTGCAATCCCACCAAGTCCTGGCACAGGCTCAACAGACGCAGGTGGTCGAACTGAAGGCCAAGAAGTACGAATTTGATCCATCCCCGGTTCATGTGAAGGCTGGGACCAAAGTTCAGCTCAAAATCACCGCCATTGACCACGATCATGGGTTCAAAATCGCCATGTATCCCGATGGCGCAGAATCGAAGGGTACGCCGGGACTCGTTTTTACTTCGGCGCAAGACTGCTTGCTGCTCAAAAAAGGAGAAACCACGACAATTGAATTCATCGCGCAGAAGCACGGTACCTACCCGTTCCGTTGCTGCCATAAGTGCGGTTTGGGCCATAGTGGCATGAAAGGTGAACTTATTGTGGAGTGAGTCAGACTGGCGATTCACGGGCTGAGCTTTTGCACGTCTGTCATCCCGACCAATCCGCGATTCACCTAGCAATAGCACTTTATCGGCAAGATCGAAACCGCGGCTAGGTTGGGCTTGCTATGACCAGCGTGGAACCGCCATGCCGCATCGGGCCCATGCGTCTGCTCAGTAGCTATTAGGCGCATCCGGTGATACTTCCAGGCGGCACAGCGAAAGTAAACGGGTCTACGATTTGCGTTCCGCGCCCACTAGCGTCACCGCAATCACGCACTTTTCTAAGGAGCGGTTGTGCCAAGCGTGACGAGTTCCGTTCTGAATCACGCAATCTCCTGCTTTGAGATGTACTTCCGAGCCTTCATCCAATTCCAAAGACACTTCGCCGAAAACAACAACATCGAAGTCTACCGTGTCCGTAGTGTGCATCCCGGGATGATCCGGCTCCAAAACCTCGATCATTCCTGGTAACTTTTGTTGTAACTCCGCAATACCGGTCGCTTCGCCGAGCTGCTCATGACTTGTCGTCGCCTCCGGCGGTAACGTGAAGAACCCGAAACGGAAGCCATGCTTTGACGGGAAATAGCCAGGCTGTGCTGGCGGAGTCCCATCACACGGAAGTTCAGGCGTAGCGTCACTGCCCCAGATGCGATGAAACTCGTATCCGGGAAACGACGAGAGACTCACCGGCTTGATTTGCTGCTTTTGCACGAAAACCGACTTCCCTTGTGCGTTCTGGCCGGTCACAACACAGTAGATATCCATTGGATGGTCTCCTTGAGCACCACCGACGATTCACAACTTAAGACTGGAACGTTCCCTTAATGTCAGAGTCGTATGAATCAACCTTGGAGAGACGACCGGGGAAAGTAACCTGAATCCGTGTCGTCTTCGCTTGTTCTCCTCGAGCCTCGGAAAAGTGATCCGGCAATTGTAGGTAAAGGAGACTGCCGAATGTAGACCAGAAATTGGTCAAGAAAAGGTCAAGAAAAGGTCAAGAAAGAATCGGGAAAACATCAAGGGAACCAGACAGAAGGAATTGTTTTCTTTGGCGAGTAGCCATTCTTAGGCAACGGTGACAGGTTGGTCTTTCGTCGTTGGCTCGCATCTTGATCAAGATGCGAGCATAAACCTGACGCCGTACACGCATTTCTCCTGTTTCAAATCGTGGACTACAAGACCGGAGATGCTCCGACAATCGGGAGCTAGAGGGTAGGTGCCGAGAGCCTACAAGGCTGTTCCGCCCGAGCAGCTTCATAAGCTCCCGACGTGAACTAGGTTTCGTACTCAACACGTGGCGTCAACTAGCACTTTTGCATGAATTGTCGTTCATTTAGATTTTACAAATTTTGAGTGTCTAGTTGTTCGCTGCAGGAACTGTGCGTACGCGCACGTTGTAAACGTTGGCGGTACTCGAAGTTCGCTTGAGTGTCACGGATTCTACTTGCATCCGGCTGTGCCCGATAGAGATTAATTGAGTAATTTCTGGGACTGGAAGCCTGTTTTCCGGGTCGTTTATTGTATGTAACTCGCAGCCGGACTTGTCCACAAACCTGAATAGCTGTGCCACTTGACCTCCCCGAACTAATCGCAAAGAGTCTAGTGGGCGGAGACGCAATTCAATTTCAGCCGAATCACGGCAACCAACAATATACTTTAGTTTGACGGTGATGTTTGCAGATGGTGAGTTCTGAAAAGTGGAGACATAGAGGTATTTTGGCGGGCCGAACAGTAACTTCTGACAGTTGACCCTTGTAGCTTCTAGAAAATCCGCGGCCTCTGCAGTGACAGAGTGGCAAATCGACGCAACTCGAAGGAACTCAACGTCAGTGAAAGCCCGTCAATGCCATTCTAGAGAACATTTCACCGACGCTAACGACCCTGATCAGACCGGATTCGACTCCAGGAATAGGCTCGGCGACCTTCCGCATCATTTGGATTTAACGTGATAGCCTGCACGTACTCCTTCTCGGCGCCGGGCCAGTCCCAGTCGGCGTTGAATCTCACCGTGGCCAGTGTGGTGTGTGCGTCCGACAGGGAGTTATCTACAGCCAAGGCTTTTAACGCGTAGTCTTTCGCTTTTGGCATTGCGACTTTTGGAGCCAACTCATCGGTACTTAGGAAGTAATATGATAGACCCACTAGTGCTTGGCCGTAATTTGGATCGATTTCGAGTGCGCACTCAAAGTATTTCTTTGCAGCCCTGAAGTCTTCCTCTGTCCCTTTGTTCCAGAAAAAACGTCCCTTGAGATACAGCTGGTAGGCTTCGGCGTTAACAGGTCGAGCTGCTGCTAAGCGTGCTTGTTCTTGTGGTGTTACCTCGGTCCGAATTTCGTTGGCAATCGACTGCCTTGCCCAGTCTCCATCATTGTGGTGGGTGATAGGCTTCTTACGGTGGCTACCCAAATCCAGCACGATTCATTTAAGGCGGTGTTCGATGCAGAGCGGGCACGATACGAGCGGCTAGAGAAGCGTGCGAACCTTTATTCTTAAAGCAGGAATCGGGCACCTATTTACAGGTTATTGCGGATCTTCTGCAGGAGATTTTTGTTTGAAGGGTCAGAAGGCTCGGCTTCAATGAGAAACCACAAACCACAGTAGGGCGTGAAGCCGAGGCACTCTGGAGGTCCCGCCACAATCCAGCCATCCACGCTGCCGTTGAGCACAATATAGGCGAGAATTTCTCGCACAGTTCGGCTGTGCAGTGTTGCTGGCTTCAGTGTCGGCGGCCTTGTGCCTCCTGGTACATCTCCTCCAAATCCTTTCAATGTTTTGTCCAGACTGAGTTGCAGATTCCACCACAGCATCACGGACGCTGTTCTGGCGTTCTCCCCTTCCGGAATCGTGAAGACCGGGATGACTGTGTTTAACTGACTCTGGGCGCGTTTGGAAGCGCGCGAGTTCGTGATTTCGATGATTCCATTTCGCAACCGCCAACCGTACCCGTGCCCATTGTGCAGAATGGAATCCAGTGCCTGCCGTACCGTTTTGTTTTCCACGCGCACCCCGATAGGGTTGTCCATCGATGCTCGGTCAACGTATTCGATGGCGATTCGCAGGTGCTGCTGATGCGCGAAACCAAGCGGTGTTTCAGTCAGACCGATGCCACTCGAATTGAAATCAGAAGCGGGTCTTTCCGCAGAGTTGTCCTGTGCACGAAGCAGCGGAGCAAAGAGCAGAAAGGCGCGCACGATAGCGCGACTCGCCATAATCATTTGACTCCAAGAGAGTAAAAGCGGTTCCTTAGCGAAGGATGGACGCAGCTTCGGGGAAACCGGGTTACCGGACATCTCTAACAATGCCGACCGTGTCAAGCCTTTTTTCCCTTTCTTTTTTCACCTTCTCTTCCTTTTTTAAGCGCACTTCTCCCTTC
>Ga0126371_10003770_pt1 | contig 13317 bp, 11 predicted proteins | sample PanSoiMetaPlot_4_FD_110145 | JGI IMG/M metagenome (GOLD analysis project Ga0126371, IMG submission 110145) | Tropical forest soil microbial communities from Panama - MetaG Plot_4 | ecosystem: Environmental > Terrestrial > Soil > Tropical forest > Bulk soil | place: Panama | collected 2016-02-17
AATGGGAGAAACTAGGAAATCTTTGGGACTGGCGCTGATTTTGGCCGGCTGCCTTGGTGCTCTCGGCGTGTATGGACACGCCGTGGCGCAGGACTGGAAGCCGGGACCACCTCCGATGGAACGCGCGTTTGGCGGCGGCCGGATGCACGGGCGGTGGTGGGACGATCCGGAGACGGCCCAGAAGATTGGGCTGTCGGCCGATCAGCAGAAGAAGATGGACGACATCATGCAGCAGAATCGTCTAAAGCTGATCGATCTGCATGCAGCGCTGGAGAAGCAGGAAACGATCATGCAGCCGCTGATGGAAGCGGATCAGCCGGATGAGACGAAGATCCTGGCGCAGATCGACTCGATTGCGCAGGCCCGGGCAGAGCTGGAAAAGGCGAATGCGCGGATGCTGCTGGGAATTCGGCAGACGCTGACGCCGGACCAGTGGACGAAGCTGAAGGCCATGCGTGATGAGAAGCGAGACGAGCGGAATCGCGACGGACGCGGCATGCGCGGCAGATGGGGCGGTCCCGGCGGTCCGCCGCCTGCGGCCGATGGCGGCAACGGAGGACCTCCGACTCCGCAACCACAGATGGAATAGGTTTTCTGGTTAGAAGGAGCGGCTTATGAGCCGCTCCTTTTTTAGTGTGCTCTTGTTCGTGCTTCTGTCTGCGAGACGCAGGTCCTTCGACGAAGGCTTCTCTTCGAGAAGCCTTCGCTCAGGATGACAAAATTTTGATGAGGCAAGGATTGACGCCCGAAGGGCGGGTGTGCCTGGACGGCCAGTCCCCTTTATAATCGCACGTGCAGATTATGGAGAACTCAACCCACGCTCCGGAGTCTCGCCTGGTGATGGATATTACCGACATCATGGCGATTTTGCCGCACCGCTACCCCCTGCTTCTGATCGATCGGGTGATCGAGATGGAGCGGAAGAAGCGGATTGTCGCTATTAAGAATGTGACGATCAACGAGTCATTTTTTCAGGGACATTTTCCGGATTATCCGATCATGCCCGGCGTGCTTGTGGTGGAAGCCATGGCACAGGCGGGCGGGGCGCTGCTTCTGACGGAGATTCCTGACCGCGATAGCAAGCTGATGGTGTTTACCGGGATTGAGCGGGCGAAGTTTCGGCGCCCGGTGGTGCCTGGGGACCAGTTGCGCATCGAGGTCAATGTCTTGCAGTGGAAGGCGCGCTACGCGCGGCTGGAAGGCAAGGCAACGGTCGACGGCAAGCTGGCATGCGAGGGTACGGTCATGTGCCAGCTTGTTCCGCGGCGCAGGCCGGATACGGCTTCTGCGCAGCTTGAAGATGCGCCTGCGATGACGGCGGTGACTACAGAGTGAATATTCATCCGACGGCGATTGTCTCGGCTGGGGCCGTCATTCCTGAATCATGCACGGTCGGGCCGTATTGCACTGTTGGGCCGGATGTCGAGCTGGGCAAAGACTGCGAACTGGTTTCGCATGTGGTGCTCGACGGACGGCTGAAGGTTGGAGCGCGGAACAGGTTTTATTCCTTTGCCTGCGTGGGTGTTGCGCCGCAGGACCTGAAATACAAAGGCGAGCCTACTGGCGCGGTGCTGGGCGATGACAACGTCATCCGTGAAGCTGTGACCATTTCGCGCGGAACTGCTGGCGGCGGCGGCACAACACGCGTGGGCAGCGGCTGCCTGATTATGGCGTACGTGCATATCGGGCACGACAGCGTGGTGGGCGACGGGTGCATTCTGGCGAATGCTGCTACGCTGGCGGGCCATGTGATTGTCGAGGATTTCGCTACTGTCGGCGCGCTGAACCAGGTTCACCAGTTTTGCCGGATCGGGAAGTATGCGTATACGGGTGGCGGGACGACGGTGGTGCAGGATGTGCTGCCGTTCTCGCTGACTTCGGCGAAGCGCGAGACGCATGCTTACGGGCTGAACAAAGTCGGGCTGGAGCGCAAGGGGTTTGATAGCACGCGGTTGCGGGCGCTGCAGCGTGCTTATCGGCATTTGCTGGCGGGGAAGATGAATACTTCGCAGGCTCTGGAAAAGATCAAGTCCGAGGGAGCCACGAGCGAAGATGTGGTGTATCTAGTGGAGTTTATTGAGAAATCGGAGCGCGGGCTCCACAAGTAATTCGCAGCAGGACAAAATGCCCGTACGGATTGCTCTTCTCAAATAGCTTCATCTCCAGCTATTCGCCGTCTTGCAAGAAAGCCGTCGATTGCAAACGGTCCTGAGCCTGCGAGGACGAGCGTTGTTAATGCGGCGAGATACAGGAGATCGCACTCATATCCCGGCGGACCGAATATTGCTCCCCCGGGTGTTACCGCCAAAATCTTGATGGAACTGAAGCCGTAACGCAAATGAACCGTGAACATGGCCGTTAATAAGACCACTGCCATTGGCACACTAGCGATGCGAACGAATGCCCCAAGCAGCACGGCCAAACCGCCGAACAGTTCAACCAGGATAGTTAACCATGCCATGAGGTGGGGAGCAGGAACGTTTAACGCATGCAGGATAGATGCAAACCCATCAGGACCCTTGAGCAGCTTGGAGTAGCCGTGTTCGATGAAGCCATAGCCCACGATAAAGCGCAATGCGATAGGTGCCCACGAAGAAGATTGAAGTCGGTTAAACATAGCTGGGGAAAAAACCTCATGGTTGCTCGAAAGTAAGGATCTGTGATGGCATTGAGCGAATACTGTGTCGTTTATTCGACCCGGTTTTTGGGCATGGGGTTACAAGGAAAATATGGCGGTATCTGGATGGAGTATTGATTGAATACGCTCGGATTGATTGCCGGGAATGGGCGTTTTCCTTTTCTGCTGTTGGATGCGGCGCGCGCACATGGGCTTGAGGTTGTTGTTGCGGCGATCAAGGAAGAGACTGATCCGGAAATGGATGCGCGTGCGGCTGCGGATTCTGGCGTGCGCGTCTATTGGCTTTCACTGGGTGAGTTGTCGAAGCTGATCGAGACGTTTCAGAAAGAAAATGTCACACGCGCGGTGATGGCTGGGCAGGTAAAGCACAAGCAGATTTTTTCGAGCATCCGGCCTGACTGGAGACTGGCAAAGCTGCTGCTTTCTCTGCGCACCAGGAATACAGACATGCTGCTGGGCGCTGTGGCTAAGGTTCTGGGCGATGAGGGCATTGAACTGATTTCGTCTACAGCATACTTGGAACCGCTTTTGGCGCAGGCCGGAGTGCTGACCGAGCGCGTGCCTTCCGAGCAGGAGCAGAGTGATATTGATTACGGACGTGAAGTAGCGATGGCGGTCGCCGGATATGACATTGGGCAGACGGTAGTTGTCGCGAGCCAGGCGTGCGTTGCGGTTGAGGCGATGGAGGGGACAGACGCCGCCATCGAACGCGCGGGGGCGATCATGAAGACTCTGGCCAAGGAAGGCGATGCTTCAACGCTGGACCGCCGCCTGACGGTAGTGAAGGTTGCCAAGCCGAAACAGGACATGCGCTTCGATGTTCCGGTGATTGGGCTGAAGACGATTGAGGCCATGGAGCGGGCAAATGCGACTTGTCTGGCGATTGAGGCTGGGCGGACGCTGATTTTTGACAGGAGTACAGTTCTTTTGCGCGCCAACACAGCGAAGATTGCGATTGTGGCGGTGGAGCGGGGATAATAAAAGCGCCCGAAAAGGAGGGCCAATCGCCGTGTCAAAGATTTGGATCGCATTGCTTGGGGTTGTTGTCGTTGTCGGATTGGGCGTGTTTGCTGTTCGCGGCTTCGCAGCCGACGAGTCGGCGATGCCGCAGGTGGGCCAAATGGCCCCCAACTTCACATTGAACTCGCAGGAAGGCAAGCCGGTGAGCCTCGACAGCTTTCGCGGCAAGTGGGTGGTGCTCTATTTCTACCCGAAGGACATGACTACGGGCTGCACGATTGAGGCACACGCTTTCCAGCGCGACCAGGAAAAGTACCAGAAGGTGAACGCGGTGATCGTGGGCGTGAGCGTGGACTCAGTCGACAGCCACAAGGAATTCTGCGCGAAGGATGGTCTCAACTTCACGCTGTTGAGCGATGAGGAAAAGAAGGTGGTAGCGGAATACGGATCGCTGGGCAGCTATGCCGGCTTTAAGATCGCGAACCGAAATACATTTCTCATCGATCCGCAGGGAAAAATTGTGAAGGTCTGGACGAAGGTCGATCCTTCGCACCACAGTGAAGAAGTGCTGACAGCGCTGAACGAGGCCGAGGGGCAACACTAACCAGTATGATGAACCAAACAGCGAAGGATTTTTTGGCGGGTTGCGAAGCAATCCGCCATTCGCTTTTACAGGTGCCGGAAGAGATTGCCGCCCTACCATGGCGCGATGGCGGATGGACGCGCAAGCAGGTGCTGGGACACATGATCGATTCAGCCGCTAATAACCATCAGCGCTTCGTACGCGCGTCGCTTGATGGCAGCTATGCCGGTCCCTTCTATGCACAGGAGGGCTGGGTTGCAGCGCACGGCTATAACGAGACACCGTGGCCGACGCTGATTGCATGGTGGCAGACCTATCACGAGATGCTGAAAGCTGTAGTTGAACGCATTTCCGAGGACAGGCTGGACGCAGAATGCCGCGTTGGAGACGACGAGCAGGTGACGCTGCGTTTCCTGATCGAGGACTATATCGTCCACCAGCGGCATCATCTGGCGCAGTTACTATGCCCGTCCTAAAAGGAGTCGTTGTTTCCGGGATGGGAAATTTCTCGTACTGGCTGGAAAAGCTGGAAGTTTTCTATACCCAGAAGACAGGCTTGCGACTCTTTCCGGGTACGCTGAATCTGCGGCTGCCTGAGCCCTATTCCCTACCCGAAGAAGTGATTCGTCTGGAGAAAGAAGAGTACGGCGGGACGGTTTCCGTCAACATTGTGCCTTGTACCATCCTCGGCCGCCGTGCATTTCTCCTCCGTACAGATGCAAACGAAGCTGGAATCGGACATCATCCTAAAAACATCGTTGAGATTGCGACGGATATTAAGCTGCGTGATGCCTATGGTCTCCGTGATGGAGATGAAGTTGAGGTGCAGTTGTAGCCGGGAGGCTCGCGTATGGATGCAAAAAAGCCCGGCTATGAGCCGGGCTCTTTTGCTTGCCTGAGAATTACACGATTACTTCTTCTTGGCCGCTTTCTTGGCTGCCTTTTTCGCAGGGGCCTTCTTTGTTGCCTTCTTCGCTGCTTTCTTTGCAGGGGCCTTCTTCGCCGCTGCCTTCTTTGCTGCCTTCTTTACTGCCAATTTAGTACCTCGTTTGGTTGATTTTTTACCGCTGGCGCTCTTCTTCTTACTGGCCACAGATTTCTTTGTGGCTTTACCGCCGCTACGAGCGCCCTTACTGCTGGTCTTAGCGGCAGATTTCTTAGCGGCCTTTTTGGCTGGAGCTTTTTTCGCCGCCTTCTTAGCGGCTTTTTTGACAGGCGCTTTTTTGGCTGCTTTCTTGGCAGCCTTCTTTGCGTGTGCCTTCTTCTTCGGGGCGGCTTTTTTCGCCGCCTTTGGCGGAGCCGCAGGCTGCGCCACAATTACTTCTTCGGCGACAATCGCGGGTTCTTCAAAGACTCCCGGTTTTTCTTCGTCGAGATCTTCGATGTCGTCGTCGTCGGAAGAGACAGAGACGGTTACTTCTTCCTCTTCCTCGTCTTCTCCGAAGCCGTCTTCCACTTCTTCCGAGTAGTCGTCGGTTTCAGGTTCGAATTCACCGTCATTCTGCGCGTAAAGTTTGCGATCGTCCTGCATGAAAATGCCCTCCGGCTTCGGCGCCTGTTTTCCGTTCTATCACAGAGTGAAATGCTCTGCGGCGCGGATTATAGCAACAGCATGCAACGGCTTGCCAATGAACGCAAGTATATAGTGGTTCTCACTCGTCCGTTTTTTTCCCCTTCGGCAATGCGGTGTGTGCCGCGGCCTTTGGCTCAGCATGCACCTGTCCATGATGAGATGCAGCCTGCGAACTGCGGGCTGTCGTTTTTCCATGCCGGGACCGCGAGGTTGAAATCCGCGCCGGCTCGCTGACATAGAGCTTATGGCCCGGCGCAATCGCATCGCCGCTGAGGTGGTTCCAGCGACGCAGCTGTTCTACGGTGACTCCAAAGCGATCAGCCACAGTGACCAGGGTATCGCCGTGCCGAACTTTGTAGGTGCTGTTGCGTGCCGATGACGTTACAGCTGAAGGCGCGACAGGAATGACCAGCGAATCGACTCCGCCAAGGTCAGCGGAAGTGGAACTCAGCTGGTTGACGAAGGCGATTTCCGAGGCAGAGACGTGATACTGGTGGGCCAAGTCTTCCAGAGACTCGCTGGACGAGAGGATATGAAACCGCCAGTAACGTCGCTTGTCTTCAGGAATTTCGGCGATGCGCTTTTCGTAGAGATCCTTTGTCCCCTTAGGCAGGTGCAGGTCGAATGGTTCGTCAGGCGGCGTGCTCATGCGCAGCAGGCTGGGGTTTAGAGATTCAATTTCCTGGAGGGGGGCGTCAACCACATCCGCCACGAGCCGGAGATCGACGGCATTGTTCGTTGTTACGGTATCAGTGACCAGCGGAGGATCAGGCACCAGGTCCGTGAGCCCATACTGCTTCGGGTTCTTCGCCATGATAGTGACGGCCAGGATGATGGGGACGTAGTTCTTTGTTTCCTGGGGAAGGTTGTTGCGGCGGTACAACTCCCAGAAGTCAGCATAACCGGTACGCTCGACGGCGCGCTGAATGTTGCCTGCTCCCCAGTCATAGGAGGCCATTGCCAGATACCAGTCGCCCAACTGGTCGTAGAGATACTTGATGTACTTCGCGTAGGCGCGCGTAGCTTTTTCCGGATCGAAGCGGTCGTCGAACCAGGCGCTGCGCTCGGGAGCAAAGGCATCGCCGGGCATAAATTGCCACATGCCGCCGGCCCGCGAGCGTGGATTGACTGCCTGCGGGCGGAAGCCTGACTCGGCGACGGCCTGATAGATAAGGTCCTGCGGCACACCTTCTTCCTTGAGCACGCGCTCGATCATGTCCTTGTAGCGGCCCGCGCGCGTGAGCGAGTTGACGATGGTGTTGTGTCCCTTGACGGTGTTGGTGAAGAAGTTGATATAGCCGGCGACGTAGTCGTTCATGACGAGCGGCAGGTCGGACTGCGTAGTTTTCAATTCCGCTTCCGCCTGTGCCCTGACCGTCGGGTCGACGGGGAAAGTGACATCGTTGGCGATGTCGACAGGCGCGTCTTCAGGATGCTGCTGCGCCGTCTGGATACCCTTTTCCTGAACCGCGTCCAGCTCGAGCGTGTTGACGGCGTCGACGATGTGGTCGAATTCCTCGCTGATGGCGGTGTCGTTCTTGATGTCGATACCGCTGCGCAGCATCATGTCGATGGCATAGTTGAAGTTGGATCGCGCCGCATCAATGTGGCCGTCGCGGTAATTACTGAGGCCGGTCTGATAAGCGTGTTCTACGCTGTCGATGAGCGATTGGTCGCGCGACGATATCGCCTGAGGAGAAGGCGCGGTTTTCTGCGGAGCCGCTGTGGGTTGCCCCTGCTGTGCGGCGCCGGGGACAACCGGGGAAGCCTGGCCTTCAGCGCTCGCGCTGCAGCACAGGAGAGATGCGATGGCCGCAACGATAGCGGCGCCTGAAAGTTTGGCAACAACCATGCAGATACTGCTTTATTGTATGGGTTGCGAGCGCTTGCTTGCCATAGTTGGATGCGATAATAGAGCAAGTAGGTCTGGGACGTTTCCTTCCACCTCGCGCTTTTTTCTCATGGACAGTAAGCTTATCCGCAACTTCGCGATCATCGCGCATATCGACCACGGCAAATCTACGCTCTCCGACCGTTTGCTGGAGCTAACCGGCTCTTTGTCTGCGCGCGAAATGCAGGCACAGGTGCTCGACGCGATGGACCTTGAACGCGAGCGCGGCATTACCATCAAGGCCCACGCTGTGCGCATGATGTATCCGGCGAAAGATGGCAAGACGTATCAACTGAACCTGATCGATACGCCGGGGCATGTGGATTTCTCCTATGAAGTGTCGCGCTCGCTGTCTTCGTGTGAAGGAGCGCTGCTGGTGGTGGATGCCTCGCAGGGCGTTGAGGCGCAGACCTTGGCGAATGCGTATCTGGCCATCAATCACGGGCTCGAGATTATTTCCGTCATCAACAAGATCGATCTGCCGAGCGCTGATATTCCGCGCACGCAGGAGATGATTGAGCAGGCTGTGGGTCTCGATGCTACGGACGCGATTCCGGTAAGCGCGAAGACCGGGCAGGGAGTGCCGGACATTCTTGAAGCCATCGTGCACAGGCTGTCTCCGCCGACGGGCGATGCGAGTGCTCCACTGCAGGCGCTGATTTTCGATTCGTGGTTCGACGCCTATCGCGGCGTGATTGTGCTGGCGCGTATCGTAAACGGCACGCTGAAGAAAGGCGCTAAGATCCGGTTGATGTCGAATGGCAAGGTCTTCGATGTGGAATCGCTGGGCGTGCTGACGCCGAAGCCGGTTGAGATTGACGAGCTGACGGCCGGCGAAGTAGGTTTTTTTGTGGCGACGATCAAGAATGTCGCCGACACTAAAATTGGCGATACGGTCACGGAAGATAATCGCCCCGCTGCCGCCCCGCTGCCCGGATTTGAAGACATCAAGTCGATGGTCTTTGCCGGACTTTACACTGTTGACTCGCACGAACACACGTTATTGCGTGACGCACTAGAAAAGCTGCGGCTGAATGATTCGTCCTTCCGCTTTGAGCCGGAGAGTTCGGCGGCGCTGGGCTTCGGCTTTCGCTGCGGCTTTCTTGGCCTGCTGCACATGGAAATCATTCAGGAGCGGCTGGAGCGCGAATTTGATCTTGACCTGATTACGACCGCGCCAGGCGTGCGCTACAAGATCACGATGACTGACGGCTCTGTGCTTGAGGTTGATAATCCATCGCGCTGGCCCGATCCGGGTGAGATTGAAAAGATTGAAGAGCCGATTATCACGGCGACAATTCTTACCAACGAAGAATATGTTGGCGGAATCCTGAAGCTAGTCGAAGAGAAGCGCGGGCGGCAGAAGAATTTCGAGTATGTCACAGCAACGCGCGTGATGCTGACATATGAATTGCCGCTGAATGAGATCGTGCTGGATTTCTACGACCGGCTGAAGTCGGTTTCGCGTGGATACGCTTCGCTGGACTACCATCTTTCCGGCACATGGGATTCGCCGATGGTAAAGATGGACATCCTCGTTTCGGGCGAACCGGTGGATGCGCTGTCGATCATTGTGCACCGCGAATTTGCCTACGAGCGTGGGCGGGCGCTGGTTTCAAAGATGCGCGAGCTGATTCCACGACAGCAGTTTGAGGTGGCCATTCAGGCGGCGATTGGGTCAAAGGTCGTGGCGCGCGAGACCGTTTCGGCGCTGCGCAAGAATGTGCTGGCCAAGTGCTATGGCGGCGATATATCACGCAAAAGGAAGCTGCTGGAGAAGCAAAAAGAGGGCAAGAAACGCATGAAACGCATCGGGAAAGTCGATATTCCACAGGAGGCGTTTCTGGCCGTGCTGAAGGTTGGCGAAGACAGTGGACGTTGACACAAATTTTTGGTCAGGCGCGGCTTGTATAGTCATCCGGCTTTAACCTGACCTGTGGAAAGTGCAAATGCAATGGCCGTGAATAGGCTATTTGTTTTTGTTCACGGGCAAGAGTACTTTCGTAATGTTTCCTTATTGAAAATAAAGAAGTTGCAGGCGCAGTAGTTGCTGCCTGTCAGAATTCACGGGTTTTTTCAGAGAACGCGATCTGCCGCGGGGAATTTCTTCCACAATTTTTTCCACAGAGTTCCGGGCAGACGCGTGCAATTCTTTGTTTCCTGACCTGAAAAGCCAAAGAACCCCAAAAAATGGGGTTCCTTTGGCTTTGAATATAAGCTGTGTTACTGCTTTGGAGTGGTGCTCGCTGGACGCGGGGTGGTCGTGTGCGGCGTCGGAGCCGAAGGTGTGCTGCTCGCAGCTGGGGTGGCGGGGGCAGGAACGCCGGACTTCTGGTTGTAGGCCTGGATGACGGCTGCGGAGATGTCAGTGCCTTTGTTAGCCCAGAGGACAGGGCTCTGCTGGGTACTGCCGTCAATGACAACCGAGTAGCCGTTCTGTTCAGCGTAGCTCTGGAGGACGGTAAAGACCTTTTCGGCCAACTGCGTGTAGGTTTGCTGCAGATCCTGCTGGAAGTCATTCTGCGTGTCTTCGCCGAGGCGCTGGAAGGCTTTTTCCTTCTCGTCGATCACTTTGAGGCGGTTCTGGCGCTCGACATCGCTGAGGTTCGTGCCGGCGGCCTGAAGCTGCTTCTTGAGGTTATCGATTTCATCGCTCATCCCCTTGAGCTGGGTCCGCTTGGGGTCGTACTTCTTCTGCAGATCGGCAAAGTTGCGCTGGCCTTCGTTGGTCTGCATGACGGCTGGCTGGAACATGATGACGGCGATCTTGGTTGCGCCCGTCGGGGCAACCGCGGCGGCGGCTGAGGGGGCATTGGGCGCCGGATCTGTAGTGCCGGCCTGGGCCAGGGCGCTGACGCAGAGCCCGGACGCAAGCATGCAAACGAGTGTTAACGAACGCTTCATGGAAATGTGAAACTCCTTCGGTTCTTGGGTGTTGTCGCCCGCATTTCTGTGCGGAAGCGAACTTTCGCTTCCTGGCTTTCCTATCTGAGGCGCTTCGTGGGTGCGGCTATCCGGCCGGAAAAGCCGGAGAGGCGAAGCAGAAACACGGACAGAGGACATTCTCAGGAACTCAAACGAAATTATAGGTGTGTAGACGGGCAAGGTCAAACCTTTGTGAGCATGAAACTTTTGTGTCCGCTCAATTCTTCTGGTCTGCCTACCGTCGGGAACGGATTGCCTTGTGAGGCTATATCCTCCCCTTATCTTTTCTGCAAATTCATCCAAACAAAGAGGGTTGGCTGCATTGACTTGCTCTGGTCCTGCTTTGCCAGGGCCGATTGCTTAGGGTCTTGGCGAGGAGTTCCTATTTCCGAATAGCAGGTCAGACGAAATCCCATACCTGACAGCGTGTCTTCTTCATATCGCAGGGCTCCAAATAATCGGACCAAACCAGCGTTTTATTTCTTGCTGTCGACCTTCCAGATCTTTACCCAGCCATCGTAGCTCGCCGAGGCCAGTCGCCTGCTATCCGGGCTCCAGGCCACATCAATCACTTTTGCACTGTGGCCGTGCAGAGTCGTGAGTCTGTGCCCGCTGCGGGTATCCCAGATCCTTACAACCTGATCATAACCTGCCGTCGCAATCCATTCTCCATCCGGGCTCCACGCGACAACAGTTGCAGAGTGATCGCTCAAAGCCAGTACTTCCTTTTCGCTATTCACATCCCAAATGTTCACCGTCACACTATCGTTTGCGATCGCCAAACGCTTCCCGTCTGGGCTCCAGGCTATGCACCAAAGAGTACTTGGGCCTGTCACGAGGGACCGGAGTTTCTGCCCGCTGGCAGCATCCCATATGATCGCCATGTTGAAATCACCTGCGGTTGCCAGCCACTTTCCATCCGGGCTCCAAGCTATGCTCTCGACATCAGCGCCGTGGCCCTGACTGGGCAGGTCAAGCAATTCCTGACCGCTCCCTGCGTCCCAGATTTTGGTTGTAGTATCGTCACTTCCCGTGGCCAGCCGATTGCCATCCGGACTCCAAGCTATGCTGGTCACTTCAGCTGTGTGGCCATGCAAATCTAATAACTGCTGTCCAGTCGCCGCATCCCAGATCTTTGCTTCACCATGTCCAGTCCTTGAAGCCAACCGCTTGCCATCAGGGCTCCAGGCAACACCAAAAAAAGCATGCCCTAAGCTACGCAGTTCTCGTCCATTGTCCCCATCCCATATTTTCAAATCAAGACCATCCGTCGCGAGCCGCTCATTGTCTACCCAAGCGATCCTGCTTATCTCAGGTTGATGTAATGTGAACAAGCTCGCATCCCTGAAAAAGAAGTAGAAATTGAGGCTTACGCCAAGAACTACGAGTGCAATTGAAGCGGCGATCCAGATTCTGCGTCGATGGCCTTTTGCTGTATCCGTCGTAACAGCCTCGTTAGCTGGTTCTTTTTGTGTGCCGGCAACAAGAGCTACTCGGGTCGCTTGATTGCTATGCTCTTCAGTTGCTTTTTCAGGTGCCTTCGATTCGGCCTTTGCATGCGCTTCCGCTTCGAGTCGTGATCTCCCTGCCGCCACTTGTGCGTGGCGTTCCACTTGTGCTTTTTTCTCTACCTCTGTTGCCAATAGGGTTTTCTCTGTTTCGGCTTTGCGCTGAACTGCCTCGGCGGCCTCTCGTGCACGACGTTCGGCGTTATCGCGTGCTTCAGCTTCTGCTCCCATTCGTTCTTCTTCGGCCCTTCGCTGAGCTTCCTCTTCTGCCTCACGTATGCGTCGGTCCACCGCTGCTTTTTCGCGTTGCTCCGCTTCGACTCGTGCTGTCTCTGCTTCCACTTCGGCTTTGTGTTGAGCCACCCGTGCTGCTTCATGCGCTCTGCGTTCCGCTTCAGTTGCCTCTTGCGCCAGCTCTTCTCCAGCTTTCCGTTGGGCTTCGAGATAGGCGGGGTTAGGGAAGACGGGGACGCAGCCTACGTCTCCTTCGCGTTGGTCGGGTGAATGGATTTCCGGGCGGACACCGGTGTCGGGATAGTCTTCGCGTATTTGTAGTTTGACCAAGTCGCCGAGTTCGCAAAGTGAGAGACGCGGGCCTAAAGAAGCATGTCCCTGACGGAGGGCCTTCAGGAGGCCGTTCGAAAACATAGTGCGCGAGAGACCGGAAGGAGCGAGCGATGGGTCCTGCGCGCTGGCTGAACAAAGAAGTGTTGTTCCTCTTTGGGGAAGGTCGTCGAGCAGCTTTACGCGGCTGGCTGTGAGTGGGCCGGACTGGAACTCCTTGTAGGCTGCGGCAGAGAAACAGCAATCGAGGATCAGGAATTTTCGCAGGAACCGGGCCTGCGCTTTGATAACAGAGGCGAGATCGCTGGCGCGGATGCTGGTCAGGCCTTCGCTGTCTTCGTTGGTTGCGCGAATGGCAAAGGAATAGGTGTGGTCGGAACCCCAGAAGAGCCCGTGGCCGACGTAGTAGAGGATCAGGTCCTGCGGCTCGGCTCCTTCACTCTTGAGACGCAGCGAGCGGCTCTCGAGAAAATCCCGGATGTCCTGCAATTGATCGCTGGGCGAGCGGGTGTCGTCAAAAAGCCAGTTGATGTTCTCGCGGGGAATGCCGAGACCTTCAGTGGCGATGAGATATTCGTTGAAGTCCTGGGCGGAGTTGTAAAAGACTCGTCCCTGAGCAAGTTTAGGGGCACGGCGGTAAGAACTGGCGCCGAAGAGAACAGCCAGTGTCTGGCG
>Ga0126371_10003771_pt1 | contig 13315 bp, 10 predicted proteins | sample PanSoiMetaPlot_4_FD_110145 | JGI IMG/M metagenome (GOLD analysis project Ga0126371, IMG submission 110145) | Tropical forest soil microbial communities from Panama - MetaG Plot_4 | ecosystem: Environmental > Terrestrial > Soil > Tropical forest > Bulk soil | place: Panama | collected 2016-02-17
GCCGAAGAAGCCGTCGAGATCGAGGACGTCTTTGCGGGGAATGTTGATGCTGGGCCGCATCGCGTAGTACGCACGCTCGCCGTGAGGCACGACGATGTTGAGGCCGTCGGCTGCTCCGCGCTGAAAGATGACGACCAGCCGCTTGGTACGCGCACCAGGTTCGACGGCTCCGAAGGCTGCGCGGGTCAGAAAACTCGGGATGGCGGTTGTGCCAACGACGGCCAGAGCGCTATTGCGAAGAAATACGCGGCGTGTGATGGGCATGGTGAACACCAGTTCTCGGTTGCAGGTGGCTGCGAGCTGCTAGCTACTAGCTTCTAGCAAACAAGTAGCAACCCGGCCTCGGTTCTAGAGCGACATTGGTTTGCTAGCGGCTAGTAGCTTGCAGCTAGTGGCTTTTTCATCTTCTCTGAAACTCCGGCGACCCTAAAATCAATCCCGCGATGGTGTTCACGCTTGACGCCGGCGGCGGAGCAGGCTTGTCGTTCTTGCGTGCGGCTGGTTTTACTACGGCCTTCACGTTCGACGAGCCTGCGGACTCGTTCTGCAATTCGCTGACGATGGCGTCATGGGTCTGCTTCGATACCGTCCCGGCGAGCAGGGAATTCTCAAGTGCCGCGAGTGTTTGTCTCGAGTCCGGTGTCGCGCCGGGTGGAGTCGAGAGCAGGCGATTCGTGTCGACGTCCACTCCACCGATTTTTCCCGACATCAAGGCCAGGGAGAAATTCATGCGTCCAAGTAGAGCCGACGAGTTCACCCACGTCTCTTCCTTCATCGAGTAGCCGGTCGGCGGCTGCATGCCATAAAGAGGCATGCCGAGTTGGTTCAGTTGACGGGCAAGCGGTAAGGCGTCGCTGACATCGGCGCCCGTTGCGCGGATCGACGACACCACGAACTCGAGGGGCGTTTTTACTTTCGCGCGATAGGTGCTTTCGCCCCAGAATTCGGGCGACTTCAGCATGGTCTCGAGCACCTCGCGGATGTCGCCGTTTTTCTTAAGGAATGTCTCGGCCATGCGATCGACGAGGGCAGGCGGAGGATCGTCGGAGACGAAGCGCATCGCCAGCTTGGTGGAGATGAAGTGTGCCGTTGCAGGATGGTGGGCAAGGATGTGCAGCACTTCCATTCCTTCTTTTTCGCCGTGGTCTTTGATTTTGTGGCCGAGAACGATCTTCGTGCCTGGCTCGTGCATGCGCTCTTCGTACTTGAAGCCGCCACCTTTTTGCGGCTGATCAATCGTCCACCCCGTGAGCACCTTCGCGACTTCAGTTACGTCCTGCTGGGTGTAGCCGCCGTTCACGCCGAGCGTGTGCAGTTCCATCAGTTCGCGGCCGTAGTTCTCGTTGAGGCCGCCATTGCGCTTCTTGCCCTTGGCCTGATTGGGATTCCTCGGGGGCGGAGGCGGGAGGCGGCGTGGATGCGGACGATTCGGGTAGCGGCGGATTCCGCGCGTGATGTCGGAGTCGGGGCCGACGCTCAGCCAGTTATCAAGATAGAAGAGCATGGCCGGGCTCTTCGCGGTGGCGACAAGAAGGTCTTCGAATTTGCCGAGTGCGTGCGGGCGAATGACTTCGCGTTCGTAGCCGGTTACCAGGAATCGGTCGGCGCCCTTGCCGATAAACACGTTGAAGTGGTTGAACCAGAAATCGGTCATTACTTCGTCGAGCTGACGCTCGCTGTAAATGGCGCGGAGAAGCTTGGCCTGCGTGAGTTCGTCGCCGACAACCTGTTCGGGATTGTTGAGCGCGAGCAAAACTTCTTTCTGTTTGGGATTCATGCCCTCAAGAAACTGGTCGCCCTTCTGGCCGCGCAACGAATTCGAAAGCGCGCGTTGCTCTTCTGGGGACATCTGCAAGACTTCTTTCATCCGCTCGTCGGGTGGCTTGTCGAGCAGTTCTTCGGCCTTCATGCTGGCATACATCCGGTCTTCGCGGCGCTGGGCTTTGCGGTCGTCGGCGGTGGACCGATCGGTCGCAGTTGCCGGTGCAGCAGAAGGAGGTGCTGGGTTCGCCGAAGCGTCGGCGTTGTTTACTGGAAGAGTCGAGTTGTCGCTCGCTGGATTTGTCTCGGGTTGCGGAGTTGTTGGCGGCACAGGTGTCGGGGGTGTATTCCTTGCTTCCTGTTTGCGTTCTTCTTTTTCGCGGATGCGATCAATCTGGGCCTGATAGATAGCTCGCTTTACCGGGTCGGATGGCATCGGCTTCTTGCCTTCCATCACGGCGCGAATTACCTGGTTCGGCGGAAAATTTTCCACCAGTTCGCGCGTGTCCATGCGAAGCGTGCGAAAGGGAGCGAGGCGAGCGTCGAGAGCGCTGTCGTCGATGTGCTCGGGGTGCAGTTGCTGGTCGATCCACTTGTCGAGCCCGATTGCCGTGACGCGCTCGATGTCGCCAGGCCGCGGACCGAAGGTCAGACGTTGTAAGGCGTGCAGCGCTTGGGTGTGTGGATCCATCTGCGCGGCTGCAGCAATCTTCTTATCCTTTTTCCAGGCTGCGGCCGTGATGGAGATGCCGCCGATGGCGGACACGAGCAGAGCGGTGGGGAGCAGAAAACGTCGGCGCTCGTAGAGCATGCGGAGACCACCCCGGGTGGAATGCAGTCCTTTGATTATGAACCCGAATGGCCGGAAAAGTTGCTCGGTTTGAAACCGCTTAGAACCTTAAGAATCAATGCGTTGCGAGGGCGGTAGGGTCATCACTCGTCCGCGAGTCAGCTTGTGCTGCAGGGAAGAGGCAAGCTGGTCGACATCGGTTGGGGCGATGTTGAGGGCCATGCGCTCGTCGAGCATGCGCGTGCGATGGCTGCCCACCGAGTCACGACGGATCTGGATGAGGAGTCCCTGGACGGCGGCTGGATCGTATTTGAGTGGCGCGAGGCGAACGATCTCGCTGAGTGTGGTGCCGACAGAGAGTGGTTCTCGGTAAGGGCGTTCGCTGGTCATGGCGTCGACGGAGTCGGCGAGGCCGATGATGCGAGCTGCCATGGGCAGTTCGTCCATATGTAGACCGTCGGGGTAGCCGGTGCCGTCACCACGTTCGTGATGCCAGCGAACGATCTCGGGAATCTTCGGCCAGGGAAATTGAATGCCGCTGACGATCTGGTGGCCGACCACAGTGTGATCGGCCATCGCGCGGAATTCGTCGGGATCGAGCGCGGCGGGCTTGCCGAATAGAGCTTTGTCGACGGCGACCTTTCCGATGTCGTGCAGGTATCCGGCGGAGCGAATTGCGGCGACCTCGGTGGCATCGAGCCCCATGGCTTCGCCGATGCCGGCGGCGTAACGGGCGACGCGCAACGAGTGGCCATGAATGTTGACGTGCTTCACGTCGATGGCGGCTGCGAAGGTTTCGAGGGCGTTGTCGTAGAAACCGTGCAGCGAGGCGAGCAGCTTGAGATTCTCTGAGACGCGCTGCGTCAGCGTCTGCGTGAGATTGTGATTCTGAACCGCGAGCGCGACGTAGCTGCAAAGCAGACTGAGCGAATCGAGTTCCTCGTCTTCGTAGAGTGCGTCGCCCTCGCGGCGTCCGAGAGCGAGCAGCCCCGCGAGCTTGCCGCTGGCTTTCAAGGGGGCAATGCATTTGAAGAGTTCGGGCGCGACGTTGCCATTCGAGCTGAAGAAGACATCGTAGGTTGTTTCGTTGAGGACGACAGGCCCGCGGGCGGCGGTAAGAGCGTGGACGTGGCGAGGAAGAAGAGGAATGACCGCAGGATCGGGAATCAGGGCGAAACCGCGCGAGGCGGCCGAGGTCAGCAGCGACGGCTTGTCGCTGAAAGTGAACAGAGCGCCTTCACGCGCAGCCGCGGCCTCCATCAGCGCCGCGAGCATGAGCTGGGCCGACTGCGCGAAATCGCGTTCAGCCGTCAGCTCGGGACCGAGGTCCGACAGCGCCTCTACCGTGCGCAACAGACGACGGAAATTGTTTTTTTGCACTGCCAATCGGAAGGCAGCGAAAAACCAGAGCAGATTGAGAGTAACACGACGAAAAATGGCGAGATATGGGCGTTGTTGGTTAGTTTGGTGCGGGAAAAACAGTCGTCGGTCGTCAGTCGTCGGTACGTCAGTATTGATGTCGGGATCGGGGCAGGGAAGCCAGCGGTGAATAAAGAGTTCGAGCGGCTTGCAATCGATACAATTCGCCATAAAGCGTTTGGTTCACATTGCTCTTCCACCGAGAGCGAGACGCTCTCGGGACAGCCGGCGGGACGCCGGCGCTACAAGACTCGGTCGGGCGGCCATGCTCGACGCTCCATCAATCGCCTACTAAAAGTGGTCGCGGAGTTGGCTGAACTTCTCGATCGTCAGCAGGCGGCTGGGTGGGGTCGGGGCGGCGACTTCGTCGTGCTCGAGGACCCACGTGTTGCCGTGAGGGATGAAGACGGCGTTGAGCCCGATCGCCAGGGCCGGATTGATGTCGGATTTCGGGCTGTTTCCGATCATCCACGTGGTGTCGCTGGCGAGGTCGTATTTTGCGACCACGGAGTGGTAGGTGGATTCGTCTTTTTCCGCGACGATCTCGATCGCGGCAAAGTAGTCTTTCAGGCCCGAGCGTTCAACTTTCCCGGTTTGCTCGGCGATGGCGCCCTTAGTCATCATGATCAGGTGATGACGGGACGAGAGATCCTGCAACGTCGCGGGTACATCCGGCAAGAACTCGACCGGATGATCGGCGATCGTGTGGGCGATGGCGTGAATACGAGCATGAAGTTCCGGTGTGACCGGTTCGACAGAGAGGCGCTCGAACGTTGCGACCAAGGCGTGCGCGAAGCTGTGCAGCCCGTAGCCGTGCGTAACGATATTTTCGCGCTCGACCTCGTTCAGGATCTCGCGCACTTGCTCGGCGGTGTACGTCCGGTGATTCAAGAACGAGACGAAATTTGCGATCGCACGCTCGAAGTAAATGTTGTTTTCCCAGAGCGTGTCGTCGGCATCGATAAGCAGCGTTTGGGCGCCGTTTGATTGTAACGTTCCCGCCATCCTGTTTTCATGATAACGGTTCATGCTGTGGATTCGCGAGCAGGGATGGTGCTGTCCTCCCGGGCGCTCTGCTAGAATCGAAAATTTAATGGGGACCCGAATCTTTTCTCGCATTCTTCCTGTTGTCATCTTGCTTATGTCCATCGCTAGCACAGGCCAGAAAAAATCACGCACCATGGTAGGTTCGGCGGCTAAGCCGACGGATCCTGCGGCCGTAAAAGTTGCTCCCGATCTGGCGAAGCGCGTGGCGAAGTTCCGATCCGTGCAAATGCCGTTTGCGGATGCGGCGCTTACTGCCAATGAAAGAAAGATGGTTGGCAAACTGGTCGAGGCGTGCCAGGCCCTCGAGAGCATCTTCTGGCGGCAACTGGATCCTGAAGGGCTGCACCTCTATCTGTCTCTTGCCGGAAGTCAGAATTCACGCAACGTTCTGCTACGGCGCTATCTCTGGATCAACGCGTCGCGCTTCGATCTGATCGACAACAACATGCCATTTGTGGGTAAGGATCCGATGCCACCCGGGCGCGGTTTCTATCCGCAAGGGCTGACGCGCGAGCAAGTCGAGAAATATGTTGCCGAGCATCCGGAGAAGAAAGCCGACATCTACAGTGCGACCACACTGGTTCGGTGGCATGGCGATCAGTTGGAGGCATTGCCGTATCACATCGCTTATCGGCCGTTTCTCGAATCGGCGGCGAAAAACCTGCGTGAGGCTGCGGACCTGAGCGCGGATCCGGCGTTCGCGAATTTTCTCCGACTGCGCGCTGACGCACTGTTGAATGACGATTACTTCAAAAGCGATCTGGCGTGGCTCGATCTCAAGAATCCGAAGTTTGACATTATCTTTGCGCCCTACGAAACATACTCGGATGATCTCCTGGGCGTGAAGGGCACTTACGGCGCGGCAGTGCTGATCCGCAACGAGAAGGAGAGCAAAAAGCTGGAGATGTTCCAGCAGTACGTTCCGCAGATGCAGGACGCGTTGCCGTTGCCTGCCGAGGACCGGCCGTCGAAGCAGGGGTTGGAGACGCCGGTGGAGGTGATGGACGCACCCTTCCGCGCAGGCGATCTGACGCATGGATACCAGGCGGTCGCCGACAATCTGCCGAACGATCCTCGGGTGCATGAACAAAAGGGAAGCAAGAAGCTGTTCTTCAAGAACTTCATGGACGCACGCGTGAACTACGTGATCATCCCGGTGGCGCGCCAGATGCTGAGGCCTGAACAGGCCGCCAAGGTTTCGGGTGAAGGATATCTGCTTGGGACGATCATGCATGAAATCGCGCACGGTCTCGGTCCCGCGTATGCGCGCAGGGCGACGGGCAAGGTGGCGATTCGAGAGGCAATTGGTCCGATGTACAGCGGACTCGAAGAAGCGAAGGCAGACGTGGTTGGGATGTTCGGGCTTAAATGGCTGATGGATCATGACGCGCTGCCCAAGGACAAGCGGGAAGAGTTCTATGCATCCTATGTGGGCGGAATGTTCCGCACCGTACGCTTCGGTGTCGCCGAGGCCCACGGTCAGGCGGAGATGATGGAACTGAATTTCCTGATCGAGCGCGGCGCGGTGACGCGGGAAGTCACGGGGCGCTACGCCATCGACTACGATAAGATGGCGGCCGCCGTGAATGATCTCGCGAAAGAGTTGCTAGAGATGGAAGCAACCGGAGATCGTCAGCGGATGGAGAGCTGGTTCGGGAAGTACGAGAAGATGTCGGATGAGATGAAGACGGCGCTACAGAAAAAGACGGCGGACATTCCGGTGGACGTCGACCCCGTGTATTCGTTCAAGAAAGTCGTGAAGTAGGCGAACGTTTCACCGTCGAGCGCGCGGCGGGCAGGATGCCCGCCGGACAGCCGCCGACGCTACAAGGGCTTTAGACGAGCGAGGGCGCCCGGCGCTCCACGACATTTACCCTACGAATTCGACCTTGGCCGCAATTGGAATGATGCCGGCTTTGTGTCCCATGTCGAGCAGGCGGCGGACGGCTTCGCGGCCGTCGAGGCCGTAGTCCAGCGTCCGCTCGTTGACGTACATCCCGACAAATTTATCGGCCAGTTGCGAGTCGAGATCGCGCGCGAACTGCATGGCGTAGGCGAGGGCCTCATCGCGATGATCGAGAGCGTACTGGATGCTATCGCGTAACGCCTTCCCGACGCTCAGCATGAGTTCAGGCCCCAGAGCGCGGCGGACCGCGTTGCTGCCGAGAGGCAGGGGAAGTCCGGTCACTTTCTGCCACCATTTGCCGAGATCCACGATGCGATGCAGCCCGGCTTTCGAGTAGGTCAGCTGGCCTTCGTGGATGATCAATCCCGCCTCGTACTTTCCTTCGAGAACCTGCGGGATGATCTGATCGAAGGGAACTACCTCGACGTCGATTCCGGGCGAAAAGAGCTTCAAAGCCAGGTATGCCGTGGTGAGCTTTCCGGGGACCGCGATGCGCTTCTTTTTGATTTCAGTCTGTGTGAAGGCGCGCGTGGCCACGATCATCGGGCCGTACCCGTCACCGACGCTACCGCCGCTGGGCAACAGAGCGTAGTGATCCTGAATATAAGGATAGGCGTGAAACGAGATCGCGGTGACGTCGTAGACGCCTTCCTGGGCTTTGCGATTCAGCGTTTCGATGTCACACAACGTGTGCGTGAACCGAAGGCCAGGCACGCGAACCTTGTTGGTGGCGAGCCCGTAGAACATGAACGCATCGTCGGAATCGGGACTGTGAGCGACGGTAATCTCGCGGGTGGCGGCGTCCGATAAGTGCGACGTGAGCTTTTCAGTGGCGCTGATCGGGGTCATGCCTGCACCCGCGGTGTGCGTTTCATGTGCACAGCGACTCCAGCCGCCAACAGAACTTTGATGATCTCCGCGAAAACGAACCAGTACAGGCCAAAGAAGATTGCTTTCTTGAAAGAGCCCGTCCAGATTGCGAGCCAGCTCAGGCCAGCTGCGAAGAGCAGAATCTCGGCGACGATCCCGGCGGCAGCGGCCCGCGCGAACGTTTTGCGGCCACGCTCGAAGAGATATCCGGCCAGACTTGCGACGAAGGGATATGCCATCAGGTAGCCCCCGGTCGGTCCAAATAGCTGCGCCATCCCTCCGAGACCAGCGGGATTAAAAACGGGCAAACCGGACGCGCCCTCCGCCAAATAAACAATCATGGCCGCGAATGCCCGGCGAGGCCCGAGCAAGAGGCCGACCAGCAATACGCCGAAATTTTGAAGTGTAAGGGGAACCGGAGTTCCGGGGATTGGTATGGTGACGCGGGCACACAGTGCGACGAACAAACTCGCGCCGATGACGAGTGCGATCTGTTTGCCCCATTCCGCGAGGCGGTCCTGCGCGGGAAGCAGTGCTTGAACTGCGATCTTATTCATAAAAACCATCCTTATGAAAGACAGCGGGACGAGCTAAAGATGATCCGCGCGTTCGTGCTCCAGCGGGTCTCTGCCTTCTTTGGCAGCGGCTCCAGCAATTCGCCAATGAGTGCGGATGCGCAAAAAAATAGCAATCGCAACGCCCACAACCAGCAGGCTGCTGAAACCGAGGACGACAAACCACCAGATCATCCGCACGATGAACTAGGATATCAAACTCCGGGCGGCGATCGTTCACGACATCTGCGCCAGAATGCGCCTTATTTCCCCTTTGCGGACTTCGAGGATTGCTGGAACGCGGCGACGTTGTTCTTGTCGATCAGCACCGATCCGGTATCAACAAAAGCCGGAATCGGTGAAAAGCTGTCGCGCGACCAGTCTGTGTCGAGATGCGAGAGCTTGTTGTGGTAGAGATCGTCGAGCATATGCAAACCGAAGAAGGCCATGGTATACGGCTTCTGGGAGATGGTCGCCGCGATGACGCCTTTCTGTACCCAATCGAGTGTGGCTGCATCGGTGTCCATGGCAACGACAACTTTGTCGTGAATGTTGTAATTGTTGAGCACCGTCGCGACCTCTGGCCCGGACTGTGCCTCCAGGCAAACGAAAGCCTGGATCTTGTCTTTTTCTTTTCCCAGGACCTCAGTGGTGGTATCGAAGGCGACGCGCGGATCACCCTTGATGTCGACTACGCGGTCAATCTTGACGCCCGGCGAATTCTCGAGCGCGTCACGATACCCTTGCAGACGCTCGGCAAGATTGGTCTGCTCGGGCATGGTGTAGACCACCACGTTGCCTTTTCCTTTTAATTCCTGGGCGAGACGCTTGCCGCCCATGAATCCGGCCTGATGATTATTGGTTCCTATGAAAAACAGGCGCTTGCTCTTGGGCGCATCGGAGTCCACGGTCAACACGGGAATACCGGCGGCGATGGCGCGATCGATGGAATCTCCCAGAATCTCGGGATCCGTCACGGAAACAAGAATTCCCGCAGGCTTCTTGGCAATCAGATCGTCCAGAGTCTGCTTCTCGGCCTTGGCATCGTAGGTATCGGGCCCAACGAAGGCAGCCCTCACCTGCAGTTGCGTGGCCGCGGCCGATAGTCCGGCGCTGGCGTTCTCCCAATAGGGAAGTTTGATATTGGCGCCAACCATGTAGTAGTTCTCGTCGCTGTCATGACGACTACCGCATGTGGTGGTTACCAATGTGAGAAGCAGAACAAGAAGCAGAGAGGAGATCTTGTGCGCGGGGGACATGGGAGCCTCCTGTCGTGCGGTGAGACGCCTGCGCTGACAATGACCCAAAGCGGACGGATTCTAAACCACGCCGCAAAGAAATAAAAGGATGCCGGTTGGAAATCGGCTACACGCCGACAGGGAAGGGTTTGGTATGCGTCTCGGCACTCAGGGAGAGGCCGGTGAAGCGTCCTTGTAACAGAGACATCATCCCGGTGTACCAGTAGCCGATCACGAACAGAAGAAGGAACGGTACGGTGATGTAGTTTTCGTTTTCGAGAGCGTAGTAAACGGTCATGGCGAAGTAGCCGCCGATCAGAAGTTCGGCCCACGGAATCCAACCGAGGCGGCGACGGTACTTGGTCGCGCCGACTTTATCTTTCTTGTGTTCGACGCGATATTTCGGCGTGCGCGCGAACGCGCTCTTCTTTCCGATCAGTGCTTCAAGAACGGCCTTCGTATTCGTGATCGTAAGACCGATGCCGAGCGCCATCAGAAACGGCAGGTATAGGAGCGCCCGCGGCCAGCTTCGCGGAAACAGCTCCCGTTGCGAAACCAGATAGAAGCTCGAGATCGAGAAGGTCGATGCCATGAACAGCGGCAGGTCGATGTACAGCATCTGAAACCATCCCTGGTAAAAGCGGATGATCATCGCCGGCAACAGAAGTACCGACAGCACGATCATGAGCGGATAGCTCAGGTTCGCAGTGAGGTGGTACCAAGCTTCGATCTTTGTGTGGAGCGGGATATCGGATTTGAGAACCCGCGGCAGAATCTTCTTGCCGGTCTGGATCAGTCCTTTGGCCCAGCGCGCCTGCTGGGTCTTGAACGCGGTCATCTCGACAGGAAGCTCGGCCGGGCACTCGACATCTTGCAGGTAGACGAACTTCCACCCGCGCAGTTGGGCGCGGTAGGAGAGGTCCGTGTCTTCAGTGAGCGTATCGTGCTGCCACCCACCGGCGTCCTCGATTGCCTTCGCACGCCATACCCCCGCGGTTCCGTTGAAGTTGAAGAAGACTCCGCTCTGGGCGCGTCCGGAATGCTCGAGCACAAAGTGGCCGTCAAGCAGGATGGCTTCGACTTCGGTCAGGAACGAATAATTCCGGTTGATGTGCGTCCAGCGCGTCTGGACCATGGCGATCTTGGGATCGGTGAAGTAATGGATCGTCTTGAGCAGGAAGTCTTCGGCAGGCGTGAAGTCGGCGTCGAAGATCGCGATAAATTCGCCTTTCGCGGTCTTCATGCCTTCCTGCAGAGCGCCCGCTTTGAACCCTTCGCGATTGGTCCGGTGGTGATAGGTGATCGGATGGCCGAGCGCCGCGTACCTCTCAACAAGGTTGCGCACGACTTCAACGGTTTCGTCGGTGGAGTCGTCGAGGACTTGGATGTCGAGTTTGTCTTTTGGATATTGCAGGCGGCAGATGCAGTCGATCAGACGATCAGCGACGTACTGCTCGTTGAACATCGGCAGCTGCACCGTGACGCGAGGCAAATCGTCAAAGTGAGCAGCTGGGGCAGTCGTGCGCCGGTCGCGATGCCTGTAATAAAGGTAGACGAGGATGTAGCGATGCACTCCGTAGGATGCGAGAAGAATCAGGACCACGAAGTAAGGGATGAGGAGCGCTATGTCGAAGGCGTTCGCGTGGTACAGCCCCTGGAAGGTCCGGTCGAGGAAATGCTGGCGGATGTAGGGCCCGATGCCTTTGGGGGCGGCATAGGCGATCAACGTCAACTGCTGTATGCAAGACGCGCTAAGCAAACTGCTCCTGTACGGCAGGGCTTACTACAGGGCCGGTAACTGATTATTCTACCTGAACCGAAAAAGGGTCCTGAGTCGTGGATGTGTGATCGTGTGATCAGGGCTGGTCGGCGGGCGCAGGAATCACTTTGAGCGTTACGGTTTGGTGCCCGGTTTTCTCGATCTTCACTGACGTCGCTTGGGCTTCGAGCGGCTTCAAGAAATCCGGATCGAGGTAGTCGTCGCCATCAAGAACTTCCCAAGCGAGAAGGGAATATTCACCGGGACGCACGCCGCGCATCGTGAAATGTCCGGCCTGATCCGTGGTAGTACGCACGTACCGGTCGGACTGCTTTCGAAACTGTGGAGCGGGAATCGCAACGACGACTGCATTCGCGATCGCTTGCCCCTTGTGGTTCGTCGCCGTTCCATCCAGAACGCCAGATTCGGTGCTCACGGTGACGGTGACGGAAAGCGTCCCGCCCGAAACGTGCAGCCCGGTATCGACGACTTCCTTCATACCGGCGACCGCGGATTCGATGAACGAGTCTGCGAGCGTTTTGGAATCGGAGGTCACGTCGATTTCGTAGATTCCCGGCGGAATGTTCTTCAATTCGAAGCTGCCGGCGGGCTTGATTTGTGTAGCTCCGTGGATGCCGGAGATTTCGTCACTCGCGAACCCCAGATTGTCTAAGGAGTCGTCTTCATTGTCGAACGGATGCAAGGAGATCGTCGTGACGGCTGAATCCAGCCGGAATGACTTTGGAAAGCGAACGTGGCCGCGGATGTCGGAGAGGGGCTGAGGCGTCAACCGCAGATCATCGATGTTCGCTTCTGCTACATCGACCGTGCGTTGCACAATCTTCGGCATGTCGCCTGAAACGCTCGTTGCCGCCATCACAATGTACAAGCCGGGAGCGACATGAGGGATCTCAAACTTGCCGTCCTTGCCGATGTCGGCAGCGTTCAGCGTTGAGTTCGAATCCTTGGCGCGTAGGATGACCGCACCTCTTGCGCCGGTCGACAGTCCTTCTACCGTTCCCCGGATGCATGCGGTGTGCGCACGCGTCAGCGAAAAATCCACGGGCATGTCGTCACCTGCGTGCAGCTCAATCGGAGCAGCTTGTGCGCGATCGATGGTGTTTGGATAAAACGTGGGCACGTAGGACAGATCAGCCGGTGGCGCGGGCACGTCCCCTAAGTTTTTTGAGGCGGGAGTCAGGCTCTGAAAGTTTGGCAAAGGCGTGGCCGAGACGTAGTATTTGCCGGGGAACAGGCCGCCGATGCGGAACTCTCCGACGTCGTTCGTTTGCGCGGATCCACTCGGCTCGAACTTCATTCGGCCGCCCGAGTGTCTTCGCCGGAGAACCGCAATCATCACCTCTGGCATCGGATCACCATCTTCGTCGACCACGCGCCCGGTGATGATGGCTGCGGACTCCATCCGCATTACCTGATCTTTAATCTCCTGTCCGGTCGCGAACGAGAGCACGATGCCGCTCGACTGCCTCCGCTTGTCATCGACAGCGAGATATCCCGTACGCTCGACGAACAAGTGGTAGCGCCCAGCTTCGATGCCGGTGATTTTGAATTTGCCATCCTGATCTGAGGTTGCGGTGTAGTTGCCGCCCTGCTCCTGGTTCTGGCCGATCAACTCAAGGATGGCCTTCTTGAGCGGTTCTCCACCCGGCTCCTTGACCACGCTGCCTTCAAGTGATGCTTTAGGTTTTTCGGTGGGGGACGCGAGGCTCTGCGCCGAAGCGCGGAGAGTGAGCGCAGCGAGGCACACAACGAGGGCCAGAGTGATTCGCATGAAGATCGCCGCGGGGAGCTTTAATTCAGGAAGTAGGTGCGATACAACGTGTCGCGCTGCGCAGGCCGGAAGCCGGCGTCGCGGATGATCCGGCGCAACTCCTCTTCGGTGGTGCAATTGGTAACGCCCGCCGCCCGGACCACGTTCTCTTCCAGCATCACCGAGCCTACATCATTTCC
>Ga0126371_10003773_pt1 | contig 13310 bp, 13 predicted proteins | sample PanSoiMetaPlot_4_FD_110145 | JGI IMG/M metagenome (GOLD analysis project Ga0126371, IMG submission 110145) | Tropical forest soil microbial communities from Panama - MetaG Plot_4 | ecosystem: Environmental > Terrestrial > Soil > Tropical forest > Bulk soil | place: Panama | collected 2016-02-17
CATCATGACGCAGTTGCGCGCGCCCGCCTTGCGGATCGCCTGGATGATGTTGCCGGGCAGCGCCCCGATATAGGTACGCCGGTGGCCGCGGATCTCCGCCTCGTCGTGCACGCCGCCGAGGCTCACCCGCACGAACTTGCGCTTCATGGCGCGCGCGATCGACTGCCCGAGCGAGGTCTTGCCGACGCCGGGCGGCCCGACGAAGCAGAGGATCGGCGCCTTGCCCTGCGGCGCGAGCTTGCGCACCGCCAGGTACTCGATGATGCGGCGCTTGATCTTGTCGAGGCCATAGTGATCCTCGTCGAGGATGCGCCGCGCCTCCACGATGTCGATCGGCGCCTCCTCGGGCAGGCTCCACGGCAGCTCGATCAGCCAATCCAGATAGGTGCGCACCATGCCGTACTCGGCCGCCGCCTCCGGCATGCGCTCGAGCCGGCGCAGCTCCTTGCGCGCCTGTTCCTCGACCTCCTTGGGCATCTTGGCGTCGGTGATCGCCTTCGAGAGCTCGGCGATCTCCGCCGCCTTGCCCTCTTCGCCCTCGCCGAGCTGCTTCTGGATCGCGGCCATCTGCTCGCGCAGCAGCACCTCGCGCTGGCGCGCGTCGAGCGCGGCCTTGGTCTGCTGCCCGATTTCCTGCGAGAGCCGCAGCACCTCGATCCGGCCGGCGAGGATGCGCGCGACCTTGTCCATGCGCGCGACGATGTCGATCGTCTCGAGGATTTCCTGCTTCTCCTCGGGCTTGAGGTCCATGTAGGCGGCCGCGAGATCGGCGAGCGCGGCGGGCGAATCCACCGCCTGCACCGTCGCGACCAGCTCGGCCGGCGCCTGCGGCAGCAGCTGCAGCGCCTCCAGGAGCTGGTTCTTGAGGCTGAGGAAGCGGGCCTCGATCTCCGGCGACCGCGTCGCCGGCTCCGGAATCCGCACCACCCGCGCCACCAGGAACGGCCAGCCGCTGAGGAACTCCTCGACCTGGAAGCGTTGCTCGCCCTGGGCGACCAGATGATGCGTGCCGTCCGGCGCCGTCAGGAAACGCACGACGTTGGCGATCGTGCCGAACCGATGCATGTCGATCGGCACCGGATCCGCGGCGTCCGGCTCCCGCTGCATGAGGATGCCGACCGGCCGCTGCTCGCGCATCGCCTGCTGGGCGGCCGCGATCGATTTCGGCCGGCCAACCGTGATCGGCATGACCTGCCCGGGAAACAGCACCGCGCTGCGCACCGGTACGATGATGACCGCATCGAGCGGAATGGGCGGATAGCCCGACGCTCCGCCGCCCGCGGCCTCGCGCGCGCTGAGATTCTGAATGCTGTCGGGATCAGCCATGGGAGACTCCCGATTTCTGCATTGTGATGGCGAGGCAGCCATTGACGAAAGCGCGTCGGATGCCGTCGTAGCGGCCCGCTGGCAGCCGGACGCGGCGTGCGAAGCGGCCTTGCGGAAGCTCGAGCCGATGGATCATGGCGGTGCGCAGCTCGGGCGGCACCACGCGGGTGCCGACCACCACGAGGTCGTCGCCTTCGATCACCACCTCGACCCGGTCCGGATCGACGCCCGGCAGCGCGACCAGCACCAGCACCTCGCGGCCGGTCTCCAGGATGTCGACCGGCGGCTCCCAGGTCGGCAGGGTCGCCGAGCGGGCGGGACGGAAGAACTCGCGATGCAGCCGCTCGGCCCGTGCGAGCATCTCGCAGGCCTCCGACCACATCCAATCGCGGGGGAAATCACGGTCCATGGATCACCAAGAGGCAGAATCTGGGCAGCCACCGCCCGGATTTCAACTGCGGGCGCCCCATGATCATCCCAGCTCGGCCGCCGGGCCGCTACCCGTGCCGCCCAGGCCTCGGACCTTCGCGCGATTGACCAGGCCGGCGAGCACCCCCGCCGCGCCACATCCGCGATCTGTGGAGGCACGAATTTGACCTAGATCAAACCTCGGCGGGGTCGGTAATTATACGGATTCGGGAATGGCCATCAGAACCGTCGACCCGGCGACCATCGGAAATGCCAGACAACCTCCTGCAATCATGCATCGCGGCCAAGCGCAACGGAGCGGACTTTCCGACCGTGTGGCAGACCATCCTGCGTGGGCATCCGCTCGTGATCGGGCCGCCGGTTCAGCGCTTGGACGAAGGCGTGGCAAGCCTGGAAATCAGCCTCATCAACGGCCAACGGATCGTTCACGACCAGAACGGCTATCGGCTCGCGTGAGCCACCTCGGCCGCTCGGACCGGGAGGCCGCGGCCACTGAACCAGGTCCGCTCCGCCCAATTCGCCCCGTTGTCGCGTTCCGCCTTCGCGCCTTGCGCTTCGGCGCGACTTGAACCGCGCCGTAGCTCGCGAAGCGAGCGTAGGCGGGATCGTTGCGGCATTCCGCGCCGCTCAATGCGACATGATGCTCGGCACCGTCATGGTCTTGAGGATGCCGCGGGTGACGCCGCCGAGAACGAACTCGCGCAGGCGCGAATGGCCGTAACCGCCCATGACGAGGAGATCCGTTCCCGCATCGGCGGCATGCGACAGGATCGCGTCCATGACGTCGCCGTCGATCGCCGGGATTCGGTTCACCTCGACCTTCAGATCATGGCGGGCGAGGTGCTCGCCGATGTCGGCGCCGGGAATTTCGTCCGCCTTGCCCCTGTCGCCGAGCACGCTCACGACCTCGACCGCCCGCGCGCGCGTAAGCAGTGGCATCGCGTCGCCCAGGGCGCGCGCGGCGCTGCGGCTGCCGTCCCAGCAGACCATGACGCGGTCGAGCCGCAGCGCCGCCCTGTGCACGTAGGGCACGACGAGGACGGGCCGCCCCGCCTCGAACAGGGCCGCTTCGACGATCAGCTCCTCGAGCGGGCCGGTGTCGGGCTCGGCTTGGCGCACGATCGCGAGGTCGAACCGCCGCGCGATCTCGCCAAAGAGCCGGGCCGCGCCGGACAGGCTCGCATCGAGCCGGCGGGATTCGGCCGAGATGGCGTCGCGGCGCGCCGCCTCCTCGAACGCGGCGATGGCCGCATCGGCCGTCGCCGTCGCCTGCCCGCGCTGCTCGTCGATCCACGCGGGCGGAACGGCGTCGCCGACCCCCATGGCGGGCGGGACGATCGGGTCGAGCGCAAATGCAATGCCGGCGAGATGCGCTTCGAACGCGCGCGCGACCGAGACCGCGTAGTCGAGGGTCCCGGTGTGACTCGCGCGGGTCGAAAGGTGAAGGACGATGTCTTTGATCATGACGATACCCGCATGTCGCTGCGTCGTGGCCGGAAAGCGGCCGCAGGATAGCGCGAGAAGGCTCACGCCGTCAGTGTGCGCCGGGAGAGACGCGAAAAGCCCGCGCGCCCGCGGTCAGGCTTCGCCGTGCTGCTTCACGTGGCCTTGCAGCCGGTCGGCCTCGTCCTGCAGGCGGCGTCGGGCGCGCTTGAACGCGTCGTTGACCGCAAACGCGAGATCGGCGTGACGTTCGTCCTGCGTTGGTGTGCGATCGACATTGACCTCGCGTCCGTTCGGCAAGGCAAGGTGAATGCCGATCTCGAACAGCCCGCCGTTCTTGTGGCGCCCGCTCGGCGAGCGCAGCGTCACGCGGCAGGCCGTGATGCGGCCGAACCGGGCCCCGAGATCCGCCACATGCTTCTCGATCGCACCGCGCGCGCGCTCGAGCCCCTCGCCCTGAAGGTCGATCTTGATCGGTGTTTCCATGGGACGCTACCGGCAATCACAATCGCGACAGGGACGGCGAGACTCACCAGGCGGTTTTCACCGCTGGTAGTCCTCGCAGGAGTAGCCGAGCTGGACCAGGCCTTCCTCGAGATGGTCGGCGAGCATTGGCTTGCCCAGGAGATACTGGGCGGTGCGATTGTTGTGCAGCCGGGCGGCTTCCTCCCGCAGGTCGTCCCAGTCGGAGACTTCTCCGTCGCCGCGGCCGAGCCAGGTGAGCGCGACGAGGTCGACCTGCTCGTCCTCGGTCAGCGCGTTGATGAAGCTGCGCAGCTCGTGATAGGTCGGATCGTCGCCGTGATCCTCGAGCACCGACAGCATGGCGTCGTCCGACGCGTTGGAGCCCGAATCCGGGTCGGTCACCACGTCCTTCACGTCGAATTCGCGCGCCTTGAGGATGAAGAAGCAGACTTTCACGGGCGAGATCGACAAGTCCGCGGTGGTCGTGATGGCCTCTCTCCAGCCGTGACGCGGGGCAATGACCCGAGGCGGACGTGGCGGAGACGGGGGCGGTGCGCGGTCGCTTCCAGTCCGGGTGCGCTTCATGCCGTGCTCCTGGGACTAGCTGATGCCTGATAGGCTATCCTCCTCGCAGGGGCCGGAAATTGAGCAAAATCAAATTTCCGGACGAACTTTTCGGCCCGCCCGATCCACCGCACGCCGTGCTGGACCTCGACGCGGGGCGTCCGCACCGCCGCGCCGCAGGGTCGTGCGCGTATCCATCGACAAGCCCCTGTGTCTTGCCGGCCCGGTCATGGCACAATGCGCTCCGTTGCGTGCACGCGGTCATCCCCATGGCTCCCGACCTCATTCCCGATCCCGATCCCCTGCTCACCGATCTCTATCAGCTCAACATGGCCCAGGCCTACCTGGACCATGGCGAGACCAAGCCCGCCGTGTTCGAGTTCTTCGTGCGCTCGCTCCCGGCGCGGCGCCGCTTCGTGCTCGCGGCCGGCCTCGCGCAGGCGCTCGAATTCCTCGAGACGCTGCGCTTCTCGCCGGCCGAGATCGACTGGCTCGCCTCGACCGGCCGCTTCCGCAAGAACCTGCTCGATTACCTGGCGGCGCTGCGTTTCACCGGCGACGTGCATGCGCCGCCGGAGGGGACGCCGGTCTTTCCCGACGAGCCGATCCTGCGCGTGACGGCGCCGCTGCCGGTGGCGCAGCTGGTCGAGACGCGCCTGATGAACATCCTGCATTTCCAGTCGCTGGTCGCATCGAAGGCGGCGCGCGTCATGCTCGCGGCGGGCGGCAAGCTCGTGGTCGATTTCGGCCTGCGCCGCGCGCACGGCGCCTGCGCCGGCCTGATGGCGGCGCGCGCGAGCTACGTCGCGGGGTTCGCCGGCACCGCCACCGTGGAGGCCGAGCGGCTGTTCGGCATTCCGACCTTCGGCACCATGGCGCATTCCTACGTCGAGGCGCATGACGACGAGGCGACCGCGTTCGAGCGTTTCGCCCGCTCGCGGCCGAACAATCTGACCCTGCTGCTCGACACCTACGACACGGAAGCGGCGGCGAAAAAGGTCGTGGCGCTCGCGCCGCGGCTGCAGACCGACGGCATCACGATCCGCTCCGTGCGCCTCGACAGCGGCGATCTCGTCGCGCTGGCGAAGCGCGTGCGCGCGATCCTCGACGCCGGCGGGCTTTCCGCGGTCGCGATCTTCGCGAGCGGCGGCCTCGACGAGGATGCGATCGAGGCGATGCTGCGCGCCGGCGCGCCGATCGACGGGTTCGGGGTCGGCACGAGCCTCACCACGTCCGCCGACGTTCCCTCGCTCGATTGCGCCTACAAGCTGCAGGAATATGCCGGTCTGCCGCGGCGCAAGCAGTCCTCGCACAAGGCGACCTGGCCCGGCGCCAAGCAGGTCTGGCGCCGCTACGGCGCCGATGGCCGCATGGCCGGCGACATCGTCGGGCTGGAGACCGACACGCATGCCGGCGAGCCGCTGCTGCAGCACGTGATGCAGGACGGCCGGCGCGTCGCGCCGGTGCCGACGCTCGCCGACGTGCGCGCGCACGCGGCCGCCGAGATGGCCCGGCTTCCCGAGGAGCTGCGCTCGCTGCAGGCGGGCCCGCCCTACCCGGTCGAGGTCGCGCCGTCGCTCACCCGGCTCGCCGCCGAGGCCGACGCGCACATCGCGCGCCAGCGGCAAGGCGCGACGTGAGCGCGCGCAAGACGGATGCGGCGCCTTCCGGCGCCGCATCGTGCTCTCTTATTTGTCAGGCAGCGTCAGCAGCAGCCGCGAAACCGGCCCTTGCCGACCGCGTAGCGCGCCTCCTGACGTTCGATGAAGAACTCCTCGTACGTCATGATCGGCTGGTCCGGATGGTTGGTCCGCCGGTGCTGCACATAGGTGTCGTAGTCCGGGACGCCCACCATCAGGCGGGCGGTGCGCACCGTCCATTCCTTGATGCCGAGGGTGGCGGGTCCCGATTCCGCGACGACGCGCCGGACGGTGCGCGTCGTCCATTGCTTCATGCCGAGAACGTCAGGCACGGGCGCCTCCCGCAGCGCCGGCGAACTCGAGCTCGACCGCGGTCGGCTGCGGCGTGCCGAGCGCCTTGCGGATGCTGATGATCCCGTAGACCACCGTCGCGACCACGACGGCGACGAACAGCGCGGCAAGCGTCGCGTCGACGTAGTCGTTGAAGACGATCTGGTTCATCTGCGCCATGGACTTGGCCGGCGCCAGCACCTGGTTGGCCGCCGCCGCATCGCCGAACCGCCTGGCGTGCGCGAGGAAGCCGATCGCCGGATTGCTGTGGAAGATCTTCTCCAGGCCCGCCGTGACCGTGCAGATGACGAGCCAGGCGGCCGGCACGACGGTCACCCAGGCCACCCGCTGGCGCTTCATCTTGAACAGTACCACGGTGCACAGGATGAGCGCGATCGCTGCCAGCATCTGGTTCGAGGTGCCGAACAGCGGCCACATGGTCCAGATGCCGCCCAGCGGATCGATCACGCCCTGGTAGAGGAAGTAGCCCCACAGCGCACAGGCCAGCGCCGACCCGATCACGTTGTTGGCCCACGACCGGGTCTCGCGGAATACCGGGATCGCGTTGCCGATGAGATCCTGGAGCATGAAGCGGCAGACGCGCGTGCCGGCATCGACCGTGGTGAGAATGAACAGCGCCTCGAACAGGATGGCGAAGTGGTACCAGATGCCCATCATCAGCTTGCCACCGAACAGGCCGGACAGGATGCTGGCCATGCCGACCGCGAGCGTCGGCGCGCCGCCGGTGCGCGACAGGATGGTGATCTCGCCCACGTCCTTCGCCCACTGGTTCAGCTCATCGGGCGTGATGACGAAGCCCCAGGCGGAGATGACCTGCGCGGCCTGCGCGGCGTTGCCGCCGAGGAGCCCGGCCGAGCTGTTCATCGCGAAGTAGACGCCTGGATGCAGCGACGAGGCGGCGATCAGCGCCATGATGGCGACGGCCGATTCGACCAGCATGCCGCCATAGCCGATGAAGCGGATCTGGTCCTCGTTCTCGATCATCTTCGGCGTGGTGCCGGAGGCGATCAGCGAGTGCCAGCCCGAGACCGCGCCGCACGCGATGGTGATGAACAGGAACGGGAACAGGCTGCCGGCCCACACCGGCCCGCTCCCGTCGATGAACTTCGTCACCGCCGGCATCTGCAGGTCGGGGCGGATGATGATGATGGCGACGGCGAGCAGCCCGATGACGCCGATCTTCATGAAGGTCGACAGATAATCGCGCGGCGCGAGCAGCAGCCACACCGGCAGCGTCGAGGCGACGAAGCCGTAGCCGATCAGGATCAGCGCGAGCTGCGGGCCGGTGAGCGTGAAGTACTGGGCGATCGCCGGCGTCTCGGAGACGGTCCTTCCGTACACCAGCGCGATCATCAGCAGCACGAATCCGATGAGCGACATCTCGGCAATCTTGCCCGGCCGGATGAACCGGCAGTAGATCCCCATGAACATCGCAATCGGCAGCGTGCTCGCGACCGTGAAGGCGCCCCACGGGCTGCCGACCAGGGCCTGCACGACGACGAGCGCGAGCACCGCCAGCACAATGACGCAGATCATCAGGATGCCGATACCCGCGATGGTGCCGGCGACCGGTCCCATCTCGGCCCGCACCATGTCGCCGAGCGAGTGGCCGTCGCGCCGCGTCGAGAGGAAGAGCACGACCATGTCCTGCACGGCGCCGGCGAAGACGACGCCGACGAGGATCCACAGCGTGCCGGGGAGATAGCCCATCTGCGCGGCGAGCACCGGACCGACCAGCGGTCCCGCGCCCGCGATGGCCGCGAAGTGATGGCCGAACAGCACGTAGCGGTTGGTCGGCACGAAATCGAGGCCGTCATTGTGCCGATGGGCCGGCGTCGCCCGCTTGGGGTCGACGCCGAGCGCGGTGTTGGCGATCCACAGCGCATAGAAGCGATAGGCGATGACGTACGTGCACACCGCCGCGATCACGAGCCAGGCGGCGTTGACGCTCTCGCCCCGGTTCAACGCAATGATCGCCAACGACACCGCGCCGAGGACGGCCACCGCCGCCCACAGCAGCTTCGACTGAAGTCCGTTTCCCCCTTGAGGGAGTGATCCGATGCTCATGCGAGTTGCCTCCTTGCCGGCCGGCTGCCGCAGTGCAACCAAGGGGCCGACGGGTTTCGCTACCCAAAATTCCGCGCTTGCATGAATTGGGCGCGCGGGTTCTGCCGGCATTGATCCACATCAAAGCGATTCCTGTCAAAAGGCGCGCGCCGTCGTCGCGCGCATGGCTGGTCACGCGTGCGGGCAAGCAGGGACTGGTGAGAGGTCGCCACGCGGTCGCGATAACGCGCTTGCCCTTACGGCGTCATGGCGGGCAATCCAGGACTCACGAGGGGAGAACGGGGCGGCGGCGGTGTCCCGTGATGCCTCGCTCAGCCGGCCGCAGCGGCGGCGGCAGGCGCCGGGGCGCGCTCGGCGCGCATCTTCGCCTTGTCCCAGGCGATCAGCAGGCCGAGGCCGACCATCAGCGCGCCACCGGCGACGTCGACGACGAGCTGGGCGAGGATGCCGCCGTCGTAGAGCGAGAGCACGAACTGGCCGAGGACGGCGAGCAGGATGCCGAGGCAGAAGACGTGCAGCGAATGCTGGCCGCAGACGATCAGCCCGCGCGCGGCCCGCGTCGCGAGCAGTCGGCTGTCCGGGCCCACCAGCCGGGAAACCGCGAGCGCAAGCACCAGGAAGCTCGCGAGCCGCACCGGATTGAGGTTGCCCTTGCCGCCCACATAGGGCGCGAGCACCTTGAACAGCCTGTCCGGCGCGTCCGTGAAGTTCGACTGGATCATCCACGACAGGGCGACGATGGCGACGAGCCCGGCGACCGTGACCGCCGCCGCGGTGAGCCGGCGGTCGCGCGGCAGGAGCGCGACGCCGCGCACCTGGGCGTAGCCGAACACGGCGCCGATGACGAACAGGAATTGCCACGCCAGCGGGTTGAAGAACCAGGTATGGCCGGCCGGATAGGCGGGCACCGTCCAGCCGAGCAGATGCGTCAAGGCGTAGAGCGCAGCCGACGGCACCAGCGCGAGCAGCGGATGGCGCGCGATCGCGGCGAGGATCAGCGGAAGGCCCGCCAGCAGCACCATGTAGAGCGGCAGGATGTCGAGAAACTGCGGCTGGAAGCGCAGCGTGAGCGCCTGCATGATCATCGTGCCAGGCTCGCGCAGGAATTCGTCGAAGCGGAAGCCTTCCGCATAGCTCCAGCTGTGCAGCACCGGGATCGACGACGAGACCTCGGCGGCGAAGATCGCGAAGATGAAGATGTGGGCGACGTAGAGCTGCCAGATGCGATGGTAGATGTGCGCGCTGGCAATGCGCAGCCCCTCGGTTTGCAGCAGCCGTCCATAGGCGAGCGCCGCCGCGAAGCCGGAGATGAAGACGAACAGCTCCGCGGCGTCGCAGAACGCGAAGGAGTGCACGGTCACGTTGGAGAGAAAGTTGTCCGGGATGTGATCGATGAAGATCGCGAACAGCGCGATGCCGCGAAAGAAGTCGAGCCGCAGATCGCGCCTGGGCGTCGCGGCGCGCGCCGGAATGGCGCCGGCCGGCATCCCGGCCACGCCCCGATCGCGCACTGCAAGCAAGCTCGTCCCGGCCATCGTCGTACGGGCCTCGTGTCCATGGCGTGTGGCTAGAAAAATCACCCCGGCTGACCCCGTTTCAGCTCAAGGCGTTGCAAATTCTATTCCGCACCACGCTGGTTTTATGGCGCTCCTGTAGCACAAATGCGGCTCAACACGCTGTGATGGCGGTCACAGCCGCGTTAAATCCGCCGGTATTCGTGTCAACGGGGTGTTAAATCCTTTGTTCATAATCGTTTTGGCGAATGAGCCCGATTCGGCCGCGGCCGGAGGCGACGATGCTTGGCTTTCTGCGCAGACTGTTGCTGCACTATGCGATCTACCGGAGGTATCCCCTGCGGCCACTGCCGGCGCTGGCGTGCGCCTGGAAAATGGCGCGCTCTTGAGCAGCCTGCCGCCCGCCGCGTCATGCGGCGGCATTTCTCGCGTCACGAGGGATCGATCGCACCAACTGTCCCATTTTGATCTGCCCACACGGGATCAGCTGGCCGCGACGAAGCGGCCATTGCGGGTGACGTAAGGCTCGATCGGGCCGGTGAGTTCGCCGCGTTCCATCGGCACGCAGTCGGCGGGAAAATCCTGCGTAAAGGTCGCGCCGCGATCGCGGGCCGCCGCGATGAAGCGGTCCAGATCGCGCATCGCCCCGGTCGGCAGGTCGTGCAGCACGAGGAGCGCGTGCGGCCGCGCGAAGCACAGCGCGAGCGCGCGCTCGACCCATCCGTCCGGCTGCGACCAGTCATGGGCAATGACGTTCCACAGCACGCAGGTGTGGGCGTTGTCCTGCAGCCAGCCGAGCGCTTCGCCGTTGAGCAGGCGCTGGTCGAGCACTCCGCCGCCACCGAACGGGCGAAACAGGCGGCGCGGATGCGCGAGATCGCCGATCAGCGTTTCGGTCCGCTCGATCTCGGCGCGCGCCTCGCCCGCTGCCGCGCTCATGCCGAGCGGCACGCGATGGCTATAGGTGTGATTGCCGATCCAGTGGCCTTCGGCATGCGCGCGTTGCGCAAGCTCGCGCCGCTCGCGCAGCTTCGCACCGACCACGAAGAATGTCGCGCGCATGTCGTGGCGCCGCAGCGTCTCGAGGACCTGCGGCGTCACCTCGGGCTCGGGGCCATTGTCGAAGGTCAGCGTGATGAGGGTCATGCGTGCGGCATCGGCTGCGTCGAAAACCAGTTATGACCGGCGCGCTGCTCGCAAGCAACCCGGCACCGTCACGCCCACGGCCGTCATCGTCCGCGCAAGCGGACGATCCAGTCCTCCGCAGCGGAAACCAGCGTGGCAGGGGCACCGTCCCATTCACCGCTCGTGAGTACTGGATTGCCCGCTTGCGCGGGCAATGACGCAGAAATCTTAAGGTGGGCCAAGCGACGCGCAGCAGACGCGTCCGCCAAAGACAACAGCGTGCGCCGAGCGGGACGCGCTTTCCGAAAGAGATGCGTGCGTCTCAGTACAGGCGGCCGAACAGGTTCGGGAAGACCGCGGCGCGCGGCGTGGCAAAACCGTGCGGCTCGTCGTAGGCGAGCGTCTGGCTGCCGGCGCCGGACGTCGCGGGCGGCTCGATCGCCGGCTCGATGTGCGCCGGGGCGGCGAGGCTGCGCGGGACCGATGCGGTGCGGGCCGGAGCGGTGCGCGCCACGATGGCCGGCCGCACGGCGCCGGTCTTGCCTTCGGCGACCTGGCCGGCGGCCTTGCGGGCGGCGAGCCGCAGCGCATAGCCCTTGGTGAAGGTGAGCTCGCTCTCGGGCACGGTCGCCGCGACCGTGCGTGCGGGCGTGGTCGAGGGCGTGGCCGACGATGCGGTCGACGGCGCGGCCGGCTGCTCGGCGCGGCGCGTCTCGCCGCCCCACCAGCGCGGCTCGAGATCCCAGGTCTTTGGATCCGATGTCTTTAGATCCGATGTCTTGGCGGTCTGCGTTGTCTGGATCGGCGCGGCCGCGACGGTCGCGGCGCCGGCGGCGGGCGGCCCGGACAGCTGGAGCGTGACCAGCGTGCCGCTGATGATGCCGACGGCCGCAACCGCGGCGAAGGCGGCGGAGGACGAGCGGGAGCGCCGCGGGGCGCCGGATGCAAATGCGAAGGAATGATTGGTCATGGCGCACCGGATCAAATTTTTACCGGGGCCGATGGCCCCCCATCCTGAGCATTAGTCGGTTCAGGCCGTCCGCAGGTTCAATGGACGCCGGCCAGGGCGCTCGATTTTTCCGCCGCCCCGGCGCGGGGCGGCTATCTCGTTGGGATACAATCTATTTTCGGCGGACGGCAGCGGGGGGCGACACACTGCCCCCTCCCCCTCAATGATGCCACGCCGCCGCAATCGCGCTCTGCACGCCGGAGTCGGCCGGCATCTGCGTGGCCGTGGCCGGATTGAAGCCGGGGTTGGCGGCCGAGTAGGTCGCCATCGCCGAGACGAGCTGGACGAGGCCGGCGTCGAGCCTCATGCCGTCGGTGGTCTTGATCTCGGCGAGCGCGGCGCTCGCATTGTTGCCGAACCAGCCGTCGAGCGTCACGGTCTGGTTCGTGCCGAGCAGGTCGATCTGCAGGTTGTTGCCGCTCTGCACCAGCCACAGGTTCTGGTCGGTGATGCCGGCGCCGAAGTCGAGCTCGCCCGCGGCCACGCTGCCGCTCGGCGTCGAATTGTCGATCTCGAGTGCGCCGTAGCCGGCGCGGTCGAGATAAGTGTCATAGCCGCCGCTGCCGAGGATTTTTTCCGCGTGGCCCAGGGTGTCGAACACGTCGTTGCCGGACGTCCCGGTGAAGGTGCTGCCGCTCGCGCCCTCCTGGCCGATCAGGTTGGCGATCTGCGCGTAGCTCCACGACGTGCCGTCGGCGAAGCTCAGCGTGTTGATGCCCTGCCAGGCATTGTTGAACTGATTGACGACCGTCAGCACATTGCCGGTCGTCGTGTTGGTGATGAGCAGTGACGCGCTGCCGGCGCCGCGCGTGAGCGTCACGTTGCCGGCCGTGAGGCCGAGCAGGGTCGCGGTCGCGTCGTTGGTGAAGTTGTTCGACTCGATCGTGAAGGTCTGGTTGCCGTCGCCCTCGCCCCACTCGACGGTGAGCGGATCGTCGTGCCACGTGCTGACCGTGTAGTTGCCCGCCGGCCCGCCCGGTCGCGCTGATCGCCCAACGGCGCCATGTGCCTGCGCCCATGGTAGTTCGCGTTGCGGTCGTGGTGCAAAGTTCGATGGCAAGACGGGTAAATCCGCCCTTCGCGCAATCCACCGACTTGAATGAGATTGGAACTCGGCGCCTCTCGCGCGGCGCCGCCCAGGGGCGAAGCGCGACACCCTGATATTGCTTGCGTTTTCGCCCCCGCCCTGCCCCTGCGTCAGCGTCCCCGCCGCCCGCCACCGCCATGATTCAGCCAAGGCCGAACAATAGTGTATCCTGCAAATCGGGATGCCGGAGGGGCTCGATGATTCCCGCACGTCAGGTTTCTGCCGCCGCGACCGCTTGGCTCGTCGCCGGCGCATGTCTCGCCGCCCTGCTCGCGGCCGCGCCGGCCCGC
>Ga0126371_10003774_pt1 | contig 13307 bp, 12 predicted proteins | sample PanSoiMetaPlot_4_FD_110145 | JGI IMG/M metagenome (GOLD analysis project Ga0126371, IMG submission 110145) | Tropical forest soil microbial communities from Panama - MetaG Plot_4 | ecosystem: Environmental > Terrestrial > Soil > Tropical forest > Bulk soil | place: Panama | collected 2016-02-17
GAGGATGATGAGATGGGGTCGATGAGGGTAGACTAAACACCATGCCTTTCGGACGGAATCGCACTGAATGACATCATACCCTTCCCGGGCAATAGCGGCCGAAAGGATGCTGTTCTTCTCGTCGTCGATCAGCAGGATTTGTTTAACATCGCGTAATTGTGCCTTCTTGATGAGTTTTTTCTTGGTCTCTAGGTTTATAGTTTGCATCTTCGTTCTCCTTGCGAAATGTTTTCTAATAGGTCTCAAGGAGCATTTGGTTGCTCGGCTTGTCCATGCCTGCGGTGAAACAGCCCGGAGTCCTAACGCTTCCTAAGACGGCTTAATCTCAACCGTACCGATCTAGGCGCTTAATCCTATGATCGGGGACGGACGAACGCGATCGGAGAAGGATTCAAAGATTGAGCACGGATTGGAGAAAATAAGTCGGAGTTTTTAAGGAAGGATGACTTTGCGGTTTAGAAGCCCAAGGGGTCTGGAGGAGTTCTGTCGCATCTTTTTGAATTACAATGGAGATTGGCGTCAGTTGTTGCAGCTCAGAAGCTTCGTTGGGTATAGCTACCAGAAGCGTTCTTCCCTGTTGAGATTGTTTAGTGTTGTTAATTGGAAGGTGAAAGGTCACCTGTTGATTTAGCGGAAACCTAAATTGTCGCAACCCAAAGAACCTGTTGGACAAAATGGCAAGACCGAAGAGGCAGAGAATAATAAGCGCAGCTATCTTTTGATTGTTCAATGTTCCAATTAATTAAACCAAGCTACGCCGCAAAATACAACAGCATTCCGCGACGCAGGCTGGTTTAATCATGAACTTCGAAATCGAGAAGCTTATGCCGCTTCTCTACTACTAGAGATATTTCCGTCCCTCGAGAGGATCTGGGACTTTCAGGCTCATCTTCTCAATCAGGGGATTCACCTCTCGGATAAACTCTTGCCTGGCCTCAGCATTCGTCCTGCGTTTCAAGCCCCAATAAATATAGCGCTTATCACGGGCCGAATGAGAGCGACCAAACATGTCGAGGGCCTTGACGTACCAAAAATCAACCGCTTTTTGTATCTTCTCCTTTCTTTCGCCGCCTCTCGCCGCTAACTCTGCCGTCATATTTTCCCCGTAGCCGATATGACCTAGCTCCTCTTTGATGACCTCCGGCAAAATGCGCGCGAGCGGCTTATAAGTGCAGGTGAAGAATTCCTCCAGTTGATAGCGACCTACACGGTCGATCAGAAATCCGAAGACAGCAAAATCCTCCCAGGTTTTGATTATCCCTCGAAACGCATCCAAGTAGCGCTTCTGATTGGGCCAGCTGAGGACGAAAGATACGTCTACTCCGATGTCGCCGGCGACACGGGCGATCTTGCGAAAATGATCCATTTCTTCCGCAGCTGTGCGCGCCACGATCAACTGTTCAAGCTTGCTGGGGGCGGAAGGCAGTATATCCTTCACATAGAGATGGGGACCTCCAATCTCGCAATCGGCCTGAATAGTCATTACTCGACCCAAGAGTTCCCGGTACTCTCGGTCCATTTTTTCAATATCCTTTAGCTCGACTTTATCGCGAAACATCCTTCACCTCGTACGATTATTAAAACGCCTATCAATGACCAAGGCAAGCGGAATGCCATATTACTCTCATTTGACAGAGAGACCTGTACAGCCTGCCAGTGCGCGGCTGCTAGTATTGATCGTACCCAGCTACCGAATTGATTGAAGGAGGACAAAATCAGAATTTGAAAGGATAGTGTATTGTGATTTTCCTCCCAAGGCCCTGGTAACATGTCACATTGCCCCAATAAGCACACATTTCCACCTCACCTGTATTCGCATAACATCCTGTTCGTAGTCTGAAGCTTTCTCGCTTTCTTGTCGTGCCATCTTTGTACTGTTTTCCGGCATAAAGATTGCCTGTGATGTTCGTTGTGAGCCATAAAGAGTCCGATACGGCGGTACTACCTATCCGGTGCGGAATTGTATTGGCCGGCGGAGACGGCCAACGCCTTAGGCCTTTTGTTCATCGATTAAAAGGAGTGAATTTGCCGAAGCAGTACGTGAATTTCTTCGGCAGTCGCTCGATGATCGAAATGACCTTTGAGCGAACGGAGAAGTTGCTCCTTCCAGATCATCTCTTCACGGTGGTGAACCGAGACCACTTGCAATTTTCCGAGGTCAAACGCCAGCTTTCAAGTCGCTCGCGGGGTACCGTTGTTGTACAGCCTCAGAACAAGGAAACCGGACCGGGGCTTTTGCTGCCGCTGATTTATTTGTACAAGCGCTATCCAAAATCGACTGTAGCGGTTTTCCCTTCAGACCATTTCGTCGTAGAAGAGGATCTTCTTATGAGCCATGTGGACCTGGCGTTCCGTGTGGTCGAGTGGAATCCTTCACGGCTTGTCTTGTTGGGAGTGGCGCCCAGTGAAGCGGAGACGGACTACGGCTATATCCTACCCACTCAACGAGCGGAAACACTAACTCCGTTGCAAGTCCGCGAGGTCGCACGATTCGTTGAAAAGCCTAAGCTTACCTCCGTCAGAAAGTTGATCTTAGACGGCGGATTATGGAACACCATGATCATGGTTTTTAAGGCCAAGACACTGCTGAACGTAGTGCGGAGAGTTTCTCCACGACTTTTCCGTCTCTTTGGTTTGATTTGCCAAGCCATAGGAACAGCAGGTGAGAAAGATGTCGTGGAACAAGCATACAAAAACATGCAGTCTGTGAATTTTTCACAAGGACTGTTAGAAGCCGTTTCGCTGCACCGTCCATCGCCTCTCTGGGTGCTGCCAGTCCGGGGCGTGCATTGGAGTGACTGGGGTTCGGAAGACCGCATCACAAGCGAGCTACAAAAATTAGGCCGCCGGGACAACTCAAAGGAATGCCAGCAAGTTGCCCTCGAACAGGGAGGTCTAGTCTCGGATTAGGAGTGGGTTAATAGAAAGAACAGGCGCTGAGACTTCCAAAAGGAAAGGAGCTTTATGTTCATTGAGAGCTATTACGATGAGAGATACATGGGTCCTACGAGCTCACGCGAACCAGCCATTCCTTATCCTGAGTTGGTGGGGGAAGAGTTGAGCCTTTGGCAAAGATACCTGCCAGTAAGAACAGAGCTGGGAAATGTGCCCTGGCTTTATGACAACACCCCGCACGTTGTCTCAGAGGAGTTAGACAAAGCGCGAAAGTCGCTTTGTTTGTTTGAACGTATCGAAATATGGAGCCGCTCAGGCGACCCGATGGCCGTTGGTGTTATGCGTGGAGAGCAAACACGCTACTTTTCCATCGCGCGCTGGGGAGATGCGAAACTAACACTTGAGCAAGTAAAAAAAAGACTGCGTGTGGAGAAATGGATGTTCAGTTTAGTTGCCGGGGCAATGATCTTGATTTTTGCAGCTGCGATATTGGTTCTCATTACGCACTACGACCAATTGCCTGAATTGGCTCAAACGGCTTTATCTGCTCAAACGGCTTTATCTGATGGTGGCTTCTGAGAGAGGACGATTAGCACGCGTATCCAGACTGCGGAGGAAGTCATATTCCGTGAGGCCAAGGATTGGATCACGAAGAAAAACAGTCACAGCCCAAATTCAGCATATGGAATGCTGTTGACCAAGGCGCGAGCCATCTTTACGCAGGCTATTTTGTTCTGGTCATGGCGACGGGTATCGTGTCCATCGCCGCCTATCTGTTGCAGATTGTGCCTGTAGCCCAGGCGCTTTTTCAAATCAACAAACTGGCGTACGGAATCCTGTTTCTTCTCACGACAGTTCGGGCAGTCAGGCACTTTCCTCGCCTCATTGCGGATCTTATCAGTCACTCTCGCGGGCCCGGACTGCTGACAATGATTTCCGGCACGTGCATTCTTGGCAGCCAGTTTGTTGTTCTCGATAACGATTTTGCTGCCGGGTGTCTCTTCTGGCTGTTTGGAATTATCTTGTGGTGCATTCTGATGTATGCGTTCTTGACGGCAGTCATGATACGTGAAGGTAAACCAGACTTGGAAGCCGGCCTTAATGGTGATTGGCTCATCGCCGTCGTGGCCACCCAGTCAATCTCGCTTCTCGGGACGTTGCTGGCTCTACGCTTTGAAGGTGAGCAAGAGGGGGTTCTCTTTTTAACGCTATCTACATACTTGCTTGGCTGTGCACTCTATATCATCATCATCTCACTAATTTTTTACCGGCTCACATTCTTTGCCCTTACTCCTGAAGAGTTCACGCCTTCCTATTGGGTTAACATGGGCGCGGTTGCTATCACTACTCTAGCCGGAAGCTTACTCATTCTTATCGCCCCCCAGTGGAGTTTTCTAAAAGAAGTTCTTCCCTTCCTAAAGGGATTCACTTTGTTTTTCTGGGTTGTCGGCACGTGGTGGATCCCTCTGATTATGATTCTTGAAGTCTGGCGCCACGTATTTAACCGGTTCCCCCTACGCTATCATCCGCGATACTGGGACATAGTTTTCCCGATAGGAATGTATACCACTTCAACTTTTGAGCTGGGTAAAGCCACAGGGTTGCCCGTCCTCATACCTCTGTCTCAATATTGTGTTTACTTCGCTCTACTGGCTTGGGCGGCTATTTTCATCGGTTTAATGCACAGACTTTATAACTCGTGCCGTCCAAGGGCTCAGATTGTGGGGAAAAATTAATTGTGACTGACTGAAACCTATTTCGATGAATCCAATCGGCTAACTTGAACTAAACGAATCTAGTCCAAGAATCGAAGACACCTACATTCTATCCCTTCTGTCCCTTCGGCCAGCATTTACTTTCGCATGCAACGCGATGAGCAAGCATGTCAAAGTTTGCGATTTCAAAATGTCACACATTTTTGCCTCACTCGGCTCGGTTGATTTTTTTCATGAAGCAACAAACCTAGATGTCTCTCAACAATACGTTGAGCGCACGTGGCATTGCTTTTGCGTTAACCATTTATTAGAGCAAGCGCGCTAGCAAAGTATGAAAGGTGAAGATAGACCGTAAAGACCATCTTGTAGCGCAGCTTTGGAGACAAAGAATTGGAGGATAATCAGATGAATGTGACTACTAATGTTGAACATGGAGATTTTATGCAGCAAGGGCGGGAAGCAACCATGAGTATAGTAGCGGGCGGTTCCTTTGCCGAAGCGATCGGGGGCGTTGGGGCGGTTGTGCTTGCAATTCTTGCGCTGGTAGGTGTGATGCCCGAACGCATGGCCGCGATTGCAACCCTCGCCGTCGGAGTCGCGTTGTTGCTTGAAGGTATTGCCATCGCAACACGGTTTTCCAACCTTTTCTCTCAGACGGGAAGAAGCCTTGCGGACGCTGCTGAACTGGGTGGCGGTATGGGAGCGGAGTTTTTGGGTGGAGCGGCAGGGGGCGTGCTAGGCTTGTTGGCCATTCTTAACATTGCACCGATGACTCTCATGGCCATCGCAATCATCGTCTTCGGCGCTTCTTTGTTGTTAAGCAGTGGCACGACATACCGGGTAGATGCTCTTGCCAGCAAGCTAGGTCAAAGGAATCTTACAGCCGGGCAGACGCTTGTTGCGTTGGCAGCATCCGGTATCCAGGTGCTGGTAGGGATCGCCGGGATCGCCTTGGGAATTATTGCTCTGGTGGGTGTCAGCACGATGACCCTCATCCTGGTAGGCCTGTTATGCGCAGGGTCTTCAGTCCTCATCAGCGGAACCGCTCTCAGCGGAACTGTCGCAACTATCTTGCAGCATTAAGTGCGGCTTTGAAACGCAAAGCATCCTTGGCTAACATAAAGGATGCTTTGCTTCTAAGGTCGTGAGGCATCAAATGGATTCGCTCGTAGCGGTCTTATTTGTCCTGGCGGCTGCCGCGATTATTCTCTGGATCATCAAACCTCGCTAACTCCTGCCCGGTAAATACTCAGATTTCGTAGGCTACACATCAAGACCGGGTAGCAGTAAAGACGCCCGAGGGATTCAGCGGCGGCGCGCAGTCCCGAGTTTTCCATCATCATCGCTGAGCGCAGGCCACCGGCCCAAGCGCCGGCGCAAATTGAAACACCTTCGCCTTCATGCGTAACCTGGAGGACTTTGAAATAAGGATCTTCGCAGACCAATTGATAGGCCTCGAACAGCCAACCGTCAGGAAGCACACCGATAAACGGCACTTCGTTTTTTCGCAACGCTTCGATAACCAATTTTGCGGAGCTCAATTTCATGATGGTTAGCGTTGACTTTCTCAAAAACTATTGCGGAATGCAACGCATTTTTCCGCGGGATCGGATCGTGATCGTGCACCGCCGTTAGTCAGAGGAGAATTTCTCGTGCTGCGCGCTTAGAGAGGCCATTTGAATCCGTCACGTTGAATCCTTCGCCCAACGCCGCTCATAACAAATTCCGTGAGAGATCTTCGACGGAACTGTGCACTATCCGAACGAACGACTGAAACCTTGACAACGTTGCAGTAGGTGGTACATGGCAAAGGACTGGGCCGAAAGGAGATATCCGTGCAGCGATTTTTGTGGGCGGTCAGTTTAGTCTTCTTCCTGATCCACCCAGGTTCAAGTGACTCGCAGACCATTCGCATCAGTGATTCGGGCCTTTCCGGCTACGATGTTCCCATCTGGGTTGCTCACGATGCCGGTCTTTTTAAAAAACATGGGTTGGCGACGGAACTAATTCTGATCGGGGGAGGCGCGACGAATGTCCAAGCGTTGCTGGCAAATGAAATCCGATTTTCCCATCTTTCCGGCTCGGCACCTATTCTTGCAATCCTTCAAGGCGCTCCGGTCGTTATAATCGCCACGCCGTACACCTACATCCCCTACAGTTTGGTAGTGGGCAAAGATATTCGTTCTCCGGAGGACCTCAAAGGAAAGAGGATAGCCATTTCTCGTCTAGGAGGTATCACTGAAGTCGCCGCCAATCTTGCTTTTGAGAAATTAGGTTTAGGTCCCAAAGATATGACATTTGTTCAAGCAGGACCGGACCCACAGAGGATTGCAGCTGTTCGGTCAGGAGCAGCTGCAGCCACAGTCCTCGCTCCCCCGGGGCTGTTTGCGGCGAACTCCCTAGGGCTAAGGACATTCGCAGATCTTGGCGAGCTTGGAATCAAGTATCCGACGTCAGTCATTGTTACCACGCGCGCCTTTATCTCTCAGCAGCGCGCTACTGTTAAGCAGTTTCTTAGGGGATTTGTCGAGGGCCTTCATGTCTATACACAAAGGAAGGAATACGCTATCGGAGTCATGCAAAAATACACCAAGCTAAACGACCGAGAAATCCTGTCGAAATCTTATGACTATTTCGCTAAAAATACAGCGTTACTGCCCTTGACGGATCCTGTTGCCATAAGAAATGGCCTGCCGCCTGATAAAGCCGACGTAAAACTTCAGCAATTCTATGATAATTCGTTGCTTGAGGAATTAGCCAAGGAAAGCAGAGTTGATAGATGATGGAGAGTGGAGTAATTAATTCGACGAGGGGACACAGAATTTTTTCTTGGGAGAAATAAAGTCTTTAAAAAAGGAGGACCACAGTGGACGTGTTGCGCCATTACTGGCATCCGGTACTGCGCTCCGACGAGGTAACTGACAAACCAACTGCAGCCAAACTATTGGACCAGCCCATTGTAATATGGCGTTCGAACGGACAGCTCGCCGCCTTCTACGATCTCTGCATTCATCGTGGGACCCCTTTGTCGCTCGGCTGGGTCGATAAGGATCAGCTTGTCTGCGCTTATCATGGATGGCAGTACGGCCCTAATGGGAACTGCACGCGCATTCCCTCACTGCCACCGGACCGGCCGATTCCAAGCAAAGCTCGAGCAACGGCATTCCACGTTCAAGAACGTTACGGCTTGATATGGGTTTGCGTGGACGAACCCAGATGCGACATTCCAGCGTTTCCCCCGCAGTTTCATGACCCTTCCTTCAAGTGGGCCGGCTATTCTGACGAAGATACATGGCAAGCAAACGCTGCTCGGGTGCTGGAAAATCTGGCCGATTTTTCTCACTTCCCCTGGGTCCACGAGGGGATTTTAGGTGACCGGAAAACTCCGGAATGCCCGCCGCTAAACATCGAACCGATCGCAGGGGGGTTCCAATACGCTATCGAATCTCCGGTCAATAAACTGCAAGCGGCGGGGGCAACCAAACAACTTTACCAGGTAATTCTTCCTTTCATGCTCATTATACAGAAGTGGCAAATTGGTGGTGACGCGCAGGAAACAAAAATTTATCTCTGCAGCCCGATTTCCCTCAAACAAACAAAGTATTATCGCTTTGCAGGTCGTAATTTCCCAAACCGTTTGTCCGACAATGAGTTGAATAAGAGACATCATCTGATTTTCAAGCAGGATCGACGAATTGTTGAATCTCAGCGGCCCGAAGAATTGCCACTCGATCTGAGTGAGGAACTGCACGTGCGGGGCGCAGATAGTCCCGCCCTTGAGTACAGAAAACATCTTCGCAACTTAGGCGTTGACTGGAATTAACTTCGATAAGAAATCTGGAGGCCTAGCCGCTACCTGGACGATCGAACCTTCCGGCTTCCCTGTTTCCAAAACGTGCCTTTTATCTTCTTTCACATAGACAGTAGATAAAGCCCGCGGTCCGACAGGACCGCGGCGGCGAGTGGCAATAAGGACACAAACCAGGAGCACCGAATGCTTGAGCGGACCATTAAACTTGCCGCTATCCTCGCAGCCGTGCTTTTTCCGTTAACGGTTTTTGCACAGTCGATTCGGGTCAGCTACGTGGGCACCACCGGTACCAACCTTCCTTTGTGGGTGGCGCAGGAAGCGGGACTTTTCAAAAAGTATGGATTGACGAGCGATCTCATCCTTATCAGCGGTGGTTCTACCATGATTCAAGCGTTGCTGGCGCAAGAGATCGCCTTTGCCACCATCGCTGGGCCCGCCGTTATTCAGTCACGGATCCATGGCGCCGATGTGGCGATCATCGCTTCGCCGTATAATTTAATGCCCTATAGCCTTGTCGTGCACGGAAACATTCGTTCGGCGGCGGATCTCAAAGGTAAAAGAATCGCGATCACGCGATTCGGTGGCATTACGGAAGTAGCGGCGCGGCTTGCTTTCGACAAGCTCGGTCTCAATGCCAAAGAAGTCACGATGATACAATCCGGCCCGGACGGTCTTCGACTTGCTGCGGTTCAGTCGGGAAGTGTGGCCGGCACGCTCATCGGACCGCCGGCTCTTTTCGGTGCGGTTTCGCAAGGGCTGAAGGTGATGGTAGATCTCGCGGATACGGGCGCAGCATATCCCATGGGAACCATCATCACGAGCCGTGCTTATCAAGCGCAGCACCGCGCTCTCACGAAGAGATTTTTAATGGGGTTCGTCGACGGCATCCGTTATCTTCTCGATCACAAAGACGTCGCCATGAAGGCTATGCAGAAGTATACACGGATGGGTGATCCGGAAGTACTGTCGAAATCCTACGATTATTTCGCCAAGAGAACAGTATTGGTCCCGCTCACCGATCCTGCCGTGCTGCGAAATGTGGTTCCGCCAGAACGTGCGAGCGGACGGTTGGAAGAGTTTTACGACAACTCAGTCCTTCAGGAACTTGTGAACGAAGGATTCTTGCCTAAAGATAACCGACAACAAAAATAATGGAGGGAACGAATGGCGCAAGTGGAGTTGCTCTTTAAAAATGGAAAAATCGTCACCGCGGGGAAAATTATCGATGGCTTTGTCGCCGTCGATAAAGAAAAAATCGTCGCCGTCGGCGAAGGAGACACAGCGCCCGAGGCGCTCAAGACGATCGATCTCAAGGGCCGCACATTGATTCCCGGAGTCGTTGATCCGGAAGTTCATTTTGGCAGCCACCGCTGGGTGGGAGACGAATTCGATTCAGAGACGCGCGGCGCCGCCGCGTATGGCATCACGACCTGGGGCTTCATGCAGCCGAGCGCGAATATGGGACAGCCTTACAAGGCTGAAAAAACCGAGGAGGAAGTGCCGCTTTATGCCGATGCGTTCGGTTTGTTCAAGGAATTGGGTGAAGCCCGCTCCATGGTAGATTTTTTTCTCACGCCAAAAATTCTCAAAGATGAACACGCTCTCGAAATTCCGCGCCTCGCCCGCGATTTCGGCATGACGTCATTTAAATACCAGCTCCATCTCATGGCGCCGGAACGCACGGCGAAATATTGGCCCCAAAGCAAAAGCCAGGGTTATTTCGGCTTTGACGATGGAACCATCTATCTCGGCATGGAGGCCGTCGCCAAACTAGGCAAGCCGGGAATCGTCTGCATGCACTGCGAGAACTGGGAGATCGCGCGGCTTTTCGAGGAGCGCCTTTTGAAAGCCGGACGCAAAGAATACAAGGTCTGGAACGAGCGCTCGCCGCATTTTTGCGAAGCGGGACACGTACACGCCTACACGTACTACGCGCGCATCTTGAAATGCCCGCTCTATATCCAACACACAACTACTCCGGAAACCATCGAAGAGATCACCCGCGCACGCGCGGACGGCGCCACCATCTACGCACAGACCGGGCCTCATTACCTAAGCCTTGCTGAAGACATGTGGCGCATCAACGTGCCGTTACGGAGTCAAGAAACCATCGAGATCCTGTGGCAGGCGCTGGCCGATGGCCGCATCGACACCGTGGGTAGCGATCATACCAACACCGGTAGACCGCGCGATGAAATGGAAGTGAAGGGCGATATCTGGGCGACACGAACCGGATTCCCTTCGCGAGGGGAAGCGGCACTACCCGTCATGTTGAGCGATGGCGTGAATCGCGGCCGGATTTCGCTGCTTCGGATGGTCCAAGTCTGCTGCGAGAATACAGCTCGCATCTTTGGGCTCTATCCAAAGAAAGGTGTCATTGCGCCCGGATCAGATGCGGATCTCGTGGTGGTGGATATGGACCGCAAAGTTAAGGTCACCAACGATATGGTTCACACGTCGGCGGGCTGGACATTATGGGAGGGAAGAGAGATGAAAGGCTGGCCCGTCATGACGGTGCTCCGCGGAAAAACCATTGCGGAGTGGCCCGAGGGCGGAAAGAGACCGGAAATTGTCTCCAAACCGTTCGGTCGCTACCTACCGCGTTCGCTAGGGTGAGGTCTAGTTATTTTCCTTTTTCAGAATAAAGGTCTCTGATGAAGCCTTCTTTTTCGAGCTCTTGGATGATCGAATTATCGATGAAGTTGTCGGCGCTCATTTTACCTGCTTCCGGAAGCTCTTTGGCTATTCGGTCCAGGGCGAAGACAAACCCTTCTCTTTTAGGAAATGGGACGCGATCGAAAACCGGAGGGTAAGGCTTGTAACTTTCCGCAAGCACCTCCTGATCTTTGACTCGAAGGTATTTGCCGAGCACCTTGAGGGAAAGCTCAGGGTCGGTTTTAAAAATTTTAATCCCTTCGATCCACGCTTTTAAGAATCTTTTTATAGCCTCTCTGTTGTTGCGAACGAAATCCTTTCTTACGATGATTCCGTTGTTGGGAAACTCGAGTGGCAGTTTGGTGAAATCGATGAGAACGTGGAAGCCTAACCTTTCCGCCTGGATTCTTTCGGCACCCGACAACATGGCGCCGTCGAGGGCACCAGCAACGAGAGCGGCGAGGCGCGACCCTTCAGCTCCAGCTTGGATCACGGTAACCTCTTTGTCTGGCGTAAGGCTGTAATAACGCAATGCTTCGCGAAAGGCCGCATCCGTCAGAGATCCGTAGCGGCCGATCCCGACCTTCTTACCCTTAAGATCTTTCGGACTTTTGATATGGGTCGGTGTAACGACCGTTTCCAGAAGTCGATTCACTGCGCTCCCGACCACCGCGAAATCGGCTCCCTTGACCCAAGCTGCAAGGGCGGCGGGCGGCGCCATGTTAGCGACGTTCGCTTCTCCCGCTATCATCGACTGGATGATTACGGTACCTCCCGGGATATAGATAAGCTGAACATCTGGCAGATTATATTTGTTAAAGAGGCGAGCTTCCTTTGCGATCCATAACGGTCCGTTGGTTGGAGACACTGACACGTAGGGCACTTTGAGGCTCTGCCCATAGAGTGTCCCGGACGAGATTAGAAAGCAGACAAAAACCAGAAAACTTATTTTTGTCACGCGCGCTAAATTCACCCGCTTCCTCCTGATTCGGAAATGGACTATCCGTTGAGCTTGGATCTTAGTCGTGTGGATTATAGGTGTCGCGGTTAAATATTGTCAACGAATCGGCCGTTGCGCAACGGAACTCGGGCGATTCATTGACACAGAGGCGTGCGAAGTCGTATTAAGAAAGCAATTCGATGTGCTCCGAGGCCACAAGACGCTTTGAGAAAAAATATTGAGGAGGTATGACGGATGTTTGCAAAGCTAAAGCATCTTGCGATTGTCAGCGATCAGTATGCCCTGTTGGGCAGGTTCTATGAAGCATTGTTTGGAATGAAACCGTCTCCCGATAATCACCCGGCGGGAGCGATCGTGGTGAGCGATGGTTACATCGGTCTGAACATCAATCCAAGGAAAGGAAAAGCCGGACGACAGGCGGGCCTGGATCATTTTGGGTTTGAGGTGGAGGACGTGGATCGCGTGTTCACACGGCTTCGGGAAAATTATCCGACGGTGGAAGTTCTCAAGAGGCCCGGTTCAAGAGAGTTTGCCGGAATCAGCACGCACGATCCAGCCGGTAATGTTTTTGACCTTTCGCAACAGGGAATGGAAAACAGGAGAGATGTCTACGTGGAAGAGGAACGGCACCAGGAGCGCCACATCAAACACATCGGGATCCGGGTGCTGGATCCAGCCGCCATCGCGAAATTCTACAAGGACGTTTTTGAGCTCACGGAGCTGGAGAAACCCGCTGACGACCCCAACTTTTATCTGTCGGATGGAAGAGTGGTTTTCATGATCATGCCCTGGCGCATCACTGATTTTGCAGGGACAGGCGTGGAGCGGCCAGCGCTGGATCACATTGGATTTCAGGTGGAAAGCGTAGAAACGCTCAAGAACGAGCTACGCTCACTAATCAGAAAGAGGCCGCCACTCGCTCCAAATCCGGTAGGAGAAGATGCAGGGCCCGAAGGAGAAGTCAGGCTGAAGCTTTTCTCCAAGTGCCCCTTTGGTCAGTTTCATACCTCTGACCCTGATGGAATACTGATTGACGTTGCGGATCAGTAAATTTCCCCGGACTCACGTCCGGGGCTTTTCTTAGAATGCGAACTTCGTTCGTCCGAAAAGGTCTCCTTCGTCTTTCCCGCGAAGCGGGAATCCAGTCTTCTCTGGATTCCGCCTCGCTCTCGCTAACGCGAGCTTGGCCGGAATGACAGTGCGTCGCCCTTTTCGGAACCCGATACACCACCCGGACTTACGTCCGGGGGTCTGCTAAGGTGTAACTAGA
>Ga0126371_10003775_pt1 | contig 13304 bp, 15 predicted proteins | sample PanSoiMetaPlot_4_FD_110145 | JGI IMG/M metagenome (GOLD analysis project Ga0126371, IMG submission 110145) | Tropical forest soil microbial communities from Panama - MetaG Plot_4 | ecosystem: Environmental > Terrestrial > Soil > Tropical forest > Bulk soil | place: Panama | collected 2016-02-17
CTCAGGTTGTTCGTCTTGCCGCGGAAGCGCTCTGCGATGACTTGACGACGAGACGGCGGCGCAAAGCATCTCAGCAACACGTTTCGAAGCTGAGGCGGAACGGGGTTTTGAAGTCCTCTCGACGAATTAACAATCGTTCTCCGTTTCGGTCAGGTATATTAAGATTTCGTAGACCTCTGTATGAACGAATGAGCCGTTCTCAAAAAGGTTTGACAAGGCACTGAATAGCGACGAGAATGCCATCGCTTTATAAAATTTAACAATTGTCCTTGGCAGACCCGTATACTCACTAGTTATGCGAACATGAACAGATTCTATCTGGCGTTTTGCGCCGTAATTCTTGCCTACCAAGTGGCGGCCGGTTTATTGGCGCATGCCGATGAGGTGAGTGATGCGTGTGACTATGTCTCACGCAGCGTGAGCACATTCAAAGGCGGGCTTTACCGACAGGCACCTGAGACCTTCGAAGACCAGGGGAAAATATACAGAGGATGCGTCGTCACCGTGGTCGGTGACCGGAACAAAGTGCCCGGAAGATTTCCGCCGGCGGATCGTCCGTACCCCAAACCAGGCTCGGCGGCAGCCAAAGCAGGCTGGAAGGCGGATCGCGAAGCCGATGGCCCGGATGGAACTTCATATCGCATCTCGCGCGGTAAAATTTTCTGTCTGGTAAGCGGATCGTGGGACGGAGGCGACGCGTCGGATCCTAAAATGATTCCCTCATCTCTATTTCTCATTAGCGCGCGGTGCGCAAGAATCCGATGACGCTCAGGTTGTATCGAAAATTCACCGGCCTCTGGCTTGGAGGCGGTCCTGAAGGGCATCGCCGACTAGGTTCAATCCCAGAACCGTGATCATGATCGCCAGCCCCGGGTAGGTGGTCAGGTGTGGAGCGACCAACAGGAACTGTCTCCCTTCATTTAGCATGGAGCCCCAGGAGGGCGTTGGAGGTTCAACGCCCAATCCCAAGAAACTGAGACTTCCTTCGCCGATAATCGCCGCCGCCATGCCGAAAGTTGCTTGAATAAGCAAGGGCGGAAGAAGATTCGGCAGCAGGTGAATGAAAATAACGCGCGGCGCATTGCAACCGAGCGCGTGCGCTGCCTGAACAAACTCCGTCTCGCGCAAAGAAAGAATCTCGCCGCGCACCAATCGCGCATAGCTTGTCCAGCCGATTAGACACAGCGCAAGAATAACGTGGCTCAAGCCCGGCCCAAGCACCGCCGTGATGGCGATGGCAAGGAGAATTCCGGGAAAAGCGAGCAGGACATCAATCACGCGCATGAGGGTTTGGTCGGCCCATCCACCGAAATATCCGGAGAGGGATCCCACCACCAGGCCAACGAAAACTGAAATCGCGACGGTGGTGACTCCCACAAACAGCGAGATACGGCCGCCATAAACAGTCCGGCTAAGTATATCGCGGCCTAGCTTGTCGGTTCCCAGGGGATGTTCGCTGGAATAGAGCAAGAGATCGTTTTCAAGATTTTGCTGTGCCGGGTCATAGGCAGTGAGAGCGGGGGCGAATAATGCCGTGGCAACAAGTAACAGAAGAATGATGAGCCCTACGTAAAACCAGCCCTTACTTTCCATAAACGATTCTCGGGTCTATCAAATGATAAAAAATATCAGTCAGGAAATTTACCAAAAGGTAAGAAACGGCGATTACCAGGACGCAGCCTTGGACCAGCGGATAATCACGCGTTTGAATCGCCTGCACGGTCAAGCGCCCGACGCCGGGCCAGCTAAATATTGTCTCTGTGATGATGGCGCCGGCGAGGAGGCTGCCAAATTGGAGGCTAACGATCGTGATCACCGAAAGCAGCGCATTGCGCAGTGTATGCTTGAGCCATACCTGACTTTCGCTCAATCCTTTGGCGCGGGCAGTTCGAACATAGTCTTCCCGGACGGCTCGAAGGAGGTTAACGCGGAGAATCCGGGTTAAGATAGCCGCCATTGCTAAACCGAGGGTGAGGGACGGAAGGATCAGATGGTCGAGTCCACCGCGGCCAGACACCGGCAACCAGCCCAGCAGAATCGAAAAGACGATCATGAGCAAGGGGCCAAGCCAGAAATTGGGCATGGAGAGTCCCAGAAGAGAAAAGAAAAGCGCTATCCGGTCGATCCATGAGCCCTTGTACATTGCGGCAAGCAAGGCGAGGATGAACGACAGACCCAGTGCAACGGTCATCGCACACAAGGTTAGCTCAATAGTTGCAGGAACGCGCGCGCGGATCAGATCGGCGACGCCAATTTGCTCGGAAAGGGACCGTCCAAGATCGCCGCTTAACAGGCCCGTCAAGAAACTGCCGTATTGCGCCGCCAACGGCCGGTCGAGGCCCAAGCTGCGGCGCAGACCCTCTTTGTCTGCTGCGGTGGCGGTTTCGCCGAGCATCACCTCAACGGGATCGCCGGGTATCAGATGAATCAAAAGAAAAACTAACGTCAGCGCGCCTAACAGGGTCGGCAGCAGTAATAGAAGACGTTGAAGAAGGTATCGCTTCACGTGGGCGGAGGCTGGGATTGAAAATAGACGCTTTTCAAGGCTGTCAGATCGCCATCAGGGTAGGGAACGAATCCTTGAAGAGATGGTTTCTTGACGACCACGTTTTTCCACCACCAAAGCGGGATGTAGGGCAAGTCGGCAGCAAGAACTTTTTGTATTTGGCTATAGATTCGTTTTCTGTCGTTCACGTCCGTGGCCCTTCGCCCTTTTTCTAATAGGTCATCAACGGCCGTGTTACTATAACGCCCGCGGTTATCGCCGTCAGGCGGTATGCTGGTGGAATGAAAGATTTGATAATAGATGTCGGGATCGAGCACACCGACCCAGGCGAGGGAGTACAGATGAAAGTCGCCTTTTTTTATATCGCTATAAAACGTACCCCACTCGTAGGTGCGGATTTCCAGTTCAATGCCGACGCGCTGAAGTTGGTCTTTGAGCGCCTCAGCGATTCTTTTTCGTAAATCGATGTTCGTGGTCTTAAAAGAAAGCCTGAAGCGCGGTAACGGACCTTCCCCGTCGGGGTCCCGGAAACCCGCTTCGTCGAGAAGGCGCTTTGCTTTCTCCGGATCATAGGGCCATTGGTCAACCGTATTTTCATAGGCCCAATTAAGCGGCGATAAGACACCGCTGGCGGCAGTTCCGAGGTCTTTCAATAGGTGACGGATGATCGCTTCACGATCGATGGCGGAGGCGATGGCCTGGCGAACCTTCCGATGCTTCAGAATCGGATGAGTCAAATTAATTCCTATGTATTGAAACGTGGTGCCCAGATTCGCTTCAATGGCTGCGTTTGTGTTTTTCTTGAGCCACGGAAGCATGTCCGGCTCGATGTCGTTCTGCAAAAAGTCGATGGTTCCCTTTTTAAATTCGAGCACGCGAACCATGGCATCCGGAACAACTTTGACAACGAGTCCCGCAATCTTCGGCCGTCCTTCCCAATAGTCGGGATTGGCCGACAAGATGATTTTTTCTCCCGAGTCGATGGATTTGAGAACAAACGGTCCAGAGCCTGGAGGCGGCGCACGATTCGAAAGCGGATCGCTCTCGGAGCCGGCCGGAACGATGCCCAATGTCAGTTGTTCGAGAAACGGAGCGTAGGGAGAAAACAATCGAAAGCGGACGCGAGAAGAACTGAGTTGTTCCACGGCTTGGAGCTGTTTGAGAAGCCCGCGTTTGGGGGACTGGTTCTTCGGATCAAGAATAGATTCGTAGGTATATTTTACGTCTTGGGCGGTGAGTTGTTTCCCGCTATGAAATCGCACGTCATGGCGCAAATCGAAGAGGTATGTCTTGGGGTCGATCATTTGCCAGCTTTCAGCTAGCTCGGGTTTTAGCTGTGCCTTTTCGTCCGCACGTAGAAGTGAATTGTAGATCAGACCAGCGATGCGCACCGAATTAGCGTCGGTGGCGTAACGAGGGTCGAGACGCGGCGGATTGCTTTCGATACCGACGGTGAGATAGCCGGTGGGGGCATCCGATGGAGGTGAGACCCGGCAAGCAGTCAACAAAAGGCTAAGCGCGATTGGCAGATACAGGAGAGAAAAATTACGGCCGCTCAACAATCGAATTCTCACCGGAAATTTTGACTGAGAATAGCCTGTTTGCTATGATGGGTCAATTTTTTACCAAGATGCCTAGAGGTTCTATCACGGCGCCGCCATGATGGCTACGATTCATTTACGCCGCTTCCTGCTTGCCGGGATCCTTATCACGGCCATCGCCCACCCCTGTCCAGCGCAGGAACCTTCCTTCCCGGTCCCAGGGGAGCTTGTGGGGGCAGTGGAATTTTGGAAACAGATTTTCAGCCGCTTCAGCTCCCAAGAAGTGGTTTTTTTTGATCCTTTCGACCTAGGTAAAATCTACAGTGTGGTGCGCGCACCGGAAAACGATGAAGGGCGTTCCGTCATCGAGAAAGAACGTTTGCGCATCATTGCGGATTACGCTCTCAACGAAGAGGATGGTCGGATCAGGACTCAACGCGGCGCCAAGGAAATGTTTTTGTCGGGACTCAAAATTTCCGGGCGCTACGTACAACCGATGCAGAATATTTTCCGCGCTGAGGGACTGCCGGTGGATTTGGCCTACCTGCCGTTGGTGGAATCATCCTTCAACGTGCGTGCGCGTTCTAGCGTGGGAGCCGTGGGCATGTGGCAGTTTATGCCCGATACGGGCAAGAAATTTCTGCGCATCGACGACGCTGTAGATGAAAGAAAAGATCCTCTGGCATCGACTCGGGCGGCCGCGCGGTTGCTCAAGGAGAATCGCAAATTGCTTGGCAATTGGCCGTTGGCAATCACGGCGTATAACCACGGCACGGAAGGAATCTTCCGTGCGATAGGCGCAGTTGGATCGCAGAACCTTGAGGACTTGATTCGCAATTATCAATCTCCGACATTTGGTTTCGCGTCAAAAAATTTCTACGCGGAGTTTCTTGCTGCTGTGGAGATTGCCAAGAACAGCGAGGCGTATTTTCCGTTTTTGCGCTCGCTGCGACCGATCCCATTCCATGAGGTCCCTATCAACCGCGCAGTGCAAGTGCAGTCCGTATTAAAACCAGCGGCGATTTCCCAGAACGATTTTTTTGACTGGAATCCCGCGCTTAATCCTGCGGCAAAGGTTCTGCCAGCCGGTTATCGCGTTAAAGTGCTGCCTCAGAAAGTGGATGATTTCGTAGCGGCCCAGCGCAGATTGGTAGCCGGGCCGGCGGTGCAAAAAGCAGCATTGGTGACGAAACGGTCTGGCAGGCCGGGAAGGGGCCAGAACGAATTGAACGGGAAAACCGCAGTCACACGGAAGAGTGCTAATCGCCCCTCGGCCGCGAACCTGCCAAAACCCAAACGTCTTCGAGATGGACGTACCATCGCGACGGAGTCACGAATCCGAGTGCCAAACGGGTAGGGCTGATCTGACGGGCCTGTCTCCAGGCCAGGAATCCAATACCCAAGGTCCAACGTAAATCCAATGTGAGGATCTGCAACAAGGAACGGGCTTTATGCTGGGAAATTCCAGCGGGCGAGCCTGCACGACCTAGACTTGAAGGGGCTTAGGGTTAGCTTATAATGACCTCTACCCCATGGATATCCTCCTGCTCAAACTGACTGCGGTGGTCTATCTGTTCGCCACCGGAAGTTTCCTGACCTACGTCTTTCTTCTCAAGGATTCGGTTTCGAAGTTGTCGCCCTGGATTCTTTTTTGTGGCTTTGCAGTGCATACGCTGGCGCTGACTATTCGCTTCTTTCAAACCGGCTTTGCGGGCATCGTTGAGTTTCGCGAAGCGCTCTCATTTTTCGCCTGGCTCATGGTTGCCGGCTATCTTTTGGTTCAGCTTAAATATCGCCTTACGGTCTTGGGATCGATTATAGCCCCGCTGGCCTTTTTGATGACGCTCGCGGCTTTTGCTTTTGGTGCCGACCCCGGGGAACTGCCGCCGGGGCTGCAGAGTTTTTGGTTACCGGTTCATGTGACCCTGGCTTTTCTCGGCAACGCGGCATTTGCGCTAGCGTTTGGCGTGAGCTTGATCTATTTGCTTCAGGAACATCATCTCAAGCACAAGAAAATGACCTCCCTCATGAAGCGCTTTCCTTCCCTTGAATCATTGGACCGGCTCAACTATGTCCTCTTGGTATGGGGTTTTCCATTAATGACTTTGGGCATTCTTAGCGGAAGCTTGTGGGCCGGTACCCATTGGGGCAATTACTGGTCCTGGGACCCGCGCCAAATCTCTTCGGGCATCGCCTGGCTCTTTTATGGCGCTCTGCTTCACGGCCGGATTACGGCTGGCTTACGGGGAAGAAAAGCGGCTCTTCTCACCATGTTCGGTTTTTGCGTGGTCCTCAGCTATTTCCTGTTGGGGGATCAAGTTTTTCCCAGTCGACACGGGGGCACCTTCGAATGAAACCCGCGTCAAAAGACATCGTTATTGTCGGCATGAATCACCGGAGCGCGCCCATCGAAATACGGGAGAGCGTGGCCTTCGAAGATAGTTATGTGCGCGAAGCGTTGGGGCGATTGCACGGCTATCCATCGATTCAGGAAGGGGTCATTCTTTCCACGTGCAATCGGGTGGAAGTCATAGCGTCGGTTTCGGATGCGAGCGCGGCATTCAACGAAATTAAGAGTTTCTTGACCCAGCAACGAGCCCATCGAGGCCCCGCCAACCTGGAGGATCATGTCTACACCTTTTGCGGCGCTGATGCGGTTCGCCACCTATTCAGAGTAGCCGCGAGTCTCGATTCCATGGTCGTGGGCGAGCCGCAAATTCTGGGTCAGCTCAAAGGTTATTACGACGCGGCGCAGCAGGCCGGCACGGTAGGGGCGATTTTACACCGGCTCTTTCACCGTTCGTTTTCCGTCGCCAAACGAGTGAGGACTGAAACCGGAATTGCCAGTCGAGCGGTGTCGGTGAGCTCGGTGGCGGTGGATCTGGCGCGGCGGATTTTTGACCGCTTCGACGATAAGACAGTCATGTTGATCGGGGCCGGCAAAATGGGAGATCTGATGGCGCGCCATCTGCAGCGCAATGGCGTTCACAGTTTGATGGTGACCAATCGCACCTTCGAGCGGGCGCTGGAACTGGCCGCAAAAATCCACGGCAGTCCGATTTTGTTTGAAGATTTTCCCCGTTATCTCAAAATGGCGGACCTCGTGATTGGCTGCGCCAGTGCCGCCGAGATCCTGGTGGACGCCGAGACCGTGGAAAAGGTTCTCCGGGAACGCAAGCAGCGGGCGATGTTTTTCATCGACATCGGCGACCGGAGAAATTTCGATCCGCGGATTAACGAACTCGACAATGTCTACCTTTATAATATCGACGACCTGAAAGGCGTGGCCGAAGAAAATTTGTCCGAGAGATCCAGTGAGGCGACCAAGGCTGAAGAGATCATAAGCGAAGAAGTGCAAAACTTTGGACGGTGGATAAACGGGCTTGAGCAGGTGCCGACGATCACCGCGTTGCGCCAGCGCTTCGAAGATATTCGCCGCAAGGAAATGGAAAAATCTCTCAAGGGTAGTCTTAGAGAACTGTCTGAACAACAAAGGCAGGCGCTCGAAGACATGACCGCAGCGATGGTCAATAAGATGCTCCACGGCCCTATAGCGCGTCTAAAAGGCAACGACGAAGGCGAAGATAACGACGAGACGCTTTATGTCGCCGCATTGAAGAGGCTCTTTGACCTGGAGGAAAAGTGATCGCCCTGGAACGCTTACTAACCACGAAGAGCACGAAGGCCACGAAGGGCCTGGATATTTTCGACTATAAACTTCGCGCGGTTCGTCTCCTTTCGTGGTCGATCTGCTTTTCGGTTGTCGCTCCGTCATTTGAATTTACGCAGCGGGTAATCCGGTGAGTTCTATCCGAATCGGCAGCCGCGGCAGCACTCTGGCGTTGGCGCAGGCCACGTGGGTGGGGAAGCAGATAGAGAATAGACGGCCTGACCTTAGCGTCGAATTGGTCATCATTAAAACCAGCGGCGATCGTTTTGTCGATGCTTCACTCCGGGCCATTGGCGGGAAAGGCCTCTTCACGAAAGAGATCGAGGACGCCCTACTGCGTGAAGAAATCGACATCGCGGTTCACTCGATGAAGGATCTGCCCACAGAATTGCCGGCCGGTTTGATCATCGCGGCGATTCCCGAAAGGGAAGATCCGCGGGACGTCTTGGTCAGTCACCGAGGGAATAGCCTAAAGGCGCTCCCTGCGGGAACAAAGATCGGCACCGGGAGTCTGCGCCGGGAGGCGCAACTGCGACATTACCGCCGCGACCTCTCCGTGGTTCCGATTCGAGGAAACGTCGATACCCGATTGAAGAAGCTCGATGTGGGGGAAGTGGATGCGCTTGTCATGGCGGCTGCGGGATTGCGTAGAATTGGTCAGGCGGGTTGCATCGCGGAATTCATTTCGGCCGACATTTGCGTGAGCGCCGTCGCCCAGGGCGCGCTGGCGGTGGAAGCGCGGGCAGATTCTTCGGTGCGGGAAAGGCTATCTTTTTTGCACGACGCAAAGACCGATGCTGAGGTGTCGGCGGAACGAGCCTTTTTGCGGCGATTGGGCGGTGGCTGTCAGGTCCCGGTGGGCGCGCGAGCGACGCTCCAAGGTAATAATCTTCACATTTTAGGGATCGTTGCCGAACCGGACGGAAGCTCCCTCTGCCGCGGTGAAAAATCAGGAGTAGCGGCTGATGCGGCGGGGTTGGGACGAGAACTTGCCGAGCAGCTATTGAATCAAGGGGCGGATAGGATCTTGCGCAACACGGATTCGCACGGTAGCCAATATGGGGCAGCTTAATCGGGAAGAACGGTCATTGCAGGGCACCTCTCAGCCCCTCGCCGGTAAGCGAATTGTCCTCACGCGGGCGCGCGCTCAGGCGAACAGCTTGGCGCAAAGCCTCGAAGCGCTGGGGGCCGAGGTGATTGCGTTCCCGACCATCGAAATCCAGCCGCCTGAAAGTTATGGCGCTTTAGACCAAGCGCTTGAATCGATCCGTGGCTACGACTGGTTGATATTCACCAGTGTCAACGGAGTTGAGCAATTCTTCAATCGCGCGAAGCGTCTCCAGAAACCAATTGATCTCAAGGTAATTGCAGTTGCCGCGATCGGTCCTGAAACGGCCAGTCGGCTCGAAGCCGAAGGAGTGCAATGCCGTCTAGTGCCCAAGCAGTACCAGGCTGAGGGAATTATCGAGCTATTGACTCCCGAACAAATGCGCGGAAAGCGCGTGCTCATACCCCGAGCCGCGAAGGCGAGAGACATTCTGCCCCAAACCCTGCGCGCATGGGGAGCCGAAGTGCACGTGATCGAAGCCTATCGCACGGTCATTCCGCGCGCCGACGTTTCGGGGCTGCTGCACTCGTTACGCGCGGGCGAAGTGGACATGGTGACTTTTACTAGCTCCAGCACGGTTACGAATTTCGTCGCATTACTGGGCGGGCGAAGTTTGATGGATGCGCTGGCGGGAACGACCATCGCGTGCATCGGGCCCATCACGCAACAGACAGTTGAGGAGCTGGGCGGCCGCGCCGCCGTGGTGGCGACGGATTTTACCATCCCCGGTCTGGTTCAAGCGATCGTAAAATATTTTGACCTTGAAACCGGTGCGCGGCATCGCGCCATGGCGAAGGACAGACAAGTTTAACCCTGGAAAAGCGATGGACTTTCCTAAATATCGACCGCGAAGATTGAGGCGAAACGAAAAGTTACGCGAGCTGGTGCGAGAGACGGCGCTGAGCCCGAAGAATTTTATCTACCCGCTATTCGTCGGACCCGGTCGAGATAGAGTTCAGCCGGTGGCGTCGATGCCCGGCGTCGCACAGCTCTCTGTGGATCGAGTCGTACGGGAATGCGAAGAAGTCAATGCTTTGGGAATCCCCGCCGTTATTCTGTTCGGCATTCCCGAGCACAAGGATCCCTTGGGTTCGGAGGCTTATGCGGACAGCGGCGTCGTGCAGCAGGCGATCCGCGCCATCAAAGAAAAGATTCCCGAACTGCTGGTCGTGACCGACGTCTGTTTGTGCGAATACACGGATCACGGCCACTGCGGTGTGGTTAAAAACGGTGACGTCGATAACGACAGCACCCTTGAATTGCTCGCTCGAGAGGCGTTGTCGCATGCTCGCGCAGGGGCCGATGTAATCGGGCCGTCGGATATGATGGATGGCAGGGTAGGGGCGATTAGAAGCGCCTTGGATCAGCACGGATTTAGCCGGGTGGTGATCATGGCCTACTCGGCCAAGTATGCGTCCGGGTTCTACGGGCCGTTTCGCGAGGCAGCGGAGTCCGCGCCGCAGTTCGGCGACCGGCGCTCTTACCAGATGGATTCCGCCAATAGCGATGAAGCGCTAAGAGAGGTGGAATTGGATATTCGCGAAGGCGCGGATATCGTGATGGTAAAGCCCGCTATGGCTTATCTCGATATCATTTACCGTGTGAAGCAGAAATTTGGCTATCCTGTAGCCGCTTACAATGTCAGCGGGGAATATTCGATGATCAAAGCCGCCGGTCAAAATGGTTGGGTCGACGAAGGCAGGATCATGATGGAAGTTCTTTTGGCAATCAAGCGCGCGGGGGCGGATATGATTCTAACCTACTTTGCCAAAGACGCGGCGCATTTGTTGAGAGGGCAGTAAGCCAGCGTAAGGCGTTTCAAACCCGCCCTCTGCAACAATCGTCTACTATATCAAGTTCCACAAATCCTTTATCTTTCGCTGGAGCGTCCTTTCGCATTCGGACTCTCGTCCGGACGTATGAACCTGGGCCTCGGAGAGGCGAAAGAGTAGTACCCGGGCCGCTTTTGCCAGTCGCAGAACGTAGGTGCTCGAGTCGGCGTCATAGTACACTTCGACTTTAACCGCTTCATCCACCGGTCGCGCGATTCGATTAGCCCAGTCTTCGATCTCCGGAGACGCCGCGTCGCCATGCTTAGCTGTCAACATTGAGGGAAAATCAAGTTAGTTTATTTTTGGCTCTTCGGAGCTTACTATTCACACTGAGGTACAGGGTACGCAGGGTAAAACTTCGCAATTCGAATTTTCCAGTTCCGCATCAGCGAATCTGAGGTTAGCCACGGAAGGCTTATTTTCTTTTGTAAAGGCCGTCTATGAAACCGCTTTGATCCAGCTCTTTGATAAACGTGAAGTCCACGAACTGCTCCGGTTTGACGGTCTTGGCTCGCGGATCGCGCTCGGCTATTTCATCGATGACCGTTTTGAGTCCCTCCAGGCTTGGATATTGTTTTTTAGGATAGAATGCTTCGGTCATAACATTTTCGCGGCTTTTTTCGAGAATCTCATGATCCACGTTCCGGCCCATGTATTTGCCCAAGACTCGAACGGTTCCTTCTTTGTCCGTCCACATCCGGTGTACGGCTTCGACGTGGGCTCTGACGTAGCGCCGAACGGTGTCAGTGTGTTCACGAATAAATTTGCGCGTCGTTGCCACCCCGGTGTGCTGAAAAACCAAACCCATCTGCGCCACATCAGCAATTACCGCAAGACCGCTTTTTTCCGCCAGGAAACTCGAAGGCGGGTTGATTACCGCTGCGGTAACCTTGCCGGTCAATGCTGCATTCAGACGGTCGGGGCCGGTGCCGACCTGGACGATCGTGACATCTCTGCCCGGAGTCAAGCCGATCTTTCTTAACGCAAAACGAGCGATGGAATCCGTGGCCGAGCCGAAACGGCTGATGGCTACGGTTCCGCCTTTAAGTTGTTCGGCTGATTTGATCCCGGGTCGGCCCATGAGAACATAGTTGAGCGAAGTGATTCCGGCTGCGACAAAAACTGCGTCTGAACCGGCCAGGGCGCTATTGACCAGGCCGGGTCCGGACACTTGAGTAATGGGAACGTCAGCGGAGACCAATGCCAGTATCGCCGTTGTTCCGCCGGTAAAAAAGATCAACTGAACGTCCAGGCTGTTTTTGGCAAAAAGACCTGTTTCTTTTGCGACCCAAGCTGGTAACTGGTCCGCGCTGATGGCGCTGTATCCTACATTGAGCCTAGTGGTTTGAGCTGAAGCTGAAAAAGAGATGGTAAGAAAGAAGATCGATACAAGCAGACCGAGAAATACGCTTTTGAGTCCCACTCTAGCCTCCGATTTATTAGCTCGAAATATACCAAAGGAAAGCCCTAAAACAAGAAAGCCCTTGCAAAAGCAAGGGCTTTCTTGAGTTGTCAGCGCGTTTTGGTTTAAACGAACAGGCGCTCGATGGGGGTCTTATTCGGAATATTTTTCTGCTCGGAAAGCCTTGTGACACGAACCGCAGGCTTCGCCGAGAGCCTTAACTTTTACACCCACCTCGGCTTCGTTGCCACTTTTGGCTGCCGCCGCCAGCTCACCGGCTGCCTTACCTAAATTCTTTGCTGCTTTAGCAAAGTCATCCGGTTTTTCCCAGATCGCCGCCGTCGCTTTGGTTTTTCCCGTTGTGCTACCTTTGGGAAACAGGCTGGGGATTTTCTCGGCATTGCCCATGATGTCCTTAGCCTTCGCTTCGATGGTGGCGTTGTCCTTTGCCTCAGACGCAGCCTTTATGGCTTTGGCATCCGCGGCATTGCTCTTCATGAGGGCTTGCCGTTTTTCGATAATATCGGCCTGGGCAAAGACCTGGGCCGAGATCAATAGCACTGAAAAGCCGAAAAGCACTCCGGTGACGAATTTTTTTCCAGCCATTACTGTTGTTCTCCTTTCAGCTTGAGAAGTAATTTCTAACCGCCTTTGTTGACTTTTTTAACTTCGTTTAGCAACTGTTCCGTAGAGAGAAGATCTTTCTCGGTGTTGCTTGGCCGAATATCCAGGTAACGAACCACCCCCTCTTTGTCTATAATCACATAGGCTCGCTTCGCGACTCTTCTGGGCTCATCATAAACACCGAAGGCCTGCATGACTTTACCGTCCCTGTCGCTCAATAAGGGGTAAGCGATCTTGGCGAAGTCCGCGAAGGCCTTCTGTGAAAACGGGGCATTGGCGCTGATTCCTAAAACCTCTGTATTCTCGGCCTGAAACATTGGGTAATTGTCCGAACCGGACGCTTGCAAATCCTTGATTCATGTGGGGCTAAAATCGAGAACGTAAAAATTGATCAGAACGTTTTTGCCCTTTAGACTGCTGAGTTTGAGCTTACCGCCTTTAGTGCTGTCCAGCTCGAAGTCGGGTGCCTTATCTCCCACGCCCAGGGCGGCGACGAAACGCGTCGTGCCAAGAAGAAAAGTAACCGCGATCAATAAAGTCAAAACAAACCGATTGCGGGCTTCCATGTGCTTCCTCCCCCATTTGGACGAAATGAAGCGAAGTTATATTCTAAACAGGTGA
>Ga0126371_10003777_pt1 | contig 13300 bp, 7 predicted proteins | sample PanSoiMetaPlot_4_FD_110145 | JGI IMG/M metagenome (GOLD analysis project Ga0126371, IMG submission 110145) | Tropical forest soil microbial communities from Panama - MetaG Plot_4 | ecosystem: Environmental > Terrestrial > Soil > Tropical forest > Bulk soil | place: Panama | collected 2016-02-17
CGCGCTACAGCAGGCAGCCGCTCAGCTTGTATCGCAACGAGGGTGTCGATTTCCGGGATGTTGCCAGTGCCGTCAAACTGGCGCAGCCGACGATTCCTCCCGTGAAGTGGGGTGTCGGCTTCGGAGATTTCGACAATGATGGATGGCCTGACATCGTCGTCGCCAATGGCAACTTCTCTTCTTTAATGGACAAGTTGGAGAACGAGATCAAATTCCGTGAGCCGATTCAATTTTTTCACAACCTTCAAGGGCAGACTTTCGAGGAAATTGCCGATTCTTCAGGACTTAATACTGGACAGTTGCAATCGCGGCGAGGCACTGCCTTTGGGGACATCAACAATGACGGCAACCTCGATATGGCGGTATTCAACGTCAATGCGCCGCCTTCGCTCTTCATTAATGAGACTGAGAATTCGAACCACAGGGTTCTCTTCCGCCTAGCCGGAACCAAGAGCAACCGAATGGCGATTGGTGCCCGCGTCATTGTTTCAACCGCCTCGATGTCGCAAATAGACGAAGTCCGCGGAGGAGGTAGTTACAACTCGACCAACGATTCGCGACTGCATTTCGGACTAGGGCGGGATGCCGCGATGGCGAAAGTAGAAGTGCAGTGGCCGAGCGGCTCAATCCAGAACTTCAAAAACCTTTCCGCCGATGCCTTTTACGAGATAACAGAAGATCAAGGTATCCGAAAGATAGCGTCGTTTCCGCCGGTGCCCAAATAACCAAGCGCAAGGACGTACTCATCTCACCTGGGTGCGCGTGTTCTTCGCTAAATTCCTGTGCTCTGGCTGATAAGGTCGGATACTCCAACTCGATCCGCAGCCTGGTGTGGGATGACCCGACATCCGCAAGAATTGCGAATGACAAGTTCAGTCGGCAAAACTATCCGAGCAGGCTCATGACTGCGGCCGCCGGCCCCGATCATCTCGAAGAGCAAACGCGTGCCACTCCGTCCAAGCTCCTCCGCGGGCTGACGGATCGCAGTAAGCGGTACAGAGAGCAGGGAAGCGAACTCGAAATCGTCGAACCCAACTACGGCAACCTGACGCGGCACACCGATTCCCCGCTGGCGTAAAACTTGCAATACGCACAACGAAGTAACGTTATTCAAGGCGAATATCGCAATGGGGAATTCTGATGACTGGATCTGAGGTATCAAGCTTGGAGCGATCTGGTCCGCTTCATCTACGACGACGAACTTTGGCGTTAGGCCAGCTTGCCGGAGTACCGCCTCGTAACCCGCTATTCGTTCGCTAATGGAGTTGTATTTTTTGTCGTAGCCCACACACCAAATATTGTTGTGGCCATGCTCAAGAAGATGGGCCACGGCTTTTTCAGCTCCACCGCGATTATCAACCACCACTTGTCCCGCACCTACTCCAGCATAGGTGCGGTCGATCATTACCACCGGAGTGCCGTTCGCCGAAAACGATTTCAAGCCTGGAATGCAATCTTCACTTGACGGGAAAATCAAAATCCCGGCGATACTGCGCGCCTTGAGCATCGAGAGTTCAGCCACTTCCATGTTGGCATCCCGCTCCGAAGCGAGAAGAACAGTTGTGTAGCCTCGCTTGGCTGCGAATTGCTGTACGGAGTGCGCGCAGACGGAAAAGAACGTATCGGACAAGTCGGGGAGAATCAGCCCGATCGTTCTTGAGTTCCTCCCTTTTAGGATTCGGGCGGCTTCGTTTGGCTGATAGCCAAGTTTCTTGATCGCGGACCGAACGCGTGCGGCTGTTTCGGTGCTCACAAGATTGCCACCGTTTATCACACGCGAAACGGTCATGACCCCGACGCCACAATGCTTAGCCACATCGGAGATGGTGATTTCCGAACGTTTTTTTGACATGAATGTCTTCGTATCTAGTTTGTAAGACGATACGCGGCTTTGTCCACTTTTGTTCTTGACAAGGGTAGTGCAGAAGCATTATAAACCCACATTCTGGTAACGTTACCATTGAATCTGAATGGAGATCGCATACAGTAGTGGCGGAAAAGGTTCGATTCTCGGCTCACCGCGAGGCTCACCGCCAAGCGTGGCGTCAGAACAGATGCGTTCATTTTCGAACTGTCCGGCCAAAGTTTCTGGTTTAGTGTCGTGGTCCGTCGGTCGTCCCGGGAGCGTCTTGTGGCCCGCCGATCTCTTTCGGTGGATTTTTCTGATATCTGCGCCGGAGCGGAAATGTTCCTGGCCGGCCATGGAGAGGAGATGCCGAGTCACAGGTTGACACGAAAGCGTTGGAAACGCGAAAACGTTTTCGTGGCACGAGAAAATCGTTTTTTCGCTTGACAACGCTCATAGGCGCCGTTAAAAACCGACAGTACGGGAATAGTGTTTTTGTACTATTACGAATCTTGTACAGTTTTCAATCCGAAAGTACGGGCTGGTTCCCGCGAAGTGACAGCCCCGCAATCTCTCGAGTGTGGAACAGGCTCAACGTGGAGGCGTTCTATGAATTTTGATTCTTGCCGCGCTAATTGGGTCAAAATCGTCCTGTCGGTTTTCGTTCTAGTCGCGTTGGCCGCACTGTGGACGATGTGCCCACCGACCGCAACCGCACAGTCGATTTTTGCCAACCTTTCTGGAACTGTTACCGATACCACTGGTGCCGTTCTGTCCGGCGCCAAAGTAACGGTTCAGAACACCGGTACTAAGACTGTCAGGCAGCTAGTCACCAATAGTGCCGGGTACTTTTCTGCTACCCAATTGCCAACTGGTACTTACAACGTAGTCGCCGAAGGCAAAGGCTTCGTGAAGTATCAGGCGTCTGGAATTGTACTGAACAGTTCTGATGACAAGACATTGAACATCAGTCTGAGAGTCGGCGCCGAGTCGGAAACAGTCGAGGTCAGCGCGGCGGCGGGCGAAGTTGCGATAACCGATAGCGGCGAGAAGTCAGATCTAATCTCTGCCAAGGATCTGAATGAACTCTCACTGGTCGGGCGCAATGCGACTGAGTATCTCAAAATCCTCCCCGGTGCAGCTCTCAGCGCGAACGGCGGCGTCAATAAACTGGCCTACAGCGGCGAGGTGGTCGGCATTAACGGTTTCGCTGTTGGCAATAATGCCGGTGGATTGTCTGGCGTCAGCGTAAATGGTCAGACCGGGCAGGGGATTGCGATCACGCAAGACGGACAGAATGTTTTCGATCCCGGCGCTGCCGGTGCTGCTACTCCCGTCAATCCAAACCCGGACATGATTTCGGAAGTCAAGGTGCTCACCTCGAATTACACCTCCGAGAACATGAAGGGTCCGATCGTGGTCAATACGGTTACCCGCTCCGGCAGCAACACCTTTCACGGGGATGTGCATTTTTACGCGCGCAACTCTGCTATGAACGCCGAAGATGCGTTCAACAAGGGAATCGAGTCGGATCCTAGTAATGGCTTCACGCCTGGGCAACTGAAGGGGCCGAGCTCGTATTACTATCCAGGGTTCTCAATTGGGGGACCGGTACTGATTCCGGGAACAGGCTTCAATAAGTCTCGCAGAAAGGTTTTCTTCTTCGATTCTTACGAGAACTATCACCAGAAGATCGATGGCGGAATTGATCGTGCCTTTGTTCCTACCGATGCGATGTTAAACGGGGACTTCAGTGCCTTGAGCTCCAGCGCGTACACGTCAGTAGGGCGTTTTGCGTTAAACACGGTGCCGGTTCAACCCGGCGCGGGTAGTTTCTTTGGCTTCGACGACAGGGCTGCGAAAGGCTGTTCCATTACAGGAGGAGTGATGTCGGCGGCTTGTGTTGACCCGAATGCATCACTTCTCATGAAGGACTACTTCCCGGCTGCGACGAGTGCCACGCCGGACGCCAACGGATACAACTATGTCGCGGATGTCACAGAGCAACAGAATTCCTGGCAGAATGTTGCCCGTGGTGACGTCAATATATCCGATATGACGAAGGCATACGTCAGTTGGAGCCGGCAGCGAGAAACTGCCAACATGCCCCTCGGTCTTTGGAATAACTCCGGAGACTGGGTCGTACCAGCGCCTAGCGCAACTATCGGCGCGAACGGATCTGACTTTACCGCGGTTAACTTCGTCCACGTCTTTTCTCCGACCCTGACGGCAGAGGCACGCTTTGGTTACACCAAAATCAACTTCCCAAGTAGCCCTGCAACTCCCAGCAAGATTCTACGGAAGGATATGAATTTCCCCTTAACTGGAGTTTTCAGCAACCCGGACGCTCCAGCAGTTCTAAGCTGGAGTCAGAGCATCCCCAATCTCGGGGATGTGGGACACGACTATCACTCCACAATGATTGCCGTGAAAGGTATTCCTAGTACTGCGGCCGACGTAACCAAAGTCTGGAAGACCCACACTATGAAGTACGGGTTCTACTACGAGCACACCTATAACAGACAAGACAATTGGGGCCAGTTCATGGGAGTACTTTCATATGATCCATGGACAAACATAACAGGCAATAATTACGCGGATATGCTAATGGGTGTCGTGGGTCAGGAGGGCTATTTCGAGCAGGCCCTTCCGCCGCCGACCAATCTGGCCCAGAATATCGCGTCATTCTATGCGCAGGACCACTGGAGACTGTCGCGCCGTATCAGCCTCGACTATGGAATGCGTTTTGAGCACTACGCCAAGCCGTACGCCAACAATCCTTGGGGTATCGCGGTATTCGACCCCTCAGCTTATAGCGCAGGCGCTCTGAACTCTGGTATCGAGTGGCACAGCATCGATCACAACATACCTCTCTCGGGTGCGACTAGTCGGCTATTCTTCTTCTCGCCGCGGATTGGAGCTGCCCTCGATATATTCGGGAACGGTAAAACGGTCATTCGCGGAGGATGGGGCAAGTTCCGCGCCTACGACTCGGTGCAGAGCAACTCTTACACCGGTCCCGCACAGACCTCGCAGGGGTCGGTAGGATGGTCATGCGGATTCAACGTTCAAAACTGTGCAACTTGGGAGATGCTGGATACGCACGCCTCGGGTAATTGCACAGCGCAAGGGGTTGGGACCGCTCCTGCTAACTGTGCGCCTGCTGTCGTTTTCGGCCAAGAGGTCAATTTCACGAACTCCAGTTTCAGCGCCATGAATCCCCGGAACGACGAGCAGCCGCTGGTAACGAGTTACAGCCTCACCGTTAATCAGCAGCTACCCAGCAAATTTCGACTCGAACTCTCCTATGTGGGGAACCACACCGACTTCATGCAGGGGACAGTGAACATCAACGCAGTCCCACTCGGTACGCTCAACGCTCCGGGATTCACGTGCAAGCAGGGTTCCGGACCAACCGATGCATTCTGTCAGCAGGCTTATCGTCCGTACTCCAACTATCAAAACATCACGCAAAGCGTCACCGCCGGAAAGGCTCAGTTTGATTCTTTGCAGACTAGTCTGACTCGCAGCGTTGGCTTACTGACGTTGCAAGCAAATTACACATGGGCCAAAGCGCTGGGTGATGGCGTCCAAGTCAACAACGGTGGTTTAAGCGGTGCGCTGCCGGACTTCGGCGTGCGGGAGTACTGGTCGGTGCTGCCGCTGGATAGGGCGCACGTGTTCAGTGCGGCATACGTCCTGAATCTGCCTAGGCTCCATTCTGGGAATTCGTTCTTGCGTGGCATGGCGAATGGATGGCAAATCTCAGGTATCACACAAGTCGAAAGTGGTGCGCAGGTTACGGCCGCTGGTGGCGGCGCAGGTGGCAACACGGGCAATACCAGCCTGAATTTCGGCCTTACCGGCACTTCCGGTAGCGTCGCCTTGCTAGGCACGCCCGATGTCAACTTGTACACAAACATCACTTGCAATCCGACGCAAGGGCTACAGAAGAACCAATTCGTCAACCCGAATTGTTTCTCGTTACCCGGACCGGGCCAGATTGGCGACGGACGCATCCCTTATATGCCGGGGCCAATGTTCTGGAACAGTGACCTCACGTTGCTCAAGAGCTTCAAGATCAGCGAGCGGCAGAATGTCGAATTTAGGATCGCAGCATTCAACTTCCTGAACCACGATCTGCTGTCGTTCAACAACGGCGATAACAACCTAAAAATGAGCTTTTCGAATGGCATTTTGTCTAACGCCACCGATGCCAACCATCCGTGTCCCGGCATAAACTGCCAGGCCTTCGGTTACGCCAACTACCATTACGGCCATCGTATTCTGGAAGTAGGCGCGAAGTATTCGTTCTGAGAATTGCCAGCGTAAGAAAAGGGGATGGCCCACGAGAGCCACCCCCTGTATTCTTGTCCTATGGGTTTGAGGTGGCTTCCTTTAGTACTTCTGTCGCTGGCGATGTCGAGTTGGGCCGCTTCTCCTTCTCTCCAAGAAAGTTTCGAGCAGATTGCGCACCAGGCAGAGGCGGCGCGCGCCGCGGATCGCATCCGCGATGCAATTGATCTTTACAAACGAGGCGTTCGTCTGCATCCTCAATGGACTGAGGGTTGGTGGTCCTTAGGGACGCTTCTCTACGATCAAGACCGTTTTCCGGAAGCAACGCTAGCATTCCAGCGCTTTGCCGCGAATGCGCCCAAGCCGGGTGTGGCCTATTCCTTTCTCGGTCTCTGCGAGTACGAGAGTCACGAATACGACAAAGCGCTGGGCCACTTCCGTGCGTGGGCGCGTGCCGGATGGCCAGGTACACCTCAGTCGATTGATGTGTCGGTTTTTCATTTTGCCTTGTTGCTGACACGGGACCGCGAATTCGTGCAGGCTCTTTACCTGCTCGCCACCGAGGCGCAAAAAATCGGCGAAAATCCAACTTTGGCGGAAGCGATGGGACTGGCTTCCCTCCGCATGCGAAATCTTCCGGAAGACTATGCACCGGAGAAGAGAGAAATGGTTTGGCTTGCGGGCGAGGCCGCAATCTCTGCAGCGCAATCGACTCCTGGATTGGAGCGCAGCAACGAATTCGCGGATCGCCTGGTATCACGATATCCGGAAGCGCCCGAAGTTCATTACTTTCGGGGAACTCTATTTGCAGCGCAAAAAAAACCAGCTAATGCGGAACGTGAGTATCGCCAAGAACTCCAAGTTTCTCCAGAGCATCTTCCCGCCATGTTGGCCCTCGCTGGTATCGATTTGGACAAAAATGATGTGACGGAAGCCGGGACCCTGGCGAGGAAGGCAGTTGATCTTGCGCCGAAGGACGCCGAGGCGCACCAGGTCTTCGGGCGCGTTTTGATGGCCAAAGGTCAAGATGCGACCAGCGCCAAGGAACTCGAGATGGCGAAGGAACTAGCCCCCGATAGCGCGCTGGTCCGGAGTCATCTGGCGATGGTGTATAGCCGGCTGGGGCGAACCCAGGCGTCGAAGGCCGAAGCGGCTGCGTTCCTGCGGCTGAAAAGCAAGGAGGGCGTCCTTGCCCCACCGCAGGAAAAGCTCCAACCCGAGACGGGGGAGAAGACGCGATGATCGGTACGGCGGCGATAGCGATCTTCCTGAGCATCCTTCCGGCCCTACCACTGGCGGCAGTAGATCAGACGCCCTCGGCTACACATGCCAGCTTCGAGCAATTATCACGGGAAGCGGATCGGGCTCGCGACGAGAACCGCAATGACGACGCCATTCGCTTGTATAAGAGTGCTCTCGTTAAGCGGCCGGACTGGGAACGGGGTCTGTGGTTTGTAGCGACGCTGCTTTACGAGAAAGAGCAGTACGCGGATGCCAGAGATACCCTTCGGCAGTTTATGACGTTGCGTCCTGATGCCGGTCCGGGCTGGGCTTTGCTCGGAATCAGCGAGTTCCAAACCAGGGAATATCCACGAGCTCTTGATCACCTTCAGAAAGCCATGGCAGTCGGAGTGGGAGATCGACCGGAATTGGCCCAGTCGGTCTTCTACTTTGCGGCAGTTCTGTTGACCCGATTCGAGCGCTACGATGACAGCATGGATATGCTGGTGAGGATGCTTTCGACAGATCGGCAGAGTTTCCTTTTGACGGAGCCTGCGGGGCTTGCCGGACTGAGACTGCCATTTCTTCCGGCAGAGATTCCTGCCGACCGGCGTGAGTTAGTGCATCTGGCAGGAGAAGCCATCGTCGCGTCCCAAACCCAGCACTACGAGGACGCCGATACAAGATTCAAGCAACTGGTCGCAACGTATCCTCACGAGCCGGGCGTTCACTTTCTTTATGGCGCTTATCTAATGCAACTGCATCCCGATGACGGGGTCCGCGAGATGAAGCTTGAGCTCGAGAACTCGCCATCGCATGTGCTTGCCCGTGTGAGGTTGGTCGAACAGTATTTGGCGCAGCAGCAGAATGATGAAGCATTGCAGCTCGCTCAGGAGGCTGCAAGACTCGATCCAAAGCGCGCTTCGCCGCACATGCTTATCGGAGAAGCGCTGCGGGCCAAAGGGGATCTTACTGCTGCGCTGAAGGAATTTGAGGTCTCTCGCGACGACGATTCCCTGAACACGAGGATTCATTGGGACCTGATGCGAGCCTACAACGCAGCCGGACGAACCGATGACGCAAAGCGCGAGAAAGATGAGCTTGAAAAATTGAGCCGCTCCGAGTCGAACGGCGGTTCCCTACGGGACGGCAAAAGGAGTGAGCCGAAGCGCTAGGATGCCTACGAAAAAGCTTTCGTGGCTCAGCCTGGTCCTCTTGGTTGCCGCCGGAATGACACAGCAGGAGACCAAAGCTCCGATCCGCTTTTCATTTCACCCGATTGCATTTTCTCTGGATAGCAGCGAGTCTCCACAGCGACACGCACCTGAGGCGATGGCCGGCGGTGTCGCCGTCTTCGATTTCGACCGCGATGGGAATCCGGATATTTTCTTCGCCAACGGGGCCAACATCGATACCCTGCAAAAGGACTCTCCCAAGTACTGGAACCGTTTATTCAGAAACAACGGAGACGGAACATTCACCGACGTTACAGAGAAGGCAGGACTCAAAGGAACTGGATTCGATGTTGCCGTAGCCATCGGAGACTATGACAACGACGGCTATGACGACATTTTTGTGGGAGGCGTTTATCGAAACACGCTCTACCACAACAACGGCGACGGGACGTTCACTGATGTAACCGAAAAGGCAGGACTAGCGCAGCCCGACAAGCAGTTCGGTCCGTTGTGGTCGGTGGGGGGAGCATGGGTCGACGTAAACAATGACGGTCTGCTGGATCTCTTTGTGGTGAACTACCTCAGTTGGAACGGCAAGAAAGAACCTGACTGCAAGTTCAACGGCAAGCCGGAATACTGTCATCCGAAATTCTATAAAGAACTGCCTAGTCAATTGTTCCTCAATAAAGGGAATGGAAGGTTTGAAGACATCTCCGAGAAAGCGGGCATTCGTGCGCATCCGGGAAAAGGCATGGGCGTCGCGGTGGCAGACTACGATGGAGACGGGTTGCCCGACATTTTTGTCGCCAACGACAAACTCTTCAACTTTCTATTTCACAACAGAGGCAACAACAAGTTCGATGAAGTGGCATTTGAAGCCGGTGTCGCTCTACCGGAACACGGCAATCTGATATCGGGAATGGGGACCGACTTTCGTGACCTCAACAATGATGGCTTTCCTGATATCGCCATAGCGGCACTGCAGAACGAAACTTTCCCCGTTTACCAGAACACCGGCAAGAGTGGTTTCATGGAGATCACGGCGCGTAGTGGCATGACAACTCTGAGCAATCCTATGTCGGGATACAGCGTGAACATCGCTGATTTTGACAACGATGGTTGGAAGGACGTGTTCGTCAGCCGTGGGGACGTAGCTTCGCCCAACATGGCCAGCCGCATTCTTATCGATCAGAACAACACAGTTTTTCGAAATCTCGGAAACGGCAGGTGGGATGCTCTCACGGCCGAAGCTGGCTTCGCGCAGCAATCGCCCCGCAGACACCGCGGAGCCGCGGTTGCCGATTTCAACCACGACGGCAAACTCGATGTTGTGGTGACCGCGTTGAGCGCTCCTGCGGAAGTCTGGATCAACGATAGTCCCGGTAATGACCACTGGCTGGAAATCTCGCTGCAAGGAACGAAGAGCAATCGCGACGGAATTGGAGCGAAAATCAAGGTTACAGCTGGTGGCAAGACTCAGTTCAATCACATGACGACGGCATCGGGCTATGCGTCTTCGAGTGCTGGCCCAGTGCATTTTGGGCTAGATGATGCGAAAGTGGCGGATGAAATTGAAATCCACTGGCCGTCGGGTACTGTGCAGATTCTTAAGAATGTTCCGGGCGATCAGGTTTTGCAGGTGAAAGAGCCTCAGTAGTTTCGGATTACTGTTGCGCTTGAGGTCCTTCGCGCCGGGCCTTGGCATTCAATGCCAGCACGATCTTGCGTTCGCGTGCGCTTTCTTCCGAAAGATGCATGCGTGCGTATAGGCTTGCCAGTTGCACATGAGCTTCCAGAAAGTCGGGCCAGCGCTTGGCAATGGCTTCGAGTTGCTTGCGGGCTTCTTCCAGATGACCGGTGCTCGCGTTGAGGGCGCCCACCTGAAGCTGCGCCACGGCCGATTCCGGACGTAGCTGCAATGCGCGCGTCAGGTAAGGCGCAGCAGCATCATTCTCGCCATCGTGGCGCAGCATGCCGCCCAGGTGGAGATTGGCGTCGAAGTCGTTCGGATCGGCTTCGAGAGCGCGATGGAAAGCGGATTTGGCACCTTCGTTATCGCCGCGGCCGATCAGGGCTCGTCCATAGATTGTCCAGCCCCCGGGCAGATCGGGATTGGCTTGCAGCCCACGGTTGAGCGTCTCGGCAGCTTTCTTAAAGTCTCCTGCTTCGAACTGCGAGGCTCCGATCAACAGATTGGCCTCCGCCGAATTTCCGTTCTTTAAGACACGATCAATAACAATCTCGCCCTTTTTCGGTTGGCCATCCTGAATCAGAGCTGTGCCCAAGGCATAATCGACCGCCAAATCGTCGGGGCCAGTTTGATAGACCGGATCGAGAAGCTGCACAGTGGCGCGGTACCTTCCCAACCTCAGATAGCAATCAGCAAGCAGGTACAGGGCTTGTTTGTTCTCGGGATGCTTCTTGCGAAGCAGTTCCAGCTCGGTTGCGGCCTTGGCGAAATCGGCCTGCTTGTAACAGGCAAGCGCAAGATCAAGCCGAATCGTGGCACTCTCAGGATCTTGCTTCAAAGCCTCGCGATACTGCGCGATCGCGTCTGAGTATCTTCCCTCGTGAGCCAATGCCACTCCGAGGTTTGTTCGTGCCTGGACCGAACTCGGAGCCATGCGTACAAGCTGTTCGTAGAGCTCAATAGCTCGTTTTACATCACCACTTTCGTAGGCTTTCCCGGCATCGTTATACAGTGAATCTGCGGACTGGCCCACCGATGGTGTTGGGAAGAGCGTGGAGCTCATTAAAGCGAAAGCCAGTAAACCTGCAATCTGCGAGAAGGCAATCGGAGCTGGCTTGACAAGACGGTCGTTGTGATCCGAGCTGTACTTGTGGTCCTTCATGACGAGCCGCCGGATCTTAAGACCTGTTTTCGACACCACTTTCCGTAAATTATAGAAGCAATGGGATATACCGCGCAAAACAGGGCGCGCGACGGTAAGGTAAGAACACTCCTCCGCGCGTTTATCGACGAGGTTTTATCGGATTCTAGATATGCGATCTGAGAGAGCGCGCTACGTGTATGAGACAATACGCAGGCACGATTCTTAGGGTAACCCTTCAAGCGACTTAACAGATTTCCCCTACAACTGTCCGCAGCCACAAATACTCGTAATAGAGCCCTCACCTCGGTCTCCGCACACATAGATGAGCGTTTTGGAAGAACCTTCTATTTTCAGACCCAGCCTCGGGCAGACGGAAGTATGTTATGGCGATTTCGAATGTGGTTCACGCGGTTGGCCGTCCGATCATCTCCCACGCACTGGACGAACTAATGGCGGACTATGGCAACCAAGACTTTCAAGTCAGGATTTGGGATGGCACGACTTGGGGATCGGTAGAGAATCCCAGGTTTGTCTTGATGCTGAACAGTCCCGAAGGGCTTCGCAGGCTGTTGGGCGCTCCCACCGAGGTGAGTCTCGGAGAAGCGTTCGTTGCGGGTGAACTCGATGTGGAAGGTGATCTGGAGGCTGCTTTTGAGTTGGGTGACTATCTCCTTTCTCACCCGGGTTCGGCGGGATTCTCACAAACTCTTTTGTCATTCTTAAATAAAGTGTCATTGCGTCCGGAACCCGCGAGTGAGTTACGGAACCTTCAATTGAGCGGGCCGACGCACTCAAAGAAGAGAGACCGACAAGCTGTTCGCTATCATTACGACCTGCCTCCCGAATTCTTCGCGCTGTGGCTGGACCCGCACATGATGTACTCGAGCGCCTATTTTACCGATGCCACGGATGACCTCGATGCCGCACAAGAGCGCAAGCTGGAGTACACATGCAGAAAGCTGCGGCTGCGTCCGGGAGACCACTTGCTGGACATTGGCTGCGGGTGGGGCGGGCTTATCGCGTATGCCGCGTCCCATTACGACGTGCAGGCGCAGGGGATTACCCTCAGCGTGCGGCAGGCGGAAACAGCACGCCGACGTATTCACGACGCGGGCCTCGATCAGCGATGCCGGGTCGATGTTTGCGACTATCGAGATCTCGAGTCAGCGCATCCTTTCGACAAAGTCGTGAGTATCGGGATGTTTGAACATGTGGGCAAGGATCTTCTGTCAGAGTACTTTCGACAGGCGTGGCAGTTGCTTGAGCCAGGAGGACTATTCCTGAATAGCGGGATCGCCTCTGGAGCGTGCCCCCACAAAAACGGTCCGGCTTTCGTTGGTCGCTACGTTTTCCCGGACGGTGAATTAGTTCCGCTGAACATAAGCATTGCTGCGGCGGAAGCGAGCGGATTCGAACTAAGGGATGTCGAAAGTCTACGCGAACACTATGCGATGACGTTGGACCAATGGGTATGCAGACTGGAATCGTCAGCCGACAAGGCACGAGAAATCACGGACGAAATTACCTACCGAATTTGGCGGCTCTACATGGCGGGATCGAGACACCAATTTCGTACTGGTGAGCTAAACGTCTACCACATGCTGCTGGCTAAGCCTCTCCATGGCGATAGTGGAATGCCACTGACACGAGCCGAATGGTACATTTAGCGAAAACATTGAGCTAGGGGACGGTCTTTCTAGCCGCCCGACTTTTGTCTCGCGGCTCTTGAGCTCTATCGACTAGATTCTGTTCCTGGAGAGTCGTTCGCCGCTTTGTGATAGTTAAAAAAGGAGTCGTCTTCCTGACCCCGGTGCGTAAAGAGGAGTAGCACCCTGGCGTTTGATTTCATCGAAAAATGCTTTGTCAGCCAGATATCTCCCGAGACCGGTGTTTTTTCGAGCTCAAATTGAGTGCCCGGTTCTACCTCA
>Ga0126371_10003778_pt1 | contig 13297 bp, 7 predicted proteins | sample PanSoiMetaPlot_4_FD_110145 | JGI IMG/M metagenome (GOLD analysis project Ga0126371, IMG submission 110145) | Tropical forest soil microbial communities from Panama - MetaG Plot_4 | ecosystem: Environmental > Terrestrial > Soil > Tropical forest > Bulk soil | place: Panama | collected 2016-02-17
ATCCTGAGCGGAGTGAGCCGACCGCCGAATGTAGTCGAAGGACCCCTTACACGGTCGCGGTAAGACGGACCTCAAAAGGCATTTTTACCAAAGACTCGCATTGCTATCGCATCGCCGATCCAAGCCATACTGCCGCGCGTATTTTGTTGTGCTCCTCTGTTTCCCGTGTGGTTAAGTACTCATGACCGAGCGCGTCGAACTCGCCCATAACGCCGCCCAGCGCCGGGTACCTGTCATGGTCAACGGCAGGCCGCAGATTCCATATCTCGGCGTCGGGAAGTTCCAGCCTCGCGGACGCAAGCAGGCGCCGCCTATCCGCTCGAGCAAAGACTATCCCGAAAACGGCGACAAGCGCCTTCCCGACCTTGAGGCTGCGCTGCGCAAATGCGGTCTGCGCGACGGTACGGTGATCTCCAATCACCATCACCTGCGCGATGGCGATAAAGTCGCAATGAGGATGCTCGAAGCCGCCGCCCGCATCGGCGTCAAAGATCTGCTCTGGTTCCCGAGCGCGTCGTTCCCCTCGCAAAAAGACGCGATCGGCCTGATGGAGAAAGGCGTCATTCATCACATCGAAGGCTCGATGAACGGCCCACTCGGCGACTACTGCACGCAAGGCAAGATGCGCGGCATGGGCGTCCTCCGTTCCCATGGTGGCCGCTGGCAAGCCATTCAGGATGGCGAGGTGCACATCGACATCGCCGTCATCGCCGCGCCAACTGCCGATGCCTTTGGCAACGCCGACGGCTCTCACGGCAAGTCTGCTTGCGGATCACTCGGGTTCGCCCTCGCCGATTCCATCTATGCCGACTACGTCATCGTCGTCACCGACAACCTCGTTCCATTCCCGTGCGTGCCCTGGCAGATCCAGGGCAACAACGTTGACTACGTCGTCGAAGTCGACTCCATCGGCGACCCGTCAAAGATTGTCTCCGGCACCACGCAGATCACACGCTCTCCAGACCGCCTGCGCATTGCTGAATTCGTCGCCCGCTTCTTGCGGGACGCTGGCATCATGAAAGACGGGTTCTCGTTCCAGGCGGGCTCGGGAGGTATCGCTCTCGCTTTCGTCGACTATCTGCGGCGCATGATGAAAGAAGATGGCGTGAAAGCCCGCTTCGTACGCGGAGGCTCGACGAAATATCTGGTGGAATTGTTACAAGCGGGACTGACCGACTACATTCTCGACGGCCAGACGTTCGATCTCGACGGCATAAGTCCACCGCCTCAGACCCGCGCCACGTTGCTACGTCGCCGTTCACGTCCTACAACTATCACGGCAAGGGGAATTTTGCTTCGATGGTCGACGCTGTCGTGCTCGGCGCGACCGAAGTCGACCTGAACTTCAACGCCAACGTCGTGACGCATTCAGACGGCCGTCTTCTTCACGGCATCGGCGGCTGGCAGAATTGCCTGTTCTCCGGATGCAGCATCCTCGCGCTGCCGTCCTTCCGCGACCGCATCCCGGTCATCGTCGACGAAGTTACGACCCTCACCGGCCCCGGCGAAATGATCGACGTGGTCGTGACCGAGCGCGGCATCGCGATCAATCCCTTGAGAAAAGATTTGCTGGATGCGGTGAAAGGTTCGAAGCTCCCGATCCGTCCGATTCAGGACATCCAGCACGAAGTCGAGCAGATTTGCGGAGGCAAACCCGCTCGACCGAAATTGAGCGACCACGCCGTCGCCGTTGTGAAGTGGGTCGACGGCACCATCCTCGATACCATCTGGCAGGTCGGCTAGCGTTCCTCGCTCTCCGGGACAGTTTTCCTGCTGTCCACCCTGCCGCACAATTCGCATTGCGCCGACCGCCGAGAACTAAACACCGATCCCGAACTCCTAAGACCTGACACGTAAGACCTGAGACCTGCTCCTAAAAACTCAGCTTCAACGCAAACTGTATCTGCCTCGGATCGCGCGCTGCGGTCAGGAAGCCGAACTCAGGCGTTCCCCAAGTCGTCGTGTTAATCGAATTCTGCGGACCCGACTTCGCAAACTGGAAGTTGGGATGATTGAACACATTGAAGAACTCCGCGCGGAACTCCAGCTTCGCGCGCTCGCGAATCGGGAAGTTCTTGAAGAGCGAGAAATCCCAGATCTGGTATCCCGGCCCCTCCACCGTGTTGCGTCCCACATCTCCAAACGATCCGAATGGCGGATCGGTGAACGCACAATAGTTCATCCACGAGCCGATGGTGCGCGTGCGGTCCGCGGCCAGTCCCCCTTGCGAGATGGTCGACTGGCAATTCGGATCCGGATTCGCGGCCACTGGTCCTGCTTTGAACGGATTGCCGACCAGATCCGGCCGCGACTGTCCGTCGGAATTCGAGAAGCTGTTGGTGTCGAGAATCGTGAACCAGTTTCCCTTCGAGAAACTCGTGATGCCGCCGATCTGCCACCCACCCACGATGTAATTCGTCACGCCGGTCGCGGAACCCCAGAGTGACTTCCCATGCCCGACCGGCAGCTCATACAAGTAACTCAACACCAGTCGATGCCGAACGTCGAAGTCCGAATTCCCCCACTCCGCGTTTGGGTCTTTGAAATAGCGGAAATCACCGCCATTCTGCGCGCCCAGATCTGCGTTGGACGCGATATCCAGCGCGTGCGCCCATGTGTAGGACGCAAGGAACGACAGTCCATGCGAGAAGCGTTTCTCCGCGCGAAGTTGGAGCGAGTTGTAGCTCGACTTTCCCGCCGACCGGAACCAGCCGATGAACCCATCGACCGCGGGGAACGGGCGCCGTTCCGCCTGCGTCGTAGGCGGGTTCGGACTCGGATCCGGCGCTGCCTGGTTCCCGTTCAGGTAGATGTACTGCTTCGTGCCCTTCGATCCTGCATACGTGACCTGAAACACCGTGTCCCCGGGAAGTTGATACTGTGTCGACAGGTGCCACTGCTGCATATAAGGCGTCACCAGGTGCGGATCGAGCGAAAATAGCAGCGGCGTATTCGGGTCGACCAGCGCGTTCGCGGGGAAGCCACTTGCGACGGTCGGAATGTCTGGCGCGAGGCTGCAGTCCTGCACAGCTGGGTTGGCTGTCGATTGGCCGCAGGGGTTCACGAAGTTCTCAATCGTGAAAAACGGCGGATTGAAACCCATGCTCGGGTTCGAGTACGGCCCTGCTTCGCTACCGCCGTAGAAAATTCCGTATCCCGACCGGATGACGAGTTTGTCGGTCGCTTGGTAGGCGAGGCCGATGCGTGGTGCGAAATTGTTGGTGTCAGGCGGAATCAAGCCAGAGGTGCCCGTTGCGTGTAAGGGGATGATGCTCGCCAGCGTTGGTGTCAGCTGCACGTTCACGCCCTTGGGAACGATCAGGCTGTCGGTCCGCAGATCGAACGTGCCCATCTGGTTGTTGCGCTCCTTCACCGTGGTGAACAATTCGTACCGCAAGCCGAGATTCAAAGTGAGTCTCGGCTTCACCTTCCAGTCATCTTGTGCGAAGAACGCATACACCGGACGGTGATAATCAATGTTGTGCAGGTTGTTGATGCTGCCGCCGTCGCTCAGTCCCAATAAGAAAGACGCGTATCCCGATCCGCCCGTGCCCTGGGCCGCCGGATTATCTGTGAACTGAACTCCGAAATCGAGGGTCCCGCGCGGTGCCGCCGGCTGGAAGATCGTGAACTCTTCCGCGCGAATTTCTGTCCCGAACTTGAATGAGTGGTTTCCGTGCACCCACGTGATGTTGTCCAGCAGGCTGTATGTGTTCTGAATCTCGTGCGACGGAAGAAAGGTCGGGCTTCCGATCTGCGAAACGTCGCTGAAGGTCAGTTGCGGCAACCCTCCGTTCCCGGGCACGTCCGGAATCCCCGGATATCCGCCCGGAAAACTCAGCAACTGTTCACTCGTTTTATCCGCGTTAATCTGGAACCGTTGCGAGTTGACGCGGTTGTAGCCGATCCGGACCTCGTTAATCAGTTGCGGATGGAACAGGTGCGTCCAGCTGGCCGCCACGCTGCGATATGAATTGCGCTCGTCACCCGAGAAGAATCCGCCGCCGTCGCCGTTTGTACTGTCAAACGGCCCCGGGATGAGGCTGGGCTGCTCTTCGTAGCTGAAGCGGAAGAAGCTGTAGTCGTTATCGGTGAACCGCTGATCGACCCGCACGTCAAAGTTATTACGATTTTCAGTGCGGACCGGATTCGACAGGAAGTTGTACCCGTTTCCGTTCACGTTCGGCAGGGGGAACAGATTCGATACTGCCGCCGCTAGCGGATCGATGGTGCCTGCCGCAATCATATTTAGCGGATTGCCGCTTCCGTCGTAGCCACCTAGCGGTACGCCGCACAGACCGCTCGCGTACAGCGGGCTTGCTTGCGTCTGTCGAGTATCAAAAATCTCTCCCGCATACGTCGGTTGACCGTTGCAGTCGAGAGCAGGAATCATCGTTACACCGTCGGCGGCGATAGCTTGTTGCGGCTGAGTCAGATCCAGTTGCGAAGAAAAGTCCCCTCCTTTTTGTGCTGCGGTGGGGACAAATGAGGTCAGAGTCTGGGCCTGGCGAATCCGCAAGCCTTCATAGTCCGCGAAGAAGAAGGTCTTGTTCTTGATGAGCGGCCCGCCGAAGGTCGCGCCGAACTGGTTTTGCTTATACGGAGCAATCGGCAGGTTGGGAAAATCAAAGTAGTTCTTTGCATCCAGTTTCTCGTTGCGCAGGAACTCGTACACGCTGCCATGAAACTGGTTCGTTCCTGATTTGATCGTCGCATTGATGATGGCGCCATTGCCTCGGCCGAACTCGGCGCTGTAAGCGTTGGTTTGTACCTTGAACTCTTCCAGCGCTTCCACAGAAGGCTGAATCACGTAGTTCGTCTCGTTCAGCAAGTCAGGAAGATTGGAGTTGTTGTCGACTCCGTCCAATAGGAAGTTGTTCTGCAGCGACCGTGCTCCGTTCGCGCTGAAACCGTATCCACCTTCGTCGCGCGCACCCGGTTCGCTCGGCGCCGTGCCTGCGGTCAATAAGGCAAGCTGCGCAAAATTGCGTCCATTCAACGGAAGATTTGCGACCCGCTTGCTGTCGACCACCTGTCCAAGTTCTGACGTTTCCGTCTCAAGCAGAGGCGCGGTTCCGGTCACCAATATCTGCTCGTTCTGCCGCCCGACCTCCAGCTTCACATTCACGACAATGCGCTGTTGGACGTCGAGGTCGACTCCTTCCGACACTGCCTTCTTGAAGCCGCTCTTCTCCACCGTCACCGTGTAACGCCCGATATGCAGAGGGCCGGCCACGTAATCACCCTCATCATTGGTGGTGGTGTTGAAGGTCTGTCCGCGTTCCACGTCGGTCACCGATACCTTCGCGCCCGAGACCACTGCTCCACTGGGGTCTTTTACTGTTCCGGCGATGCTTCCTGTGTCCTTCTGGGCCCAGAGAAACCCTGCGAACAGCAAGAAAAGAATGGAAAAGAAGGTAAAGCGGAGAGTGCGCACTGCTGGCATACGTGGCTCCTTCACTGCGAGACTCGGAAAGTCCGGCGGCTTGCGCCCGCAACCAATCACGATTTTCTGGACAGTCAGGGTGAACGGCGCTGCTTTTGATGTATATTACGAACACTTACTTTTACTTTCGTTCTGGAGCGATGTCAAGAATGAACTTTGTTCTGGCAGCGTCGGCTCAACCCGCGAAAGCTCAACTCCAAAGCCTGCTCCGGCACAATCAAAAAATATGAATAATAGCGAGTGTTCCTATGAATAGCTGGAGATTTGAGCCGCGCAATTGGCGCCCAAATCAGCGTGATGGAAGACGCAGCGGTTCATTCGCGCAATCGGCGAAACGATCAAAATAGAAAGCAATCGAAAGACGATGGAATCTACGCAAAGTGCCTTGTAAATTTAAAAGATCCGCCATCGAAATCAGGCGATCACAGAGCCTGACACCTTTTTGAAAATGCGTGGCTCACACTTCGGAACCCCTTATGCGAAACCGAATTTCGCTCTTCCTGCTGCTCCTTGCATCGTTCTCCTCCTGCTGTTTCGCGCAATCGCCCGACCAACAGATCGGCTACAAATCCGCCGCCGACGCGGAACAGAAGAAGACCCTCCTCCTGAAAGATTTCAAGCCCGTTTCCATGCTCCACGTGCCCGTCCACCAGGTCGACCGCGCCAAGTTCTACGTCATCGACGTCCATAATCACGTCAACGACGCGGCTCGTATCGACGAGCACATGCCACCCGAGCGCGTCATCGAAGTCATGAACAACACCAACGTGAAGACAATTGTCATCCTTACGGGAATGTGGGGCGACCAGCTGCAGCACGTGATCGACGAAATGGTGAAGCCATATCCCGGCCGCTTCATGGTTTTCACGCAGCTCGACTACAGCAAGATCAACGACCCGAACTTCGGCGACGAAATGGTCGCCCTACTTCACGACTCCGTTGCACGTGGCGCCCGCGGATTGAAGTTCCTGAAAGACCTCGGCCTCGGTGTTCGGGACAAATCCGGCAAGCTGGTCGCGATCGACGATCCCCGCCTTGATCCTGTCTGGGAAGAATGCGGCCGGCTCAAAATCCCTGTCTTCATCCACTCCGGAGACCCCGAAGCGTTCTTCCTGCCCATCAACGCGACCAACGAACGGTACGAGGAACTCATCGAGCATCCCGACTGGAGTTTCTACGGCCGCGATTTCCTCAGTCTTCAGTCCTTGCTCGAGGCCCGCAATCGCGTCTTCGCGAAGCATCCCCACACCCAATTCGTCTCGCTGCACATGGGATGGCCAGAAAATCTTGATTGGGTCCAATCCATGCTCGATCAATATCCCAACGTGATGGTTGAGTTCGGCGCGCGCGAGGCTGAGCTCGGGCGTCAGCCCCGCCGCACCCGCGACCTCTTCCTGAAATACTCCGACCGCGTCATGTTCGGCACTGACAACGAAGTCAGCGAGTCGGTGTACCGCAACAATTTTCGCTGGCTTGAAACCTCTGACGAATATTTCGACTACTGGGGATCCCCCGGCCAAGGCCGATTCACCATCAGTGGCCTGGGCCTTCCCGACGATGTCCTTGAAAAGATCTATCATCAGAACGCCGAGAAATTATTCAGCCCATTCCACCCACCCACAAGCGCAACTTCCCACAAGGGGGCTCAGTGAACCCGTTCAGCCTTCGAATCTCAGCTCTGGTGTTGTTCTCATTCGCCATCGCGTCGACCCTCGCCTGCAACCAGGCACCCATCAAGCAGGCTGCCAAGGAGCTCCCCACCAAGCCCTCCGACATTCTGGTCGAAGTGAAATCAGGCGGTCCACTCGTCCTCACGACCAGCACCTCGGTCTTCGAAGTCGAGCCCTCGGGCTACGTCCAGGCTTTTCTTATGCGTGAAAGCCGGCGCTTGACACTCGACGATCCCAAGCAAGGTGCGCCCAATGAGAGCGACTACTTCGTGCAGAATGGCGCTGATGTCCACTTCGTTCTCGATTTCGATCAGGCCAAGACGCTCGAATCCATCGGCAAACTCGGTCGCGGCAAGCACATTGAAATCCCTGCGCACCTTCTCGGAAACACCACCGCCGGCATTCAACGAGTTCTCACCGTCGAAGCCTACGACGACTTTCCGAATCTTCTGCTCAGTACTGTCGAATACAAAAACGCTGGCAATGCAGACGTCACGCTAGATCGCATTGTCGATCAGCAGCACCGATTTAGCGCCCAGCTCTCCGATCCCAAAGCCGCTCCCTTCGATATGTGGTCCTTTCAGGGATCAAGCTACGATTGGGGCAAAGACGACGTCTTCAAGCTCACCCGCACTTCCACCCAACCCAATGCCATGGGCGAGGCTGTGAAAGGCGGCTATGGTGGGGGTGTTCCGGTCGTTGCCTTCTGGACCGGTGCAGTCGGCGAAGCCATCGGCCACGTCGAAACTCTCCCGCTCACGCTCTCGCTTCCCGTCAAGGTCGATGCCGATCAGCGCGTCACTGCATCCGTCGACATCCCCGCCCACGCCACCCTCAAACCCGGCGAGTCCTATTCCACGCCGCGAAGCTTCGTCGCCGTCTACCACGGCGATTTCTATGAGCCCCTCCGTATGTGGTCCAGCGTTCTGCAGAAAGAAGGATGGAACATTCCGAAGCCCTCCTCCGAGGCCTACAACATCAGCTGGTGCGGTTGGGGATACGAGTTCAACGTCACGCCCACCCAGATGGTAGGCACCATCCCCAAGCTGAAAGAGCTGAACATCAAGTGGGCCACGCTCGACGATCGCTGGTTCGACACCTACGGCGACTGGAATCCGCGCAACGAAACCTTTCCCGGCGACTCGATCAAGACAATGACCGACGACTTCCACAAGCAGGGAATGCTCGTGCAGTTATGGTGGCTGCCGCTGGGCGCCGAAGACGGCGAAGGCAAGTGGGAGTCGCACAAGTACATCGTCTCGAAAGTCGTCAAAGACCATCCTGACTGGCTGATTCTTGATAAAGACGGCAAACACGGCCGCATGACACGCAATCTTGCCGCGCTCTGTCCCGCCATCCCGGAGGTGCAGGCCTACTACAAGCAGCTCACCGAAAAATTCATTCGCGATTGGGGATACGACGGCTCGAAACTCGACAACATCTATTCCGTGCCCCAGTGCTACAACCCAGCGCATCATCACAGGTCGCCGCAGGATTCCGTCAATGCCGTCGCCGATGTCTACCGCATCATCTTCCAGACCAGCCGCGCGATTAAACCGAACAGCGTGACGCAAAGTTGTCCGTGTGGCACTCCCCCGTCCCTTGCGTGGCTGCCGTACATGGATCAGGCCGTTACCGCCGACCCTGTCGGCGCCACGCAGGTTCGCCGCCGCATCAAGATGTACAAAGCGCTTCTCGGCCCCGACTCCGCTGTCTACGGAGACCACGTCGAACTCTCCACGATGGACCGTGTGAACGGCGATCACTGGCGTGAGCACGGAGAAGACTTCGCCTCAACCATTGGCACCGGCGGCGTTGTCGGCACAAAATTCGTTTGGCCTGAGATCGGCAACCCGAAGTTCAAGGAAGTCAACCTCACCGAACACAAGGACGAAGTCTGGAAAAAGTGGATCGCGCTTTACAACCAGAAGATGCTTTCCAAGGGAAACTTCCTCAATCTGTACACCTACGGCTACGACTCGCCGGAAGGCTACGCCATTGAAAAAGACCGCAAGATGTACTACGCCTTCTTCGCGCCGCAGCAGAACGCAGAATGGAAGGGCGACATTGAACTCCGCGGGTTAAAAGCGGGAACCTACAAAGTCGTTGACTACACCGACGGCGAGTCGCTGGGAACGGTCGAAGCCGGCATCGGAAAATCTCCCACGCTCGCAACCCACTTCAAAGACCACCTGCTGCTCGAGGTCAGCCAATGACCTGAGTCTCGTGCGGCGCGGGCCCCCTCGCCCGCGAATCTTTGCCTGCGTGGCGCACTCTTGCGCGCGAAAAACAGCGCTGTGGGCTATCATGGGAACAGAAGCCCGCAATGTAGACGACCACTCCTGTGAGCCACGGTGGCCTTCTGCAAAAGTGACCTGCCCCTCTTCGTACAGTAAAAGCACTGGTGGATAACGAGATCTCCAATAGCGACCTCACGAAGCCCGCTGCGCAGCAGACGTCGATTCTGACCGACGAGGCGCGCGCCGCCCGTCTGCTCTCCGCGATCGTGGAGTCCTCCGACGACGCGATTGTGAGTAAGAATCTGGACGGCACCATCACCAGCTGGAACAAGGCCGCCGAACGCCTCTTTCAATTCACTGCACAGGAAATGATCGGCCAGAGCATTTACCGCATCATTCCGGACGACCGGCGCTCGGAAGAAAAAATGATCATCGACAACATCAAGCAGGGAAAGCGCGTCGACCATTTCGAAACGGTTCGTCGCCGCAAAGACAATTCTCTGGTCGATGTTTCGGTGACGATTTCGCCCGTCCGGGACAACGAAGGCCGGGTGATTGGGGCGTCGAAGATCGCCCGTGACATCAGCGAACGGAAGAAAATCGAGCTGGAACGCCAGACGTTCGTGACGCTCGCCAATCGCTGCCCGGAATTCATCGGCATGTGCGACCTCTCCCTTCGGCCCGTTTACGCCAATGACGCGGCTATGCGGCTTGTCGGCCTCGATTCGCTGGAAGCGGTTCAGTCCGTCTCCGTGGCCGACTTTTTCTTTCCCGAAGATCGCGACTTCATTACAAACGAATTTCTTCCCAAGGTCCTGCGCGAAGGAAGCGGAGAAGTTGAGGTCCGGTTTCGCCATTTCAAAACTGGCGCGCCGATCTGGATGATCTACAACGTCTTTGTGATCCGGGATTCCGCGGGCCAGATCATTGCCATCGCGACCTTCAGCCAGAACATCAGCAGCCGTAAGCAAGCGGAAGATGCCCTCCGCAGGAGCGAGGAACAGTTCCGTAGTCTTTCCGAGCGACTCGAGACCGAAGTCAGCCTTCGCACGCGGCAACTCGAGCAACGGAGCGCCGACGTGCTGGCAGGTGCTGAGAAGCTCCGCAACCTTGCCCGGCGCATGATGCAAATTCAGGATGATGAACGCCGCCGCCTCGCCCGTGATCTTCACGACAGTGCCGGGCAGATGCTTGCGGCCCTCGGCATCAAGGTGGCTTATCTTGCCCAGCATGTCCGCCCCGAACTCACTGCCGATGCCCAGGACGCCGAACAGATGCTTCAGCAGTTGACCAAGGAAATCCGCACCACTTCGTATCTTCTGCATCCTCCCTTGCTCGATGAGATCGGCCTCTCCGCGGCTCTGAATTGGTATGTCCAGGGCATTCTGGAACGAAGCCAGATGGATATCCAACTGAGCGTCCAGGATGATTTGGGAAGGCTGTCGCCGGACTTGGAACTGGTGATCTTCCGGCTCGTGCAGGAGTGCTTGACCAATATCCACCGACACTCAGGAAGCAAGGCCGCAGCGATCACGCTTGCCCGCCAGAATAGTTGCGTCCGCCTGGAAGTTCAGGATTATGGCCATGGGATAACGCCTGCGAAGTTGGCCGAGATTCAGTCGCACGGTTCGGGCGTCGGAATCCAGGGAATGCGCGAACGCGTCGGCCAATTCGACGGGGAACTCACCATCGAATCGAACGAATCGGGCACAAAGGTCATCGCCACGCTTCCTGTGCGGCAGGCTGCATCGACGCGCGAAGCTTATCCTTCGCTGGAAAACGCGAGTTAGCCAGCTTCCTGCTTCTCCTATCGGCAACCTACTTGAGCACTACCGCGCCGACCTTGCGTAGCGGCTAGAAGGAGCATCGCTCGAAATCTTTCCGTCGCGATTTCGTTGCTTGGTCTATCCTGTCCCAGCCTTGGATCGACCGACACAACCGAACCTGACGGACGTCTCGGCCCAACGACGTTGGTGGATTGTCGCCCTCCTCTTTACCGCGTCGCTGATCAACTACCTCGATCGCGCCGCCCTTTCGTTCGCACTGCCCCTCATTTCGAAAGAGTTCGGGCTCACCTCGCAGAGTAAAGGCTTGCTGCTCTCTTCCTTCTTCTGGTCCTACGCGCTGATGCAAATCCCGATCGGCTGGTGCGCCGACCGGTTCAATTTGCGTTGGCTCTACGCGGTAGCGTTCACCATTTGGTCGTTCGCGCAGGGTCTTACTGGTCTTGCGACTAGCCTGAGCATGTTGCTCGCGTTCCGGATTCTTCTCGGCATCGGTGAATCTATTTATCTACCCGGCGGGACGAAAATCGTCAGCCTGCTGTTCGCTCCCAAAGAGCGCGGCCTGCCCTCGGGACTGTTTGATTTCGGAACGCGCACCGGTCTTGTCCTCGAGGGCCTTCTGGTCCCGTGGCTCCTGGTTCATCTCGGATGGCGGCGCACTTTTCTCATCTTGGGTTTTACCGCGCTCCTCTGGATTGTTCCCTGGTTCTCAGTCTTTCCTCGCCGTCTGCACGCAAACGACACGAAGGCACCATCTCCCGATCTCGCGTCCGTTGCTCGCAGCTTGCTCAATCGCAATCTGCTCGGAATCTGCCTTGGATTCTTCTGCTTCGATTACTACTGGTACGTCCTGGTTACGTGGCTGCCCGATTACTTGGTGACCGTTCGTCAACTCACCATCGTGCAGACGGGCTTTTATGCCTCACTCGCATTCTTCACGTTCGGGATCTCGGAGCCGATCGGCGGCTGGATCTGCGACACCCTCATCCGTCGCGGCTGGGACGAAACTCGCACTCGCAAGGGAATCGTGACCATTGCGTTCGCCATGGGCGTGTTTCTCATCGCCGCGATGCGCACTGCTCATACCGGTCTTGCTATCTGGCTGCTGATTGGAGCGTCACTGGCGGGTCTTGCGACGGGAAACCTTCTCGCAATTCTTCAATCGTGTGCTCCATCCGAAGGGGTAGGAATCTGGACTGGAGCAGAGAATTTTGCCGGAAACCTCGCCGGAATCATCGCGCCGCTCGCCGTCGGGTTCTTGATTACCTCGTACGGGTCGTACGTTCCGGGATTTGAGCTCGCCTCCATCGTTCTCTTCGTAGGAGTGTTCGCCTATTGGTTCGTCGTCGGAGAGTTGAAGCCACGAGATGCGTAGCGCGACCTTTGCGCTCTTTGCGGTTCTTCTTTGCGAACTTCGCATGTGCTCAAGGCATCTGCGCTCCCTGCGCCTCCACGTACACAGAATACAGAGACTGGCTGGCGGCAATAAACAACCGATTCTTTTTTGTTCCGCCGAAACACAGGTTGGCGCACGTTTCCGGGAGATGGATTTTCCCGATCAGCGTACCGTCGGGCGCAAAAACGTGCACGCCGTTATACCGGTCATCTCCCCATCCCGCGGCCGACCAGACGTTGCCATCCATATCGCAACGAATACCGTCTGACGACCCCGGGGCCATATTCACAAACTGCCGCTTGTTGGTCAGTCGTGCGCCGTCAACAACGTCGTATACATAAATTGGACGCGGATCGCCCGGACGTTTCGGCAGGCCCGTATCCACGATGTAAAGCTTCTTCTCGTCGGGCGAAAAACATATGCCGTTGGGCTTGTCCAAATCGCTCACGACGACCTTCGCTTCACGCGTCTTTGGATCGAGGCGGTAGACATTGGCCGGCAACTCGAACTGCGCCTTGTGCCCCTCGTAATTCGACATGATGCCGTACCCCGGATCGGTAAACCAGATTGCTCCATCGGAATGCACTGCCAGATCATTCGGAGCATTCAGCGGCTTACCTTGAAAGTGATCCATCAGCACCGTGATCGTGCCGTCGTATTCGGTTCGCGTGAGCCGCCGCGTGTCGTGCTCGCAGGTTAGGAGCCGGCCCTGCCGGTCGCGGCAATTGCCGTTGCTGTAATTCGACGGACTGCGAAAAACG
>Ga0126371_10003779_pt1 | contig 13296 bp, 13 predicted proteins | sample PanSoiMetaPlot_4_FD_110145 | JGI IMG/M metagenome (GOLD analysis project Ga0126371, IMG submission 110145) | Tropical forest soil microbial communities from Panama - MetaG Plot_4 | ecosystem: Environmental > Terrestrial > Soil > Tropical forest > Bulk soil | place: Panama | collected 2016-02-17
GCAAGGAGGCGGCGCTGCTTGCCGGGCTCGAGTATGCCCGCCGCGGCGCCGTCCTGTTCATAGATGGCGACGGTCAGCATCCGCCCGCGTTGATCGAGAAGCTGGTCGGTCACTGGCTCGATGACGGTTATGATGTCGTTTACACCGCTAAGGCGCACCGGGAAAACGAGCCGACCCTGTTGCGCCTCGCTGTCAAGGGATTCTATTCCCTCATCAACTGGGGCGCGCGCCAGAAAATCCCCGAGGACGCCGGCGATTTCCGCTTGCTATCGCCGCGCGCTGCGGCGGCGCTGCGCCAGATGCCGGAGCGCAACCGCTTCTTCAAGGGCCTCGCCAGCTGGATCGGGTTTCGACAGTTCCGTGTCGATTACGAGCCCGCCCCCCGCGCCCATGGGCGCACGAGCTGGAGCCTGGGCTCGCTGATCGGCCTGTCGGTCGAGGGCTTGACCTCCTTTTCAGTGGCGCCGCTGCGGCTTGCGAGCCTGCTCGGCACTCTGCTCGCCGCCAGCGCACTCGTGTTCAGCATCTGGATCCTGATCGAGACCTTCGTGTACGAGCGCACCGTGCCGGGCTATCCGTCAATCATCATCGGCATCATGGTGATCGGCGGCGTCCAACTCCTGATGATCGGCGTGATGGGCGAATATATCGGCAAAGTGCTGTCGGAGCTCAAACACCGGCCGATCTATTTCGTCGCCGAACACACCGTCAAGCGCGCGCAGGACGAGAGCGCTGTGGCCAGCGGCATAACACGCGACGCCGCGGAGTAGGTTCATGGGCGAAGCCGCTGCGCGCCAGGTTTCGCATACCGTTCCGTCCGGCGGAGCGGCGTTGCCGCGGCTGCGAAAATTATGGCTCTGCGCCGACGACTACGGCATCTCGCCGGCAGTCAACCGCGCCATCCGGGATCTGGTCGGCCGCGGCCGGATCAACGCCACATCCGTAATGGTGACGGCGCCGAGCTTCTCGACCGCCGAGGCAATGGCGCTTTCCGACCTTGGTGACCCCGACGGTCGCGCAGCAATCGGGCTGCACGTCACCCTGACAGCGCCGTTCCGGCCGTCGACGCGCACCTACCGCCCCGTCGCCCCTGACGGCACATTCTTGAGCCTTTCACATGTGTTCGCGACCGGGTTGCTGCGCCGGCTCGATCCCGATGCGCTGGCAACTGAAGTTGAGAGCCAGTTCGCGGCATTTTGGGCAGCCTTTGGGCGGTCGCCGGATTTCGTCGACGGACACCAGCACGTTCACCTGTTGCCGCAGGTCAGCGACGCCGTGCTCGCCGCCATGAAGCGGAGTGCACCCGACGCCTGGATCCGGCAATGCGGGCGCTCAGTGCCGCTGCGGCACCGATGGAGCGACCCCAAAGGCCTCCTGCTCGACATCCTGAGCATCCGCTTACGCCAGCGCAGCGCCGTATGCAGCATTCGGACCAACCCGGCTTTCGCTGGCACTTATAACTTCAGGCGTGTCGCCGACTTCGAGGCACTGTTCGGTTCGTTCCTGCAAAACCTGCCCGATGGCGGCCTCGTGATGTGTCATCCGGGTTTTGTGGACGCGGAATTGCGACGGCTCGATGAACTGACCACCCTGCGCGAACACGAACACGCCTTTTTTGCCGGCGAGCGGTTTCCAGCGCTGCTGACGGCGCATGGGATCGCGCTGGCCTGATTTTGCGGCGATCGGGAGGTGAAAATTCAACGCCACAAATGAAGCGGTGCGACGGCCTGTCTCACCCTCAATCAGCCGTTTGCGGGCACTATACGGCTCCCCATATGAGAGCGCGACCGGACGCCATCCGGCACAGGAGAAGAACGATGACCCCGCAGGAACAGCAGCTTGTTGCGGATTTGTTCGACCGCCTTGCGACTTTGGAAGGTCAGCGCCGCGACCCCGATGCCGAAAGACTAATTCGCGAAGGACTTGGTCGCGCGCCCAACGCAGTTTACGCGCTGGTGCAGTCCGTGTTGGTGCAAGACGAAGTCCTTAAGCGCGCCAACGCCCGTATTGAGGAGCTCGAGCATGCCAACGCCGTACCGGCCGAGAGCGGTGGCGGATTCCTGGACACCATGCGCAACGCGATCATGGGTCGCGATCAGCCACGGGCCTCAGTTCCGTCGGTGCGGCCCGGCGGAGAGGGTTCGAGCGGCGTGTGGGGTCCACGACCGGACGCCAGCCAGCCTCAGGGATACCCACAGGGATATCAGCAAGCCGGTTATCCGCCCGGCGCTCCCATGGGAGGAGGCGGTATGATGGGAGGCGGCAGCTCGTTTCTCGGCACCGCTGCTGCAACCGTGGCAGGCGTCGTCGGCGGGGCTATGCTGCTCAACGGCATCCGCTCAATGACGGGTGGTCACCAAAGCTTCGCCGGCGATTATGATCGATCAAGCTTCGGCGCGGCGCAGGCAGCATCGCCCGGGGACAGCGGGGCCGATCGCAGCAGCGGCGATCTGGCCCGCGATGCGGGCCTCGGCGATGTCGGCGGAGGGCACCGTGCGGCGGCGTATGATGACGGCAGTCGCAGCGGCTTCTTCAGTGATAATGCCGACGACCAGCCGAACGACCAGCCCGACGATGACTTTGATGTCGGAGATACGGGCGACGGCGGCGATTTCGACTCGGCATGACGTCTGTTTCCGGCAATTGGAATCGAAACGGCCGCGGCGGGATAATGCCGCGGCCGTTTGCGACTAGGGTACACGGAGCACAAGGCCCCCATCGGGGTTCAGCAAAAATACCCTTAAGCTACGGCTTCGGCATGAAGTGGCCGCACGCTTTGCAGGTGCGGTGCGCCTCATTGCCGAAAAAACGCGCATACGCCTTGGACACGGGATCGGCGCGATAATCGTGCACCTCGGCAGTTTCTTCATGCAGCGGTCCATCGCAGCTCGGACAGAACCATAAGAACCGGTCGATTTCGCCCGGACGGCGTTGCCGTTCGATCACCAGCAGATACGCATCGGGCGGAAAGCGCGGAGAATGCGGCGTGCCGGCCGGCGTATAGATGGTCGACCCTTCGGGGACGACGGCAATCTCCTCCTTGCCGTCTGGCGTGCGGTAATGCAACCGCATCTCTCCTTTGATCATCAGCATGACCTCGTCGCTCGGATTAACGTGGAACTCCGAGCGGTATTCGCGGCCGCGCGCCACAAAGGCGAGCGACTCAGGCTCCTGCCATAGCACGCTCACCCGCTCGCCCCGCACCGCGAGTTGGCGGCCACGTTCGAGCAGATCGACGATGGGCATGGACAACATGCGAAAAATCCTCGTTGACACGCACTCTGGTGTCATCGCCCGGCTTGACCGGGCAATGACACCAATAGGATCAACCTAATCAAGCGCGACCCAATCGCGCCCTAGTGCCCCGGCAGCACCAGGAATTTTCCCTTGCTCGGCAGCGTCGTCTTCGACACCACGATGGATGGCGTTTCGGCGAATTCGACTTCGTACTGGCGGTTCACCCGCTCCAAGAATCGACGCAGCGTGAAGGTGCTGAAATAGTGCATCGGCACCATCAGCGGCGCCTTCATGGCCTGTATCACTTCAACCATCCCCTCCAAATCCATGGTAAAGCCGCCGTCCACCGGCACGAGCAGCACATCGATATGGCCGATATCATTGAGTTGCTGCTGGGTCAGGGTGTGGTGGAGATGACCCAGATGGGCGATGCACAGGCTGCCCACCTCGAAGATGAAGATCGAATTGCCGTTGCGCTCGGTGCCTCCATTCCAGTCCCGGATATTGGTGGAAACGCTGCGCACATGGACATCCGAATACGTCATGTCGTGATTGGCCGGCTTGCCGTCGGCACGCCAGCCACGCAGCACGAACTTGATGTCTGGGTCGGGTCGATCGGTGTAATGGGTGGAGTGGGCGTGGTTCATCGTCGCGATGTCGGGCAGCACCGGCGGCCGCACGTAATCATTATAGTCGGTGGCAATGCGCACGAGTTTCGGACTCTCGATCAGAAAGGTCGAATGGCCTGCATAGGTAATCCGTGCTTCGTTAGGTGCCAGCGCCGTGGGCAAGAATGCTGCCGGAAGAACTTGCGGACGCTCCGATGCCACAAGGCCGGGGCAGTTTTCCGTCATTTCGGGCTTGGCGCCCGGCGTCTGCGGCGCAGCGGATTGTGCGTAAGTCTCGTTCCCGGCAAGGCAGAGCAAACTCGCCGCAAGGATCGTCAGTCGCGTCAAAAAGATTGATGCGGCCATGAAGCGCTCCGTGAAGTTTACTTCGCGAAGCTTAGCTCAAATGGCCGGCAATCGTCCTGCTTTTATTTAATAAGTCCGTTCTCTTCCGCGAGGGCGCGTAGCGAAGTCCCCGGTCTCGCTCCAAGGTGCGAAATAACCTCCGCGGCCGCCAGCGCACCAAGTCGCGCCGCCCTATCGTCGCCGAGCCCGCGCGCCATCCCGAACAGAAATCCGGCAGCGAACAGGTCGCCCGCACCGGTCGAATCGACCACGCGATCCACTGGAACAGCCGGCGCCGCGATCGTCTGCGGGCCTTCGATAACAATGCAGCCTTTGGCGCTGCGCGTCACCACGGCGCGCCGTGCGTCGCCGCGCAAGGCCGCGACCGCGGTATCGAAATCCGCCGTCTGGTACAGGCTATGCAGCTCGGCCTCGTTGCAGAACAACAGATCGACCGTGCCGGAACGGAGGAGATGCAGAAACTCGTCACGCCAGCGGTCAACGCAGAAGGCATCCGACAAGGTCAGCGCCACCAGCCGTTTCGCATCGTGGGCAACGGTTGCGGCCTTGCGGAACGCTTCCTTGGCATGAGGTGGATCCCACAGATAGCCTTCAAGATAAGTAATCGTGGCGCTTGCCACAGCCTCATCGTCGATGTCGCGCGGGTGCAGGTCTTGGGCGGCGCCGAGGAATGTGTGCATGGTGCGCTCGCCGTCCGGCGTGACCAGCACATAGCAACGCCCGGTGGACGGCCCCTCGGCCGAGGGCGCTGTATCGAACGCCACACCGGCGGCGCGAATATCGTGGGCGAAAACGGTCCCGAGCGCATCGTCCTTGACGCGCCCGATGAAGGCCGCGCGGGCTCCGAAGCCTGCCACCCCCACGATGGTGTTGGCTGCAGAGCCCCCTGAGACCTCAACCGTCGGCCCCATTGCTTCGTAGATCTGGGCGGCACGTGCTTCATCGATCAGCGACATCGACCCTTTGCGCATCGCGTGCTTGAGAAGGAAATCGTCGTCGGCACGGGTGATCAGGTCGACAATTGCGTTGCCGAGGCCGAGGACGTCATAGCGGATGGAGGTCATGAGAGCGTGTACCGATCAGGTTGAGGGTCATACGCGGGCCCCCGCATCGGGCGCAAGAAGTGCTTTTCTCTTGATGAATCGCCCGGTCAAGCCCGGCGACGACAGCGAGGGAGAACGCTAGGCCACATGGCAACTGCTTAAAAAGGTTACGCACTATAGCGGGGAGCCAATCGGTTGCAACGTCAATTCCGGAATGGCGCCACCGCAGGATGACGCCGGCCGCACCTCCCGGCTAATATTCGATTCGGAGACCAATCGATGTCCCTTGCACGCGATGTCACGACGGTCGGCGCCGCCACCCTGACGTCGCGCCTGCTTGGTTTCCTGCGCGACGCCGGAATTGCTGCCGTGCTTGGCGCCGGGCCGTTGTCCGATGCTTATTTCGCTGCGCTGCAAATTCCCAATCTGTTTCGACGCCTGCTCGCGGAAGGCGCGCTCAATTCCGCCTTCGTGCCAATGTCGTTGCGTATCCGCGATGAGAGCGGCCTTGCGGCGACGCGTCAATTCGGCGAAGAGGTGCTCGGCGCCATGGCGGCATCGTTGTGCGGCCTTGCGGTCGTATGCATGATATTCGCCCCTGTGTTGATGCATCTCCTCGCACCAGGTTTTCGCGGCGGGGGCGAGCGTTTTGCGCTTGCCGTCGAGTTCGTGCGGCTGTCGATGCCCTATGTGGCGGTGTCCGGGGTCGTCGCCGTGGCAGCGTCCGCCCTGAATGCGGCCGGTAAGGTGGCGGCGGCGGCGTTCGGTCTCGTGGTATTCAACGGCGTGCTGGTCGCGGTCGTACTCGTTCTTATCGTCGCCGACGCCCAGGCAACATTTGGCACGGCGGCACTGCTGTCCGCTGCGATGGCAGTGGCCGGGATCGCGCAACTCCTGTGCGTCGGCGCAGCGTGGCTGCGTCTTGAAACGCGCCCGCGCCGTTTATCATTTGGTTTGTCACCGGCGGTACGGCGATTTTTCATCCAAGCGATTCCCGGAGTCGTCGCAGGCGGCATCCCGCAGCTCAAGCTGATGGCCGGCACCATGGTGGCCTCGTCGTCGCAAGCAGCCGTGTCGTGGCTCTATTATGCCAATCGTCTCTATGAATTACCGCTCGGCGTCATCTCGATTGCGATCGCCTCGGTGCTCGGCCCCGCCATTGCGGCGAGCGTTCGCAGCGGCGATGGCGCGCACGCAGCAAGCGCGCAATCGCGCGCGCTTGAGATAGCGCTCGCACTGTCATTGCCCTCAGCGGTCGCGTTCGCAGTGCTGTCGGAGGCCATCGCCGGAGGACTGTTTCAGCGTGGCGCTTTCGGGCCCCGCGACACCGCCATGGTGGCGACGGCGCTGGCCGCGATTTCGGCGGGGCTGCCGGGGCACAGCCTGGAGAAAGTGATGGGCGCGATATCATTCGCCCATGAGGACACCCGCACGCCGATGTATATGGCATTGTGCGGGCTCGCGACGGCCGTGGCCGGCGCGCTTGTCTTGTTCCCACGTTACGGCCACGTCGGCATCGCGGCCGCGATTGCGTTGTCCGGCTGGATCGGCGCTACCCTGCTAGCTGTCATTCTGTGGCGCCGAGGCTGGCTACGGATCGAAGGCGAGGCGTGGCGGCGGGTGCCACGTATCATGCTGGCGACGTTCATCATGGGTTGCGTTATCGCGGGCGGCGATGCATTGCTGCCGACGCTGCTCGATGTTGCGGGCTCCTCGTTCATGCGCGTCGCGGCGCTCGGCCTGATGGTAGCTGCCGGCCTGGGCGTTTATTGTGCCTCTCTGCAAGCGCTTGGAGTAACGTCACTGCCGGTGCTTCTTCACGCCATGCGCGCGCGCTTTTAGGCTCTCCGCCTCTTGCGCGCCGCCGTCGTGCCGTGGCATGGGACCCGCGAGCAATCGAGGGAGCTGCGCGATGGCGTTCAAGGAGCTGGTTTTTTCCGGGGTTCAGCCGACCGGCAGTCTGCATCTCGGCAATTACCTCGGCGCCATCGTGAAATTCGTCGCGTTGCAAGAGCGCTATTCCTGCATTTATTGCGTCGTCGATCTGCATGCGCTAACGCAGCCCATGTCGGTTTGGGGCGGCCCAAAAGAGCTCGCGCACAACACGCGCGAGGTGACGGCGGCTTATCTGGCGGCCGGAATCGATCCGAAACGAAATATCGTGTTCAACCAGAGCCGCGTGCATCAACACGCCGAGCTCGCCTGGATATTCAATTGCGTCGCCCGCATGGGCTGGCTCGGCCGCATGACGCAGTTCAAGGATAAAGCCGGCAAGGATCGCGAGAACGCCTCCGTCGGCCTTTTTACCTATCCCAATCTGATGGCAGCCGATATCCTGGTCTATCGTGCCACCCATGTGCCGGTCGGCGAGGACCAGAAGCAGCACTTGGAGTTGTCGCGCGACATTGCGCAGAAATTCAACAACGATTTTGCCGAATCGATTGCATCCCTGGGGGCCGGCAACGCCTTCTTTCCATTGCCAGAGCCCTTGATCCAAGGCCCGGCGACACGTGTGATGTCGCTGCGCGACGGCGCCAAGAAGATGTCGAAGTCCGATGTGTCCGACTATTCGCGCATCAATCTTAGCGATGACGCCGACGCGATCGCGCAAAAAATCCGCAAAGCGAAGACCGATCCGGAGCCGTTGCCATCGGAGGAAAAAGGGCTCCAGTCGCGCCTGGAGGCCGACAATCTGGTCGGCATCTATGCGGCACTTGCCAATGCCTCGAAGGCGACGGTACTGGGACAATTCGGCGGCGGGCAATTCTCGACCTTCAAATCGGCGCTGGTTGAACTTGCGGTCGCCAAACTCGGTCCGATCGGCGCCGAGATGAAGCGGCTCGTTGCCGACGCCGCCTATATCGATTCCGTGCTTGCCGACGGCGCCGCCCGCGCGACGCTGCTCGCGGAGCAAACCATGACGGCTGTCAAGGATATTGTCGGATTCATCCACCGCTAAGACCAGCTGGTCGGGACTTGATTTAAGGTCGGCTTCTCATGTACTGCGGCGACCTGTGATGGCGCCATGGTGCCATCATGCGCCGATCACTATTCCAGGCGGCGGCAATCCCAACAGGTTCGACGAGCCGGTTCGATGAGCCGTAAGCGAAGGAGCTATGAGGTCGGTCACAAGGCAAAGTTCCTGGTGATTATCGACGATACGCCCGAATGCGACCGTGCCGTGTATTACGCAAGCCGTCGCGCCGCCCGCGTTGGCGTCAGCGTCGTCATGCTTCGTGTCATAGAAACCCGCGATCACGGTCAGCAATGGTTGGGGGTGGCCGACATCATGCGAGCCGAAGCGCTTGAGGAAGCCAACGCCATGCTTGCGACCTTCGCGGCGCGCTCCAACGGCATCGCCGGCATCACCCCCGAATGCGTGATACGCGAAGGCGAAGTGGCCGCAGAAATTTTGAAACTGATAGAAGAAGACGAGGACATCGCCGTGCTGGTGCTCGCTGCCGGGGTCGATAGCGAGGGACCGGGGCCGCTGGTCTCCGATCTGGGCAGCACGGTGGGCACTTTTCCCGTTCCGGTGGCCATCGTGCCGGGGCACCTGACCGACGAAGAGCTTGACGCCATGAGTTGAGCGTCGGCGTGGCTGTTGACCTGTCTGCCGGAAACTCCCATTTATGCTGCTGTAACTTGTCCTTGGGCCTTGAACCCAAAGCGGCAGCGGAGACTTGAAGATGTTCATTCAGACCGAAGCGACGCCAAATCCCGCAACCCTGAAATTCCTGCCTGGTCGCCCGGTGTTGCCCGACAGCGTCCTTGACATCCCGAGCGCGGCTGATGCGGCGAAATCTCCGCTTGCCGAGCGGCTGTTCGGTATTCCGGGCGTCGCCGGCGTGTTTCTCGGCAGCGACTTCATCACGGTAACGAAATCTGATACCGATTGGCAGCATATCAAACCGGCAATTCTCGGCGCCATCATGGAGCATTTCATGTCCGGCGCGCCGATCATCAAGGTGGCGGCGCAAGCGTCGGATGCGGCGGAGGAATTTTTCGATAGCGAGGACGCCGAGACGGTCGCCATCATCAAGGAACTGATCGAAACGCGCGTGCGGCCTGCGGTTGCCAGTGACGGTGGCGACATTACGTTCCGCGGTTTCAAGGATGGCATCGTGTTTCTCCATATGAAGGGCTCATGTTCCGGTTGCCCCTCCTCGACTGCGACCCTGAAGCATGGCATACAGAACCTGTTGCGTCACTTCGTGCCTGATGTGGTCGAAGTTCGACCCGTGTGAGAGTGGGTGCTCATCAAGCGAATTGATTTGCGGTCGATCCGTTGCGTGTTCTTGCCATAGACACGGCGCTCGAGGCCTGTTCTGCTGCGATCCTCGACACTGAACGCGCGGGCAGCGTGATCAGCCGATCGTTGCCGATGATGCGGGGCCATGCCGAAGCTTTAATGCCGCTCATAGCCGCCATGATGAGCACGGCCAATATCGAGTTCACCGATCTTGATCGTGTTGCCGTGACGGTCGGGCCCGGCAGTTTCACCGGCCTGCGGGTGGGCGTGGCGGCTGCCCGCGGCATTGCGCTGGCGACCGGCAAGGCCGCAGTCGGTTTGACGACGCTGGCGGTGCTGGCGGCGCCGTTCTTTGAAGCGGATGACAGTACGGCACTCCTCGCCGTCATCGATGCAAGACACGAACAGGTCTACATGCAGTTGTTCGGTCCCGGTGGACGGAGCCTGATGGCGCCCCGGCTTGCTTCCGTGCGTGAAGCCACTCGCACCGCTACGGCAAGCCCGACCCGTATTATCGGAAACGCTGCGAAATTGATCGAAGGTGCTTGGCCTGACAATGAACAACCGCCACTGCTGGTGAGCGCTGTGCGAGCCCCGGATATCGCGTGGGTTGCCAAGCTGGGGGCGGCAACCGATGATTTGACGACCCCAGTGAGGCCACTTTATTTGCGCGAGGCTGATGCACATCCGCAGGATGCGGGTATTCTGCCGCGGCGATGATTCCTCCGCTCTTCGTTTTTTCACCATTGGCTTGGCTGGATTGGCTATTCGGAGCGTCAGTCTCCGCGGTGTCGCCCGCCGGCACCGGCGACGCGCAACAGCTTGCCACGCTGCACGCCGCGGCGTTCCGGCACGGTTGGAGTGCGGAGGAATTCGAACGGCTGCTGATCGAGCACAATGTGGTTGCCGATCGCGTTGTGTCGAGCACACGCCTCGCAGGTTTCGTGATCTCGCGATTGGCGGCCGATCAGGCCGAGATACTCTCGATTGCGGTCGCCGCATTTCATCGCAGGAGGGGGTTCGCCCGCAAATTGCTGGACGTTCATTTGCGGAGACTGGCTGCCTATGGAATAAATTCGGTGTTTCTCGAAGTGGACGAACGCAACGTGTCGGCCTGTCGCCTCTATGCCGGATTCGGATTTCGCGAGGTCGGCCGTCGCGAGAGCTACTACATGGATGCCGGCAAAGAGGCCGGCACCGCTTTGGTGTTGCGCCGGGATCTCGCATGATCGGATGAACTGGACGAATTTCCGCCATCACTTTAGAATGGTTCTCACAAATTTGCGTACCCCGCCGCGGTGTTCACGATGGCAGAGCTGCAACTCAGCGACATTGAGGCTCAATGCGTTGCCAAGGGCATGCGCATGACCGAGCAACGACGAGTCATCGCACGCGTGCTGTCCGGGTCCGGGGACCACCCGGATGTTGAGGAATTGTTTCGCCGTTGTGCCTTGATCGACAGTCGGATTTCGATCTCGACGGTCTACCGTACCGTGAAGCTGTTCGAGGATGCCGGTATTGTGGAGAGACATGATTTTCGTGCGGGCCGAGCGCGCTATGAGCAATTGCGCGATAGCCACCATGATCATCTCATCAATCTGCGCACCGGCGAGGTGATTGAATTCGAATCGGTTGAGATCGAGCGTTTGCAGGCAGAAGTGGCACGTCGACTCGGATATCGTCTGGTCGACCATCGGCTCGAACTCTATGCCGTACCGCTCGACGATAAGGCCAAGGATTGACATCGTGACGTACCTGACGATGTGCTCTCGCGGATGATCCAAGGCTGACCTTGCGGGCTTTCCTCTCCATCGGGGCGATCGTCGTCGTCACATTGGCGCTGCTGCCGTTTCAGTGGCTGGCGGTGCGGATGAGTTGGTCGATGCGCCGTCGGATTCCGACCTTCTATCACTGCATCGTCTGCCGGATTCTGGGCGTTCGAATTACAACGATAGGTCGCCGGGCTGACGAACGGCCCCTGCTGATCGTCGCGAACCACACCTCATGGCTCGACATTTCCGTCATCACGGCGGTCGCGCCCGTAGTGTTTGTCGCCAAGAACGAGGTCGCGAACTGGCCGATTTTCGGGCTTTTGGCCAGGCTGCAGCGTTCGGTATTCGTCAACCGGACGCTCCGGCACAAGACGCAAGACGTGAACAGCGAAATCGCCCAGCGCCTAGCCGATGGCGACCCGGTTCTACTGTTCGGAGAGGGGACATCGAGCGACGGCAATCGCGTGCTCGCATTTCGCACGGCGCTGATCGGTTCGGCGCGGGATGCGATCGTAGAAGTCGAGCATATCAAGCGGGTATGGATTCAGCCACTTTCGGTCGCCTATACGACCATGCTCGGACTGCCGCTCGGACGCCAAAGCCGCAGCCGCGTGGCCTGGTACGGCAGAACATCGCTGCTACCGCATCTGCGGCAATTGGTAGCACGCGGCGCAATCGATGTGGTGGTGAGCTGGGGTGATCCGATCGCCTGCGATGAATTTTTCGATCGCAAGACAGTGGCTCGGCGGCTCGAACACGAGGTCCGCACATTGACCGTCTCGGTATTGCGTGGCAGGCGTGCGGCGCTGGCCAAAGGATCCTAGATCGACGACGCTCGAGCCATCGAACGAGACTGCAGAGGGTCAATCAGCCGCCGACGGATGCACCTCGCGCTTAATCGCTTCGTTGCTCTCCTGCCTTCGTTAGATCGTGGGGCGCCTGCTAGTTCGTCCAGGCAGGCAATTCCTTTTTGGCGCAAAACCCTATATGACCTATACAGGCTATGGGGCGGCGGGCAGAGCGTGGCGGATTTGCAAAACCATCAGGAATTCCAAGAGCTTGCGTAAGCTCCACGTTAAATCCTACGGCTGTCAGATGAACGTCTACGATTCTCATCGTATGATTGATCTTCTGACGCGCGATTCGTATGTGGAAACGGCCACTCCCGAGGATGCCGATCTCATCATCCTCAACACCTGCCATATCCGGGAAAAGGCGGTCGAAAAGATCTACTCAGAACTTGGCCGCATCCGCAAGCTCAAGCATGAGGCTAAACGCGCCGGCCGCACCCCCGTTGTTGCGGTGGCGGGATGTGTGGCCCAGGCCGAAGGTGAAGAGATCGCGCGTCGCGCGCCAGTCGTAGATATGGTGATCGGGCCGCAAAGCTACCATCGGCTTCCGGCGCTGCTGGCACAGGTAGAGCGCGGGGCCAGGGTGGTGGATACCGAGTTCCCCATTGAGGACAAATTCGCCCATCTTGCACCGGCGACGGCTGCGGCAATTCGCGCCCGCGGCGTTGCCGCCTTCGTGACGGTTCAGGAGGGCTGCGACAAGTTCTGTACATTCTGCGTCGTGCCCTATACGCGTGGCGCCGAGGTGTCGCGACCGGTTGTGGCGATTGTGGCCGAAGTGGAAAACCTGGTGAGAGCGGGTGTTCGCGAGATCACCCTGATTGGGCAGAACGTTAATGCTTATCATGGCGAGGATACGAACGGCCGACCGCGGACGCTCGGTTACTTGCTCAATCGCCTCGCCGAGTTGCCGGGGGTGCTGCGGCTGCGCTACACGACCAGCCATCCCCGCGATATGGACGACCATCTCATTGCCGCCCATCGCGACCTGACAATCCTGATGCCGCAGCTTCATCTGCCGGTGCAGTCGGGTTCGGACCGCGTGCTCGCGACCATGAACCGGCGCCACACCAGGGCCGAATATCTCGATGTAATCGCGCGGTTGCGCGCCGCGCGGCCTGACATGGCCTTTACGTCGGATTTCATCGTCGGCTTTCCTGGTGAGAC
>Ga0126371_10003780_pt1 | contig 13295 bp, 17 predicted proteins | sample PanSoiMetaPlot_4_FD_110145 | JGI IMG/M metagenome (GOLD analysis project Ga0126371, IMG submission 110145) | Tropical forest soil microbial communities from Panama - MetaG Plot_4 | ecosystem: Environmental > Terrestrial > Soil > Tropical forest > Bulk soil | place: Panama | collected 2016-02-17
AACGATCTGATCGAGCGGGCCAACTCATTCAAGCTGGCCTTGGAGAAGACAGACCCTCTCGTCCTTTCCCGCGATTTGCTGGAGAAATGGGACGATATCGAGAAGGTCGCCAAGCGCATTCACGACCGGCTACATCGCTGAAGACGCCGCTTGCAGGTCGTCTGTTCCATGGTCACCGGTAGTCCTGGACGAACGACGGCATTACCGGACTTTATCGGCTTGAACGCGATGTGCGGCCTGAACAGCTGCTTCGTTAACGTCTAGCCTGAAACTGGCGTCCCAAATCCCGTCTAGAAGGCAATCCCAGTCTGGTTCACGTTCCAGCGGCTCGAAGGCAATCCAGTCTGCCGCCAACAGGAGGGATGCCCACACACTGCGGGCGTCCTGGTCGGCCGCATAGCGCAGTAAACCGGAAGCAATATCGCGGATGTCTGGTCGGACCTCGAACCGCCGCTTCTGAATGACGCGGATCTCCATCGATTCTTGGCCGGGATCGGCTTGAAAATCGAATGAGACGCCCGCTTGGGCCAGCGTTGATAGTGGTACCTGCCCTCTGATCACTGCGAGGACAATCTGTGCATCAGCCGATTCTTGGGGCACGCCAATGCCATTTTACTCTCGTGCTGATGCTACCCGTCAGTAAACGGCATTTCTGGAAACTACTCCCTCCGGCCCCTGTCGGGGCGGTCATGCACGATATCCCATTTCGTCCACTTAAGCCAGCCGATACTGTGAGCTTGCTAGACGGCAGGTTCTGTCTGAGAAATGGGTTGATGCATTCCCTTGCCGCCGCGCAAGGGAATGGATCTTTTCCAACAACTCGCGGGCGTCTTCGAGGGAGCAGCCGATCCTGGTCGAAAATTCCCCATGTAGGGATATGCCATTGCAGATCTCGTTCAAGGCGTTGTTGATGATGAGCAGTTCCTGGAGAGAGAGTTCTACGGTCATGACTGATATTTTACGGAAGCAACTCGGGGCAGCGAACTTTGGCCAGTCAGAGCAGACGGGGATACCGGAAATTGACCGCGACGGCGAGCGTGTGCAGCCTCCGCAGATGCTTATGGTCATATCATGGAAGAGCAGTTGGGGACCTTTTGGAGGCTCATTATGCGGCTATTGAGTGGCACGTTTGTGTTCTAATCGTGTGTTCTTCTGCTCCTGCCCAGCAGATAAACTCGTCGACCTTACGTCTTAAGTACGGCCAGCCACTGGATCGCGAGACCTTCACTGTCCGACCGGAGGTTGAGATCCGGGTCGATTACGGCCCCGCTAAGCAAGCCTGTGCAATCTTGTTGCCCTCCGGAATGGCGGGCGTCGGGACTCCATCGCCGGATGTCATTACACGCGATCAGATGAAGGAGATTTGGGACGACTTGGTTCCTGCTGCTGTTCGCGGCCAAGAGATCAAGCGTGGTGTCATCGAGGTTGGCATCTTGAAGACGGTCTATACCGAGTACGAATTTGTCAACATCGACGAGCATTTCAAGTCGGGTATGGGCACCGGTATAGTCGTTGTATTCAAAGATTCCGCGTGTCAGAAACAATAGACACCTGATGGCTTCAGCCATCGCCATCGACACTGTAGCCACTCAGGGCGTAGGAGACGAAGACCGGCGGTTGTGGTGCAATACCGGAAAGTCGGCCCCCGCGACCCATCCCGGACGGCCGTGACCGGCCCTGTGGCCGAAAAGGGAATGATTAGCGGCCATATGGGAGACTACCACGCGGAACGTTACCGGGGGACGTTCGCTCCGTCGGGCGCCAAAAGCGACCCAGGCGATACGGACTCTCTGCTGGATCTGTTGCTGCCGTATCGCGAACGGTTACGGCCCCTGCCACCCGATACCGTGGAAACCTGCTCGCCTCCTGAACCCAGGAGCGCGAAGGAGCACCTGGGCTAGTCTATAATGCATGAATACGGCAGACGGAGGAGCAGAATGTCATTTGTCCTGTTCACGCCGAGTCAAGGGGTCGAAAACCAGGAGAAACAACGAGCAATGCTCATAAACCGGCGCACGATCCGAATCGAGTGGGGAGACTGCGATCCGGCAGGTATCGTGTTCTACCCGAGGTATTTTGAGTGGTTCGATGCCTGTTCAGCGGCTCTCTTCGAAGCCGCTGGCTATCCTAGAGCAGATCTAGTGAGTAAGCAGGGCATCGCCATCCCGATGGTGGATACGCGGTCCAGGTTTTTGATCCCGTTCCGGTTCGACGATGAATTGACAGTCGAGACGACGATCACGCGCTTTGGTCGAAGCAGTTTCGATATTCAGCATAGAATACTAAAGGGCACGGATCTCGCCGTGGAATGCTCCGAGACCAGGGTGTGGAGTCGAATCGATCTCACTGGTCCCGAGAGACTGAAGTCGCAGCCAATTCCGGAGGCCGTAATTCTTGCCCTTTCGAAGAATACCAATTGATCAGGCGCCCGCAAACGTTCGCCAATAATCCGTCTCTTCGCTTTGTCAAAGGGCTCGCGCCACGTCACAACTTTTCGGGATGCGCTTTGAACGATTTGCAGATACATTCCGAGCCACGGGCAAGGCCAGGGGAGTCCGTTGGCGACCGTCAAAGCGAAGCTGACCCGCCACCCAAGTCCCGATCAAAAGCCACCGGCACCTTCGGTCCGGCTAACGCAGGAGTGGTTCCGGAGTTAAATACTTCCGGCCATTGTCGAGCGCTCTCTCTCCGAGTACCGTGCTTCCAGATGCTATTGAACGGTACTTGAGGACTGCGTTATTTGAAGGTCTGCTGGCTCGAGGACTTGCCGAGTCAGGCCCGGCCTTATCGGAATAAATCTTGTTCCGGGCGACGAATGAGGTCTTGCGCGGAACCTGGGGCTGCACGCCAGCGAAGGCCTCGGAGAATCACCACCGGGCAGCCGTCACGTTTGCGCATTAACAGCCCGGCTGCCGCGGCGAGCTGATCCGCAACGGCGATGATCGTACCGGCAAGTTGCCGCCCCTGCCTGTCCGCGGAGCCGCGATAATCTTCCAAAGCGTCGAGTCCCGCCACGCCGATTGCCACATCCACCAAACCCTCACGCCATGGCCGGCCGAAGGTATCGGTCACGACAACTGCGCCACAACCCAGCGCGACGCGCAGCCGCGTAGCCGAAGCATCGGGGTCCTCCGGCAAGATCGTCGCGAGATCGCCGCCACCCGTGTTGGATTGGTCTACGCCTGAGTTGGCACATACCAGACCGTTTCGGGTTTCCGTTACCACAACGCCCCGATCCATCTTCACTATTCGCCGCGATTGCGCCAGGATCAGCTCAATCAGCCGGGGGTCCTTTCCCCAGGTGGCAGCCCAAGTTCGAGCCATTGCCGACGGCTCGATAGTCCGCAGATCCACAATGGCGCCTTCCGCTTTCGAGACAATCTTCTGCGCCACGGCGATCACCGCCGACCCGTCGATAGGCTTCCGTTCCCGGGCTGCGGCGATCCGAATCAGAGCGGGAAGGTCATCGCCAGGAAGGACTTCCGGCAAAGTCTCCAGCCCTGCTATTTCAATGCGCATACCGATCGCAGAAAGGAAGCGACTCGATTCTCCGGTGCGCGCTCCAGAAGTTCGGCCACGTCTCCCGGCGTGTCAATATCAAACATCAAGCCGGGCAGCCGCAAGACCTCAGCGGCTACCCCTTTTCGGGAAGCCTGCTCGAGATGAGCGCGAAAGCTGCCCGGGCCGAAACAGCTTTGAATTACATCGGGCGGCGTGCGCACCAGGGCGTTGGTGCCGGTACCGTCGGACGAAGGCACAATTACGACCCCAAGCCGCGACGCCGCCGCGAGACGGGAGAAATCCTCGGCAGTGACCAGCGGAACATCGATCGGGACCAACAGAACCGTAGTGGCACCGAGTTCGAGCGCGCGAAGGCAGGCCGCGTCCGCGGAGAGGCTATGGCTCGATTGCTGCCGCTCCTCGAACACTAAGGCGCCCGCTCCGCGGGCATGTTCGGCGATTTCGCTATCGCTGGTGACAACCACTACGCGATCGATGCCGCGCGCGCGGCAAAGAGCCGCCATGGTGTGCTCGTACATCAGGCGGGCCAAAGTCTCGCGATGCGCGGCGGGAAGGAATCCGTTCAGGCGCTGTTTCGCGTGCTTCGGGCTCTTGACCGGCAGCAGCGCAAAGATCACGCCTCGATCTCCAGTTCCTGAACCACATCTCGAGCGAGAGCCCTTCGCTCGCGCAGGCCGGACATGATAGTGTTCGTCACAACCGGCCGGATGCCGAGCGCTTCCACGCGCGGCGACTCCTTGGAATCGATCTGGTCTAGAACGAACAACCCGACGAAGTCCGCGTACTGCCTGGCCACCTCGGTGGCCGATGGAGTCAGGCGCATTCCTCTCATCATCCGGGCAGCCGGACCCTTGAGCGCGCGGCCACCGACAATAGGCGAGATGGCGGCGACGCGTTCCCGCCGTTGCTTCAGCGCCTCACGAATGCCGGGAATGGCAAGGATGGGACCGATGCTAATGAAAGGGTTCGAAGGGCAGAGGATGATGGCCTCGGCGCTCGCGATGGCCTTCAGAATCCCCGGGGCGGGTTGCGCGCGCTCCGCGCCATCGAAGCGCACCCCGCTCACGCTGTCGCGCGCCCGCCGTTTGACGAAGTAAGTTTGGAACTCCAGCTCGCCCGACGGCGTGCACACGCGGGTGCGCACAGAATCGTTGGACATGGGCACTACGTGCGACTTCACGCCGAGCGCCGATCGAATCTCGGCCGACACCTCGGCCAGCGTGGCGCCTTGGCGCAACCGTTCCGTGCGGTAGAGATGCGTCGCCAGGTCGCGGTCGCCCAACTGGAACCAGGTTTCGGCTCCCAAACGGCCGAGGGCCTCTAGGCAGTGAAAGCGGTCACCGCGGATGCCCCAGCCGCGTTGCGGGTCGGCCAAGCCGGCCAGGGTGTAAGTGACGGTGTCAATGTCGGGCGAGATGTGGAGGCCGTGGATTTCGGCGTCGTCACCGGTATTGCCGACGATGAAAAGCCGCTCCGGCGGCAGGATGCGCGCCAGACCATCCAGAAAACGCGCGGCGCCGACTCCGCCCGCCAGCGCCACCACGCGAGCGGATCTCATAGGCGCGTGCCGGCCGCTGCGAGCCCGGTGAAGCGTATCCCCGAACTAGTCACCTTGTGCCGGAGGTTGAGAGAGATCAGCAGGGTGGCGGCGCTTTCGAGAAGACGGGCATTGTCGAGCGGGCCGGCATCGATGGCGCGCACTCCCGGAATCATGCCGGCCAGTTCGCACACGGTGGCCTTCGCTTCCGCATGGTCGCCGCAGATCAGCGTATCGCAGTCGAGGGGATGGTCGAGGTGCGCGAGGGCCTCGGCGCTCAGGGAGTGAAACGCGGACACCACGGCGACGCCGGGCAGCAGCCGGGCTGCTTGCTGGGCCGCGGACCCGTCCCATAGCGTCAACGTGCGTGAGAGGCGTCCGCCGAGGGCGATCTCGAGTGGCACAGTGGCGTCGACCAGAATCGCGCCGGCCTCCAAACTCCCGCGAATCGACTTCAGAGTCTCAACCTGAGCAGCGAGCGGTACGGTCAGAATGACAATTCCGGACCCTGAAACGGCATCCGGGTTGGCATGGCCGGTGACTTCTCCTCCACCAGCCAACGCGGCGATGCCCGCGGCCGCCGTTTCCGCTTTACCGGAGTTGCGGGAGCCGATGCGTACGCGGCTGCCGGATTTAGCAAAACGAAGCGCCAAGCCACTACCTTCCGCACCCGTGCCCCCAACGACAGCAATAGTTGTCTGTATGCGCACTCATCCTAAAATAACCCATGCCGCCAGCAAGTGGATTGGTGTACGCTTGAATAATCCGAAAAAGGAGAAGAATCCGTGGCAGCCATTCCAGAGAAATACCTGGACCTACTGCAGAAGAAAGCCTTCTTGCAATTGGCCACGTTGATGCCGGACGGCAGCCCTCAAGTTTCGCCCGTCTGGTTCGAATATGACGGGACAGATATCCTCATCAATAGCGCCAAAGGGCGGGTCAAGGACAACAACATGCGCCGCGACGCGCGGGTCGGCATGGATATCGTAGATCCGGACAACCCGTACCGCCATATTTCGATCCGGGGCCGCGTCGGCGAGATCACCGAGCGCGGTGCGGACGAGCACATCGACAAACTCACCAAGAAATATACCGGCCAGGATAAATACCCCTATCGCGGACCTGGTGAGGTTCGCGTCATTTATAAGATCAGACCCGAGCGCACGTACGTCATGGGCTAGTGATGCACTCGAGGTTCAGCGTGAGCGGAATCTCCCGGGCTGAGGCGTGCCTCCTGATTCGAGCATTCGGCAGCGATGCGCGGATTCGCGTCCAGCGCTCGACCATGCACTGCACCTTACGCAGTTTCGAGCAGAAGCCGGTGGAAGCGGAGCCAGGCTGGAACCCTGACCGCTTCGGCTCCTCGGGACAATTGGCCGCGTCCCAAGAGTTCCGGTTTCGGGACCGCCGCGAGGACCGTTCATGACCGACGAGCAACGCAAGAAGGTTGCGCTGGAATACTTGAAGGGCCTGGACAACGGAGGCGTCACTCCGAGCGGCGGTTCGATTCTCGATTTGTTCGCCCCCGATGCGCAGGTCTATTTCCCGAAATGGGGCGTAGCTCGAGGGAGGGACCAGGTTCAAAGGCTCTTCGGTGATGTGGGCGGCACGCTCAAGTCCATCGTGCACCATTATTCCGAACTCACCTGGATCTTCTCCGGCAGTGACCTGGTTGTGTGCGAAGGCACAAGCCACGGCGAACACGTCGACGGGCCGTGGAGGGCCGGCGATCCGGAATGGGGCGCGGGCCGATGGTGTGATGTCTTCGAGATTCGCGACGGGTTGATCCGGCGGTGCTTCATCTATCTGGATCCCGACTATGCCGGCAAGGATACCGCCAGGTATCCGTGGCTGAAAAGATAGCTCCTCCGACGGGCAGGTGTTTGCGGCCGGCCCTTCGGGATTTTGCAGGCCATTGAGATCAAGACGAACAGTGGGTCCAGGGGGACCCGCGCGGACCAGGGGGTCCGCCCCACTCGATTTCTAAGGAGAAGCGACAGTGCATGTTGGCGTTTTCTATTTCCCGACAGACTATGGCATCGACCTCCGCGAACTTGCGCGCGCGGCCGAGGAGCGCGGCTTCGAATCGCTGCTTGTGCCAGAGCATACGCACATTCCAAAGTCTCGCCGGACGCCATTCCCGGGCGGCGGAGAGTTGCCTAAAGCTTATTCGCATACGCACGACCCGTTTGTCGCGCTGTCCTTTGCCGCCGCGGCCACATCGAAAATCCTGCTGGGTACGGGAATCTGTCTGATTCCGCAACGCGACCCGATTGTAACGGCGAAGTGTGTGGCCAGTCTGGACCGGTTGTCCAATGGCCGGTTCCTGTTCGGTATCGGCGGCGGCTGGAACGTCGATGAAATGGAGAATCACGGAGCGCGCTACGAAACGCGCTTCAAGCTGTTGCGCGAACGCATCCTGGCGATGAAGGCGTTGTGGACGCAAGAGGAGGCAGCCTTCCATGGGGAAATGGTGAACTTCGATCCCGCGTGGCTTTATCCTAAACCGGCACAACGGCCTCACCCGCCGATCCTTCTCGGGGGCTCGAGCGACTACACGGTAAAGCGCGTGGTGGAGTTCTGCAATAGCTGGTTGCCCATCGCCCGGCCTCCGTTCAACCCGAAGGACGCGGTCGCGCGGTTACGTCAGGCCGCATCGGCGGCGGGACGGGACTTCTCTACGCTATCGATCAGCGTGTTCGCAGCGCCTGCCGATGCGGCGATTCTCGCGCAATACCGGGAACTGGGGATCCATCGCGCGGTACTTGCGATTCCGGATCTGACTCGCGACGAAATCCTGGGCGTGCTCGATAAGTACGCACGATTGCTGCCCGATGTCTCGTAAACGGCAGCGGGTTTCCAGCGCGGTTCAGAGAATACTCGAGGGAGCCAGAGTCGCGAGGCTTGCGACGATGGACGGGCGGAGACGGCCGCACATCGTACCGATCTGTTTTGCATATGACGGCAAGCTTTTCTACACGGCGGTCGACCAAAAGCCGAAGCGCGTGCCGCGCGAACGGCTGGCACGCTTGCAAAACATCCGGGCGATGCCCCGCGTCGCCCTTCTGGTCGACGAATACGACGAGGACTGGACCCAGCTCTGGTTTATCCTGGTGCGCGGAACGGCGAGGCTGATTCCGGATTCGGCGCATCAAGAGCGTGCGTGGGCGATTGGCAAGTTAAAAGCCAAATACGCGCAGTACACCCGAGGAATGCTCGCGGATGACGCGCCGATCATCCGAATCACACCGGACCGCACGACGTACTGGGGTAAGATTTAGTCGCCTGCAGGCCGTGCAGCTTGCCGTCGGCGTTCAGCTTGACAGCCCGCAAGCGCCCAAGATAATATGACGGGGCAATCGCTGACAAAAAACTTCTTTCGTACGTACAGGGGCGGTTTGCTGTGTCCAATGGAGTAGCCTATGCCAATATACGATATCGAGCTGAATTCGGCGGCGCATTATCCCGTTAGTGGCATCGTAGAACTATCGCCATTGATCGAGGCGGCGGGCTTCGGCGCCTTTTGGAAGGGCGAATCCAACAGCACGGATCCGCTGGTGCTGCTTTCGGCGATTGCGGCACAGACGAAGAAGCTGAAGCTGGGCACGGCTATTTATCACATTTATGGCCGAAGCGCCATCACTCTGGGAGTACAATCAGCAACCCTGCAGGACTTATCCTCGGGGAGGCTGCTGCTGGGATTAGGCGTAGCCAATGTCACGATTGCGGCGTGGCACGGAGGGACCTTCGACCGGCCGCTGCGGCGCATTCGCGAGTACATGGACATTGTGCGGCAGACCGCGGCGGGCGAGCGCGTCGAATACCAGGGCGAGATCTACAATACCGGTAAACGCTTCCAGCTCTCGTGGAAGCCCAGCCATCCCCAGTTCCCGATTTACGTGGCGGCGCTAGGCCCGCAGATGACCCACTTAGTCGGAAAGATTGCGGATGGAGTGATGATCAACATGGCAACGCCGGCTAAAATACGCGACATTGCGGGACGGGTGCACGCAGGCTCGCGGGAAGCGGGACGCGCCGTGAGCGACGTTCAAATCATTACGAAGGTGCGGGTCTCCGTGAATCCGGATCGCGCCAAGGCGCGCGCCAGACTGCGCCAGGTGCTGACCTTTTATAACATCGCCGATCACTATAGCGACATGCTCAAAGCCTCCGGATTTGAAACGGAGGTGACCGCGGTCCAGACCGCGTTTCGCGAAGGAGGCTTCAAAGCCGCTCAGGAAGCCCTGACCGATTCTTACATGGACAAACTGCCGGTAGTGCCGGCGACGTCCGCCGGTGAGGTGAAAGAGCGCCTCCAGCCCTTCGCGGAAGCGGGCGTAGATCGTTTGGTTGTTCCGTATGTCCCGTCCACCGAAGATGTCCTTGGGGACGCCCGGCGTTTTATCGAGGCTTGGGGAAATTTGAATAAAGAAAAGGAAAGGCCCGCTAATGTGTGATTTTGTTGACGATCTAGAACAGGACGAAGGTTATTCGTAGGGCGCGTCCTGACGCTGCCAAACTGATGTGGCTGGATTGATTTAGGAGAGCGGACAAAGAAACGCGGCCGGAGGCTTGGATGATGCCGGAACCTCAAGTAAGAAGTGAAGTGACTGCCGAGGATCAGGAATCGATCCGGCAGAGCGTTCGCCAGCTTTGCAAGGACTTTCCGGACGCGTACTGGCGCGAGGTGGACAAGAGCCACGACTACCCGGAGGCGTTTGTAACGGCCGTGACCAAATCGGGGTACCTGGCGGCCCTGATTCCGGAAGAGTACGGCGGCGCCGGGATGGGTATCACCGAGGCTGGCATCATCCTGGAAGAGATCAATCGCGCGGGCGCGAATTCCGGAGCGTGCCATGCGCAGATGTATACCATGGGCACGCTTCTTCGCCACGGCAGCAAAGAACAAAAGCATCGTTATCTGCCGAAGATCGCGAGCGGGGAGCTGCGGCTCCAGGCTTTCGCAGTCACGGAACCGAACTCCGGCTCTGACACGACGCGGATCCAGACGAGAGCTGTCCGCAAGGGCGATCATTATGTCGTCAACGGGCAGAAGATCTTTATCTCGCGCGTAAAGCAATCAGACCTGATGTTGCTGCTGGCGCGCACCACGCCCTATGACGACGTCAAAGAGAAGACGCAGGGGATCTCGGTTTTCCTTGTGGACATGAGAAATGTTCGCGGCAAACTGGAAGTGCAGCCTTTAGAGATGATGGTGAATCACCACACGAATGCGGTTTTCTTCGAAGACGTGGAGGTCCCGGCCGAGAATCTGATCGGGGAAGAAGGCCAGGGCTTCCGATACATCATCGACGGCTGGAATGCGGAGCGGATTCTAGTGGCTTCCGAAGCCATCGGGGATGGCCGCTGGTTCATTAACCGGGCCGTTACTTATAGCAAGGAGCGCGTGCTGTTTGGGCGCCCCATCGGCGCCAACCAGGGAGTCCAGTTTCCCATTGCGCAAGCCTATGCCCGGATCGAAGCCGCCGACCTGATGCGGTTTCAGGCTGCGGCCAAGTTCGACCGCCACGAGAAGTGCGGCGCGGAATGCAACATGGCGAAGTTACTGGCGTCGGAAGCCGCCTGGGAAGCAGCCAATATCTGTCTGACCACTCACGGCGGTTACGGGTTTGCGCATGAATATGACGTGGAGAGGAAGTTTCGGGAAACGCGTTTACTCACAGTCGCGCCAGTAAATAATAACCTGATCCTGGCTTTTCTGGGGAACAAAGTTCTGGGAATGCCGAGGTCATACTGATTTGGCTGGTGTGACGACCCGGTTAGTCCGGAGCCGCGGGGCCGGTGAGCCGCGAAGTTCGGGAAAGGTATAAGACTCGATGCGGGACGAAGTACGCCGGTCGTGGATGTTCGTGCCGGGGCACCGGCAGCGAATGCTGGACAAGGCTCTGGGCCTGGCTAATGTGGATGCCGTGATGCTAGACATCGAGGACGGCGTTCCGCAGGCAGAAAAAGCGACGGCGCGGGAACTGATCGGGAAGTGCTTAGCGAGCCCAAGGACGAGCGGCCCGGCGCGATTCGTGCGGGTCAGCGCAGTCGGCTACGAACACATCCAGGCCGACTTGGCGCATATCGTGCAGCCGGGATTGGACGGTCTGGCTCTTCCAAAGGTCGAAACGCCGGACCAAATCCAGCTCGTAGATGCGATCCTGGAGTATCACGAGCGGCGGTCGGGAATCGCTCCAGGCACGATCGCGTTGCTGATCGCGATCGAGAGTCCCCGCGGGTTGTTGAATGCGAACGCCATCGCCGGGGCGTCTTCCCGCGTAACGGGCCTGATGTTTGGAGCGGAGGATTTGGGCAAAGAGCTGGGATTGCCTTTGCGAAGAGAAGGGGAAGCGGCCGAACTGCTGTTCCAGCGATCGATGCTCGTGGTGGCCGCCGCAGCCGCCAATGTCCAGGCAGTGGATGGTGTCTGGCCGGATATTTCCGACAGCGAAGGACTGAAGCGATATGCATGGCAGGCGCGCCGGTTGGGGTTCAGCGGAATGTCTCTGATCCATCCAGGCCAGGCAGAGACGATCAACCAGGCCTTTACGCCTACCGCGGACGAGATCGCATATTGCCTGAAAGTCATCGAGGCGTTCGAAGCCGCGGTTGCCCGGGGCGACGGTTCGATCGCTTTTGGCGGGCAACTGATCGATCTTCCGATCGTCGAGCGGGCCAAGCGGACCGCGGCATTCGCCAAAAGACTGAATGCTTCGTCCGTGGGTTCTTGATTAGAGGAGGAATTGTAGATGGCAGTTAAGCCGGGCTGGGAGGGTCGCTTCTACGAGGATTTCGAAGTCGGAGACATCTATCGTTGCCGCCTTGGCAGAACCCTTACCGACGTCGACAACACCTGGTTCACGCTGTTGACCAACAACACGAACCAAATTCATTTCAACACCGAGTACGCCAAACGGACCGAGTACAAGCGTCCGTTGATCAATAGCGCTCTGACTCTGGCGATCGTCGCGGGAATGGGCGTCGCCGATGTCAGCGAAAATGGCTTCGCGCTGGGCTGGGATGAAATCAAGTTACCGAACCCGCTGTTTGCGGGAGACACGTTGTATTCGGAATCCGAAGTGGTAGAGAAGCGCGAGTCCAAGTCGCGCCCCCAGTGGGGCCTCGTGAAAGTACGCACGCGGGGGGTCCAGCAGGAAGGTAAGGTAGTAATCGACTATGTACGCACGGTAATGGTCTGGAAACGCGCCTCCGCTCCGGCCCAGGATCTGTTTCCCAAAATCAATGAATCCAAGTAGCACAAACACGGCGGCTCTGGCTGGAGTCAAGGTGCTGGCGCTGGAAATCTCCGTCTCGGGCCCGCACTGTACCCGCATCCTGGGTGACATGGGGGCCGAAGTTATCAAGATTGAGAAGCCGAAGGAAGGCGATCTTATCCGCCACTGGGACAGTGCGGTGCGCGGATTGTCTTCGGGCTATGTCTGGTTGAATTACAACAAACGGAGTTTCGCGCTGGACGTGAAGAAGCCCGCCGGCCTGGAGATCATTCGCCGTCTGGTCAAGACAGTAGATGTCTTCCTAGAAAACTTCGCGCCCGGCGTGGCGGACAGGCTGGGAATGGGGTATCAGGCCCTCCATGAACTGAACCCCCGCCTGATTTATTGTTCGGTCTCGGGATATGGGCAAGGCGGACCGTTTCGGGACGTGAAGGCCTATGACTTGCTGATCCAGGGTGAGGCAGGAATCATCGCTACCACCGGCTATCCAGATAAGCCGGCGAAAGTAAGTGTTCCTATCGCTGATCTGGCATGCTCTATGTATGCGGTAACCGGCATTCTGACGGCCTTATATCAAAGAGGGAAGACGGGGCGGGGGCAATACATAGATATTTCTATGTTCGAATCGATTCTAGCCTGGCAAGGATACTTCTTGCAGCACTACTGGCATCAAGGCGAAGAGCCGGAGCGGGTAGGGTTTCGGCACCACTATGTGACTCCGTATGGGCCATTTCTGGCGTCCGACGGCATTTACGTCAGCTTCGCAGTGGCCACGCGCCAGGACTGGGAAATTTTTTGCAGCGAGGTGATCGAGCGGCCCGACTTATTGGAGGATGCGCGGTTTCAAAGTTCGGAACTGCGCCGGCAGAACCGGGCGGTGCTCGAGCAAGCCATCGACGAGATCTTTCTCCAACACAACCATGACGAATGGATGAAAAGGCTGCAAAAGAGCCGCCTGCCTTATGGAGAAGTGAGGGGGATCGGCCAGGTGAGCG
>Ga0126371_10003781_pt1 | contig 13295 bp, 12 predicted proteins | sample PanSoiMetaPlot_4_FD_110145 | JGI IMG/M metagenome (GOLD analysis project Ga0126371, IMG submission 110145) | Tropical forest soil microbial communities from Panama - MetaG Plot_4 | ecosystem: Environmental > Terrestrial > Soil > Tropical forest > Bulk soil | place: Panama | collected 2016-02-17
GAACCGCCGCGGCTCACGATTCCCGTGATGCGCTTGGTGGTGAGCGGCACGTATTGCACCAGCACGCCGGCGTGAATGGTCATGTAGTCGACGCCCTGCTCGGCCTGCTCCTCGATCACTTCGAGCATGACGTTCATGTTCAGGTCTTCGACCCGGCGAACGCGCGCCAGAGCTTCGTAGATCGGAACGGTGCCGATCGGGATGGGCGACTCGGCGATGATGGCCCGACGAATCCGCGGGATGTCGCCGCCGGTGGAGAGGTCCATGACGGTATCGGCGCCATATTTCACCGCGTAGTGAAGCTTCGCGACTTCCTCGTCAATGTTGGATGTCGTCGAGGAGTTGCCGATATTGGCGTTGATCTTGCAGCAGCACGCGACGCCGATGCACATCGGCTCGAGATTGGTGTGGTTGATATTGGCGGGAATGATCATGCGCCCGCGCGCCACTTCGGCGCGGACCAGCTCGGGCTCTAGGCGCTCGCGCCGGGCGACGTATTGCATCTCCTCGGTGGCAACGCCTTTGCGCGCGTAGTGCAACTGGGTTCGTATCGGGTCGTTCAGCCGGGGAGTAATCCATTCGTTCCGCATATCGGCCATTTTAGCGCCCTGGGGCGCAGGCGGATGACGGAACGACGCCTGGGAGCTACGAGACCCTTTCCCAGTAGTTGGTGCGGCCGAACGGAGTGATGGTCACATGCTTCAGGAATGTTCCACGCGCTACCCGGTGGAATCAAGAATGGTCGCTGCTCGTTAGGCGACGAAGGTGCTATCGTTCCTTGCGCCGCCCACGCAGATTCTCTGGCGTTCGTTAATGCAACCGGCGTCATTCAGACTGCGGGGCGGAAGATCACGACCATCCTGGTCAGCCCTGTCTCCCCCCACTCATAGCGCGTTCCCGTTTTGAGGTCTGGATCGCGATGGTCAATGCAAGAAGCGGAAATGTCACGCCCCTGCTGCACCTTGCTGCGCTAGGCGACAATCAAGACACTGAACGATCCGGAAGCAGCGCTTGCAAGGCAGCTGACCAAGTCATTTAGAACGATTCACGTCGGGGGAAGCCGAGCGGACACATCCCCGACCGTAGTCCTCGGCGATGCCGCAAGAGCAAATCTGGATCGAATTAAAATCGAAGCCGCTCGCGCGCTGAGTTCGAGCTAACTCTCCCGCGCGACCACAAAAACACCCAGGCCGATCATTGCGGCGCCTGTCGCTCGCCTTTGGTTTCTCCGAGCGCGCTTCGACCGGAGGAGTTTCTCACCCAGTGGCCCGGCGAGAAACGCGACCAACACATCCGCGCTCGAATTCAAGATCACGCTGATCGACCCCAATGCCAGAAACTGCGCAAAGATTCCTCCCGCCTTCGGGTCGACAAACTGCGGAATGAACGATAGAAAGAACAGCGCCGTCTTAGGATTCAAAATCTCGGTGACGATGCCCTGGCGGAACGGATCGCCCGAGACATGACTAGGCGCCTGCAGTCCGTCCCGCTCGGCATTTCGAATCATTCGAAATCCGAGATAGACGAGATACAAAGCCCCGGCCCAACGTACTGCCTGGTAGGCGACTGCGGACGTCGCCAAAAAGGCTGAAATTCCGAGCGCCGCGGCAATCACGTGCACAAGGCCGCCAATCAGCGTGCCAAGCGACGAGAGGATGCCCTCGCGTCGCCCTCCCGCCATACTGCGCGTGAGCACGTACATGATTCCGGGACCAGGCGTGATTGCGAGCAGCAGAGCGGCCGTGACAAATGCGAAGAAGGCACTCGTGAAATGAAAATTCATCTCAGAGATAAAGCTGCTTGGGCCACCGCGACACCGGAAGCTTGCGCCGTAGGGAAGATAGCTTCCACTCCACCCAAAAGAGGGGCCACGCACTCGTGATGAGCATCAGCCACGAGCCCTTCATGGTTAGTGCCAGGATCGCGGCCAGCCAGAGCCATCGGAGCGCACGGAAAATCCGGCCCCGGTTCGGAGTGAACACCGGCAGCTTGAAGGCGCTGAACAAGAGCGTGAACCCGGCTGCGCCCGTCAGCATAGTCCAGCCAAAATAAGCATCGCCAGTAGCGAAGAACCGGACCGCGGCGATCAAGATCAGTGTGGGGAGCAGCCAGAGCCATCGCCGCGATCCGGACCAGACGCCGCATCGGGTCTCACGCAACAACGCGGCTTCTGCGCTCGTGAGCAAAACCTTACGATATTCGCGATTGGCAGCCGCAGCGTCTCCCAGCGAGGCCACAGCCGCGCGATCCAAATCCGCCTCGCTCGCGCCGGCAGCTAGCGCATCTTCGCAGGCCGATTCATAATGCGCCCGGATCTCCGCCCACACCTGCAGGCGCGAATCGGACGACAGACCCTTGGTCGCGCGGCCCAGCCAACGTTCCAGAAGCTCGCTCATGGTCATCCCCTTTCGAGAATCAGCGTCACGGCTCGCGAAACCGTCCGCCACTCGTCGCGGTCTTTTGCTAGCGCCGCTCGTCCGACTCTGGAGATCCGGTAGTAGCGTCGCTGTCTGCCATTTTCCGTTTCTTCGTAGGACTCAACCAGCCCGTCGTTTTCGAGTTTGTGCAGAGCAGGGTATAGTGTGCCTTCTTTGAAATCGAGCACGCCGCGCGAACGCTCCTTGATCCGTTGCGCGATCCTGTAGCCGTGTTTCGGCTCCTGCTCCAGCGCCTCCAAAATCAAGGTCGGCAACGTGCCTCGAAGATTCATTTTGACTATACCTCGAATTCCTATGCATAGATTACTCAAGAGCGCTGGTCCGTGTCAATGAGGTCGACAAAGACAATTCGAGGGATATCGAAGTGTAGCTGCCTCGGAACCCGCAAACTCTCGTGAATGAGGCCCTCTTTGATTTTTGTCGCGCTCGCGACCGCCCCGGCAGCGATCGAAGCGCAATGGACAACCGAATGGAGTTACGACGGCGTTCGGGGCCCAGCCCACTGGGCCGCACTCGATCCTGCGTATGCTGCATGCAACGGCAAGGAGCAGTCGCCGATCGACATCCGCAGCGCCGAGAAGGCCGTCCTTCCCGGGCTGAGATTTGAGTATCGCACCGTGCCTCTGAAATACTTAATCAACAATGGCCACGCCATCCGCGTGAATTACCACGGCAGCGGCGACTTTCTGATCGCGCAAGGCGAGCGCTACCAACTCACGCAATTCCACTTTCATCGGCCGAGCGAAGAGCTGATTCAAGGAAAACGCTTCGCTATGGTGATTCACCTGATGCACGAGTCGAGCGGTGGCAACTCGGCGGGAGTCGCGGTTCTTTTGAAGGCAGGAAGACGGAATGCGACGATTCAGCAAATCCTGGATCACCTGCCTCAGGTTGCAGGCTCGGAGCACGAGGTTCCCGGCGTTGAGATCGATCCGGCGAGCTTGTTGCCCAGTAATCTCGATTACTACACATACATGGGTTCCCAAACCGCGCCGCCGTGCACGGAGTCCGTTATCTGGTTCGTGCTGAAGACTCCGATCGAGATCTCACCGCCGCAGATCGCGGCATTTGCGAGAGTCTATTCGCACAACGTACGCCCGGTTCAGCCGCTCAACGGCCGCATTGTGAAAGAGAACCAATAGCGTCGCCGGAAGGATGTTATTCAGGCCAGGATGGTATCGGTTCCAGAATCCAGTCTGGTCGCGCCGAAACAGACTTAAAGTTCCCGCCGTTTTGCTCGATACGAAGCATATTGGTCTCGCTCAAGAAAGCGATGCAGGCCTCGATCGAGGAGTCTTCGCGTTCCGCTGTAGACTCCTATCGCGGCGCGCTGACTGCTTGCCGCAGACGCGGGCGCCCAAGGCATATCCTCCTGTTGGCGACGGCCCTGAAGCAGAGCCTGCTTGGACTTCGGCAAAGGTTGAGTGAGACAAGTACGTCCGCAGTTTTCGCTACAACCGAGCAGCGCGGCAGTGAAGAACTAAAGGCGTGGAGCGATAGCGCGGCTCATTACTACCACGACAGCGCAGAGGAGATAAAAACTCTCCTGCTTGAGGTAGCGTAAGCGGCGGCTGAGATTGGCGCGCGTGACCTGCGCTACGGCGAGCATCTGAACGGCTTAGCCGTTCGGCTCGAGGGCGCAGCGAAGCTCGACAATATCGTCGCCATGCGGCAATCGCTCAGCTCAAGCGGCGTGGAACTGGTGAGTTGCGTGAACAAGATGGCCGAAGACGAAAACGGGCAGTGGAACAATTGCGCGCCCAGGTCTCCAGCTATCAGGAGCACATCGAGGAAGCGGAGCGCCAGGCCGCCGTCGACGCTCCCACCGGCGTTGCCAGCCGACGAATCCTCGAACGTCAACTGGATCTGCGCGTAGCGGCAGGATCGCCATTCTGCGCGGTTTATCTCGACCTGAAAGGATTCAAACAGATCGACGACTCGCTCGGGCACGCCGCCGGCGACGACTTACTTAAGCAATTCGCGGGCGAACTGCGCGACAGCCTGCGCGCGACGGACTGTGTCGGACGCTTGGGCGGCGACGAGTTTGTGGTTCTGATCGATGGCTCACTGGACACCGTTCGTGAGCGGATGGACGTAGTCTCAATCGGGTTAACGGGAGCTACACGCTTGTCCACCGAAGCGGACAAGCGAAGGATCATCCTCACTTCGGCGGTCGGAGTCGCCTCCCGCCAGCGCAGAACAGATTCTCACCGCTGCCGATCGCTCGATGTACGAGAACAAGCAACGCGCCGCGGAGGCAAAACACACACCGGTTCCGCTGCCGTGAGGGTTAGTTCGGGCCGAAGGTGTAGTTCGAGTCGGCATTCGCCGAGCCGCTAAAATGGTGTTGGTGTTAGTTTCCATCACCTCTCAACCCACTCGGCCCACTCGGCCCACTTGGCTCCGCGCCCCCGCGCCCGGCGGCGATAACTATCACGAACTGAAGCGTCTGGTCACCGATCTGAATCTTCACACGGTCTGTGAAAGCGCCGCCTGTCCTAATGTGGGTGAATGCTGGAACCGCCGAACCGCGACCTTCATGATTCTCGGCAACGTGTGCACGCGGCGCTGCGGGTTTTGCGCCGTGCAGAAGGGCGCGCCGCTCTCTGTAGACTACGATGAGCCGCGGCGTGTTGCGGAAGCCTGCGCCGCACTCGGCCTGCGCTACGCTGTCGTGACGAGCGTCAACCGGGACGATCGCAAGGATGGCGGCGCCGAGCTTTTCGCGCTTACCATTCAGGCCATTCGCGAACGCATCCCCGGCTGCAAAGTGGAGGTTCTCGTGCCCGATTTCCAAGGCTCGCACGAAGCGATGGAAATCGTGATGAACGCGCACCCCGACGTGCTAAACCACAACATCGAGACTGTCCCGCGCCTTTATCGGCAGGTCCGGCTCGGCGCGCGCTACGAGCGCTCGCTCGAAATGCTTGCCTTCGCGCATCGAACTCGGCCTTTCATCCCAACTAAGTCCGGACTGATGCTGGGTCTCGGCGAAACCCTGGGCGAAGTCGAACAAGTGATGCGCGATCTTCGCGCGCACCATGTCGAAGTCCTCACGCTTGGCCAATATCTGCGGCCTTCCCAGCGCCATTTGCCGATCATCCGCTACGTTCCGCAGAAGGAGTTCGACAAGCTGAAGCGGCTCGGTGACGCGATGGGTTTTGCGCACGTCGAATCCGGTCCGCTCGTGCGAAGCTCTTATCATGCCAGCGACGCAGTCTGACGTCTCGGGGTTCCGCGAAGTTCACCAGCATGTTCTTAAACTCGCGCTCCCGCTTCCATTCGAACTCGAATCCGTGAATGTCTACCTGGTCGCGCTCGACGACGGCTACATGCTCATCGACTGCGGCATGGAAACGGAACCGGCGTTTATCCGGCTCGAATCGGCACTGATCGCCCGTGGATTCACCTGGGGTCAGATCCGCCGCATCTTTCTGACACACATGCATCCCGATCACATGGGAATGTCGAAGCGCTTGCTCGACCTCACTGGCGCATCGCTCGCCATGCATGAAGCGGAAGCGAAGCATCTAAGTATGATCGCCGGGGCGGAGCGGCGCTTTCCCTGGCTCGATATCGCGTACGCACAAGCGGGTGTGCCCAAGGGTCTCGAGGACACGATAAACGCGCACTTCGCCGAAGTACGGAGGAACTTTCACCCGCTCTCACCCGACATGCTGTATTCCGGCGGTGAGCACATCCCAACTGCACTCGGTCCGCTCGAAGTTGTCTGGACGTCGGGCCATTCACCCGGCCACGCGTGTTTGTATTCGAAAGAGCGGAAGCTCCTTTTCTCGGGCGATCAGATTCTCGAGAATATTACGCCGAACATCGCCTGGCATCCAGGGCGCGACATGTTGGGCGAGTATCTGGACTCGCTCCGCCGCCTAGCTGAGCTCGAAGTCGATCTGATTCTGCCAGCACATGGCGAGCCGTTCTCCGGCCATCGCGCCTGGATCGATGAAACGATCAGTCATCACGGTGAGCGTTGCGCCGAGATCCTCGGCTTGGTCGCGATCGAGCCCCGCACCGCGCATTCGCTCGTGGGCGACATGTGGCGCAAGAAACTCTCGCCGATCAACCATCATTTCGCAGTCTTCGAAGTTCTCGCGCACCTGGAGTACATGCAGCGCCAAGGGCGTGTGCGACATCGGGAAGAGAATGGGGCATTGGCGTGGTATGCCTGAGGAGTGGGTTATGACCGAATCAGCCGCTCGCGCTCAAACCGGTCCATGCGCTTTTCGATCTGATCCATCCGCCGGTATAAGCCTGCGATATCAGCACGAGAGTTCCCTCGATTCGCTGCATCTCGGAGCGCAGGGCATTTGACTCAGACTTTATCAGGTCTTTGATATCGGTAATTCGAGAATTGCTATGTATCACACCTAGCCCGACCGCGATGACGGCCAGAAAGAAAGGTGTGTACTGGGCAAACAGCGGATTCATCCCAACTACTCGATTCTAAACCGGTAGGTGGGTAGATCCCTCCACAGTTCTCAGTGAACCTGCGCCGCGGTAGTCAAATGGCCTCCTGCCGCGGAGAACTCTGAGAACATCCTCTCGGCCGCCGCTTCGTCCACCGCTTTGACTGCATCGGTCAAGATCTCTACACGCTTGCCCATGTTCAACAATCCGAATGCTGCGAACTTTACGCAGATCTCCGTCACGACGCCGTACACGACATAGCGATCGGCATTCAACTCTTTCAATAGCGGCATCAAGTGCGGATTACTGAAGCAGTTGAGCTCCTGCTTCTCGAGGATGATCTGCTCAACGCCCTCGGCGCGTGAGGGAATCGTGCATCTTTTTTCCCTTAGCAAACTCACGGGCTTCTGCTGTCCGATCGTTCCCACCACACAGTGGTGCGGATATTGTTTGAACTCGGGATCGTCTTCTGAATGCGTGCACATGGTAGAGATTACCAGCGGCGCGCGGCGATTCAACTCTGAGACCGTCGCGAGGATTCGCTCCGCGTCCGGCACATACAACGCCCCGGCCGGATACATGAAGTCAATCTGCGTGTCGATGTCGAAGAAGACCATTTTCATTCTGTACCTTCTCGTAAAGCGCCATCAGCGCAGTGCTGTACTCGACGCGATAGTGCTGATCGGTATCGAACAGACTGCGGATCGCCGTCGGCAGCCTCTTCACCGATTCCGCCGCGTGCTGCCGCGTTTCGCTCAAGCTCGGCAGCGGCGCCACGAGCTTTCCGCCCAGCATCACGGGGCGCAGAAGCGCTCGCGCAGGCGGCTCGTCCTTGCCGCAGCCCAGACACTCCCAGTTGCAGGCCAGCACGTCGTGAGTCGCGAACCGGAACACCTGCTTCGCTCCGGGCAGCGTATGTTTGTCCTCGCTAAATTTTGCCGTGAAGCGCCCGTCCAGTTCAACTAGTTTGTAAACGACGCCGAGATTGGGCGAATCGGTGGACGTCGCGAGATCGGTCCCGACGCCGAAGGCGTCAATCGGCGCACCTGCCGCGGCAAACTCGAGGATCTTGTACTCGTTGAGCTCGCTGGTCGCCATGATCTTCGCGTCCTGGAGTCCGGCATCGTCCAGAATCTTGCGCACCGCGCGCGAGAGCTCCACGAGATTTCCGCTGTCGAGACGCACGCCCCACAACGGCCAGCCGAGCGAAGCCGCCAGCCGCGCCCCTTCGATCGTGTCGTAGGTGTCGATCAGGTAGACGGTTGCATCGCCGAGCAGCGCTTGCAGCCGCTCGAACGCCTCACGTTCTGCGGGAAAAGCCTGAACCCAGGAATGCGCCGCTGTGCCGAACACGGGAATGCCATAGCGGAATCCGGATTCGGTGTTGCTGGTGCCGATGCAGCCTCCGATGTACGATGCCCTTCCGACCAACACTCCCGCTTCCGGCGAATGCGCGCGGCGGGTTCCGAAATCAACAACCGCACGGCCGCCGGCGACTTCGGCAATCCGCGATGCCTTGGTAGCGATTAGAGATTGGAAGCCGATCATCGCTAGCAGATAGGTCTCCACCAGTTGCGCTTGAATCAGTGGAGCTCGCACGGTCAGAAATGGCTCGCCCGCGAAGATCGGCGTGCCTTCGCGCATGGCGAACAAGTCGCCCGTGAAACGAAGCGCTTCGAGCATGTCGAAAAATGCCGGCGCGACTTTCTGGAACTGAGGCAGATCGCGAAGATAGCGGATCTCGTCGTCGGTGAAGTGCAGTGCGGAAAGATACTCCACCACCTGTTCCAGACCGGCCGCCAGAACGTAGTTCCGATAGCGCGGCAGATGGCGAAAGAACAGCTCGAAGCTTGCGATCTCCTGCGCTTTGCCGGACTCGAAATAACCGGCCGCCATCGTGAGCTGGTAGAGGTCGGTTAGGAGGCCGGTCATTTTTGGGGTTCGCGCCGGCCTATTTTTTGGTGGGTGGCGGCGCCGGCTTGACGTCGGCCGCGGCCTTGGTCAGGTCGTCGACAGCTTTCGGATCCACGCCGTAAAGCGCCGGCTCATTTTCGCGTTGCGCGGCGTAATCACTACCCTGTTTCGCGATCAGCACCTTCTCGACGCGTTTGCCGTCGCTCCAGGTCACGCCGATGTCGATCGGCGACGCACCGAGCGAACCCGAGTCGATGAACTTCGAGGCGGACAGGTCGCGCAGCTTATCGAGGAAGCTCTGTACGCTGATACCGTCCATTTTCTTGCCGTTGGAGTTCCAGTCGTCGCCCGACTTGGTGAACGCGTAGGTTTTGCCCGACTCGTGCATCTCGATTTTACTCGGGTCGTTGAATCCGAAATCGAAGAGCTTCTTCTGCCGGAAATCGTCCAGACCTTTGTCAGCGCCCGTGCCAGTATCGGCGGGAATCTTGTACACACCGGCCACCACGGTCGATTTGGCGTAGTAATCGTCCTTGTTCTTGCGGATCTCGATGCTCTGCGTGCCTGAGGGATCGGTGAATTTTGCGACGGCGACGGCCGTGCCGGATGCGAATGCTGCGGTCGCCTTCTTTGCGTCTTCGTCAGAAAGGGAGGTATCCATCTTGACGTCGCGAAGCTTGCGGATCACGTCGTCCACTTGCGATCCGTCAGCGCGCAGCGGTTTCGGCTTCACGATCTGCCACTGATCCTTGTCGCGGCCGAACTCCTCGGTCTGCTTCTTCGCCGTCAGCTCAACGCGGCTCAGCTTGTCCTGATCGAAGGTAAGCAACCGCTTGTCGCGCAGGTCGTTGTAAGTTTTGTTCAGCCCGGTCTTGACGTAGGCGGCAACCGTGTAGACTTTCGGATCGCCTTCGACCATCGCGTAGGAACCGGCGTTGGCGGGTGCGTCGTCGCCGATGATCAGCTTAGTGGTCTTGCCGTTCTTCGTCGTCACGTCGATCTTGAGCGACGGATCGTCGAACCCATAGGTTTTCGGATCGGACAGCTTGTCTTCCACCACCTTGTCCTGGCTGACGCTGTCGGCTGCAGTCACCAACTGGTTCACGGCCTCCTGATCGGCCGGATATTCGGGGCTGATCATCTGCCACTTGCCCGAAGCATTCTTTGTGAGAACCGTTTCGGCGCCGCCTTTGGCTTTCAGGGCGATCTTAGTGACGTCGATGTCGTTGATCGAAACCACTTTCGCTCCTGAAGTGGCTGGCTTGGCTGCTTCGGCCGCCTTTTGCTTGTTGGAAAGATACAACCCGACGCCAAGCGCGATCAGCACTACCAAAGCAACAAGCAGACTGCGCAAACGCATTCCTGTAATCTCCCGCTCCTAACGCCTCTTGGCCCAAACCATCACGCCGGCGATCACCACGACCAGCGGTAGCAGGAACTGACTGACCGTCCGCACCATTAAGAATTGCGCGCGCGTCAAACTGAGGCGGCGATCTTCCTGCTCTTTCGGACGAATCGAAATCAGGTCCTCATCCGACGAAAGCCAGTTCATCATGTTCAGGGCAAGGTTGCGATTTCCGTTGAACTTCAGGAACGAATTCGATGCCCAACGGGAATTTCCCACCACGATGAAACGCCCCTGGCTGGACGGCTTACCGGTGTCGTAAGTTCCGGCCGCGGCCAGCGTGAAAGGACCCTTCTTGTCCTTGTTCGGATCGATACGGATTTCCGGCGTGCTTAAATTGAAGGTCGAAAAGCTCGACGGAGACGTTGCAAATAGTTTGCTGACCGACGTGTGATTTTCGTTCTTGATGTCGAGCGAACGCGAGAGCGGAAAGCCCGTCGCAGTTCCGGCGAGATCGTTCACAATCGGATGCGAGTCGTAGGCCGTAACCAGCGGCACTTCGGGGCCAAGGCCGACCAGCTGCGAAAGCGGATTCTCGTCAAGCAGCAAGTCCTTCTGGGCGGTAACGCCCCAGGAGGCGAGCAGATCGTGCAGCGCGTTGTTGTCGCTGATCTCCTTGCGTCCGATCTTCAACGGAGGATCGAGCAGGAACATCGCCCGGCCGCCACCTTCCACATATTTCTTGATGGCGTCGACTTCGGGCTGCACATAATCGCCCGAGGGACCCGACACGACCAGCACCGTGCACTCGGACGGGACTTCTGCCTTCTCCAGGAGGTTGACTGCCTTGACCTGGTAGTTGTCTCTTTGCACCGCCGTCTGAAAATCGGAGAAGCCGTCCTGCCCGGTGTCCTCGACACGGTGCTCGCCACTCCCTGAAACCACGCAAACCGTGCGGACTCCGCCCTTGATTGCGCGGATCATCGCGCCGGTGATGCCTTCTTCATCGAACGTTTTCGCTTCTTCCTTCTTCGCACCGATCTCAACGATCGCCGTGGCTTCCTTGGTGATGTTGGCAGCGCGGGCAAGCTGGGGTTTCTTCATGTAATCGATGTACTCGATGTGAACCTTGGGGGAAAGATTCGCATAGCGGCCCAGCAGGTCCTTGGCGTTCTGCATTCCGTCGGCTTTATCGAAGTACTGAATCGTAACATCCTGCTTCAGATCACCGACTACTTTCCTGGTCTGATCCGATAGCGAGAAGCGCTTGTTGGCGGTCGCATCGAGCGACTTGTTGTAGCGATTCGCCAGGTAATTCGCACCCACGATGATCGCCAGGATCACGACGATGTAGATCGTGACGTACGTAACGTACTTGGTTTGCCGAGTCTTTACCCATTCGGTATTCATTTACGACCTCCACCGCAGCGATTCCAGAGAGCGCGATGTCAGAAACAGTCCCAGGAAAATCACTGACAAATAATAAACGGCGTCCTTGGTGTCCAGCACGCCCTTGCCGAAGGACTCGAAATGCGTGATCACCGACATATAAGCCAGCACCTTGGCCCACGTGGCCGTTTCGTACCCAGCCACCCATTCGAGCACCCAAAGCATCAGGCAGACGCCGAACGTAGCGGCGCCGGCGATGATCTGATTGCGGGTCAGCGTCGAAATGAATGTGCCCACTGCCAGCAGTCCGCCGGCTTGCAGCAGCAGCCCCAGATACCCGATGGCGAGCGGCTTCCAATCCGGATTGCTGTAGCGGAACAGGAATGCGAAGTTGACTGCCGTAAACGCCAGCAATACCGCGTAGAGCATCAATGCCGCCAGCCATTTCCCGATGATGATCTCCAAGTCGCGAATCGGCGAGGTGGCCAGCAGCTCGATAGTGCCCTGGCGCTTTTCCTCGGCGAACAGGCGCATGGTGATCATCGGGATGAAGAACAGCCCGATCACGCTGATGTTCGACAGCAGCGGCCGGATCACGTATTCGTTCACGCTCATCGGAAACGCCTGGCCCCGCATCTGCGATTCGAGACCGACGTAATTGAAATATCCCACTGAGTTCCAGTAGAAATAGCCGAAGATCAGAGCGAACATCGTCAGCAGCAGATACGCCACCGGCGAAACGAAATAACTCTGCAGCTCCTTCCGGCAGATGATCCAAATATTTCTCATCGACTCTCTCCTTGGGCTACAACTTCTTCGGCCGGTGGCGCGGCTTCTGGTTCAGTGCTCTCGGCGCCAGTCAATTGGAGGAAGATTTCTTCGAGGCTCATCGCAGCGGGCCGCAGTTCGTTCAGGTTCCAACCAGACTCCACCACTGCACGCGCAAGATCGCCGCGAATGACGCGATCCTTCAAGCTCTCCACTTCAAAAATGGACCGCTGCTGGACCTTGTCTTTCAAGACCACCCGGCTGACGCCCGACACGGTCTCCAGGCGATGCTGCACGGTGTTGGGATCGAGCGCGCTCTCGCGCCCCTCCACCTCGAGCACGATCGATTCGACGCCGCGCGCGCGCGCTTGCAGGTTTTGCACCGTATCGGTAGCGACCAGTTTGCCTTTGTTGATAATGATCACGCGCTCGCACGTCTGTTCCACCTCGGGTAGGATGTGCGTGCTCAAGATGATGGTGTGATCGCCTGCCAGGCTGCGGATCAGATCGCGTGTTTCGTTGATCTGTTTGGGGTCAAGACCTGCAGTAGGCTCGTCAAGGATCAGGACGTCGGGGTTGTGGATGATGGCCTGCGCTAGGCCCACGCGCTGCCGGTAGCCTTTCGAGAGCTTCCCGATGAGCTTGCGCGAAACGTCGGCCACGGCGCAGCGCTCGGATACTTCGCCGACGCGGGCGGCCAGCGTTTTGCCCGACATGCCCTTCAACTTCCCGACAAACGTGAGGTACTCGTGCACCTCCATTTCCGGGTAAACGGGAGGCGCTTCGGGCAGATACCCGATACGCTTTTTCACCTCCATCGGCTGTTCCAGCACATCGAAACCGGCCACGCTGGCACCTCCATCCGACGGCGGCAGGAAACAGGTCAGGATGCGCATGGTCGTGGTTTTTCCGGCGCCGTTGGGGCCGAGAAAACCGACGATCTGCCCTTTCTCAACTTCAAAGGAAATATGGTCGACCGCGACCGTGCGGGCGTATTTCTTCGTCAGGCCTTTTAC